>Ga0123340_1005135_pt1 | contig 12435 bp, 7 predicted proteins | sample SirMexnodulemix_FD_89961 | JGI IMG/M metagenome (GOLD analysis project Ga0123340, IMG submission 89961) | Root nodule microbial communities of legume samples collected from Mexico - Siratro Mexico nodule mix | ecosystem: Host-associated > Plants > Roots > Nodule | place: Mexico: Nepantla... | reverse complement strand
TTTACAAATTAATTCATACATAAAATAGTTTTAACTTTTAAATGAGTTGATTTTATTTTATTTTCTTTTCTTTTCTCTAAAGAAAACTCGAATAAGACAAACGATTCATTACTATTTCATACCTTTAAAAGTAAAACTTTGTGCACAGATAAGTAAGTTCATTACTCATTGCTAAGTATTAGTTGCACAATACAGGAGAATTTGAAGAAATAATACAAACGATTCAAATGGAATTACACAAACTTTAAGTACGAATAAGAATTTATTAAGGAATTGTTAAGAAAGTGAAAAAAAAAGGACAAATAAAGCGAAAAATAAAATTCCTTGAATTTAAAAAATTGAATGAAAATTAAGATAATTTTTTATTAAAAATCTTATTCCATTATTTTAATATTATTATAGTAATGGAACAAATAAAAAATATTCATAACTAATTGCACAACCCGTTATTAATTATGAAATTTAATTTATACCTCAATTACAATAAAAAAAAAAAACACACACACACACAACATAATCGTGTGCAGCGTTACATTGAAATAATCAAAAATCAACGAAATAGATTAACTTATCACATAGACATTAGTGTCTATGAATTGGAAAATATCCTGAACAATACATATTAATTCAAAAACCATAAGAACAATTAAGTTTCATTTACCTTCCTTCCATTTCATGTTAATACTAACAGTCCCGTAAAAAAGATGTAATAAATATTTTCCGCCATAAACAATAATTCTTATATATTGTTGAAGACTCGAAAGATAAAATAATTTATTGCTAGTAATCTGTATTATCATCTAATTATTATAAATAAATTATTTTCTTAAATAGTAACTATTTTAAGTGAAAAAATAGATTCCTATACAATGACAAGCAATATACAATGTTCATCTCAAAATTGATTATATATAAACAATTCTATCCAAAATCGTATAAATTTGTAAATTAACACAAAAAATAATCATTTTAATACTAATGTTCATCAATTTCTTTAACAAATATAATTCATGATGTGATTTTAGATAAAAGATTTTCCTTTTATTTACATAACTATCAAATGTAACTTTTTAAAGATAGTTCAATGAAAAGAAAGTTTTAAAGGAGACAAGAATATTAAAACAGATGAAATCTAAAAATAAAAATAAAAATTGAAGAGATACAAAACAATACAAGTAATATTTTTATTAGAAATTGCTTTGGGGTTAGGTAGATTATTTGTGTTACAAATGCATATTCTCTTAACTGCCGACCAAATTTTATTTATTAAATTACAATGTTGCACTTAATACATTTTTTAAAACTAAACTAACTTCCATTCCGGGCTATTTTTTAAAAGATTTATTATGAGATTCAATCTTTTGTAAAAAAAAAACAGTTCTAATTTATTTATGGAAATATTATATCTCATTTCTTTACCTCAAAAAAATTCTGAACCCAATAAAATTAATAAAGAAAATGGAAGCAAAAAATCACAAAGAAAGGGATACGCACCACACACATAAGATTAGTCTGTTTATTATTGTTGGGGTAAATAATCTTTTTACTACAAAAATTTTGACTTTATTTGAACTTTCTCATATCAAAGTAATTCAACACATGTTTAGTTTTCAATAATTCTAAGGGTATGTTTATTAAAAAGAAAAATTAACATTAATATGCAGTTAATTTAAAAAATATTTTTTTTTTATTTTTGTAAATTTAAAATTCTTTTCTTAGTTATTCTTTAAACGTTAATTACATATTATTATTAATTTTTGCTTTAATAAATTCACATAACAATTATTAAAGATAAAATGTGTGTTGAATTAAATTCAAAGAAAATTAGTAAAATAAAAATTTTATGATAAGATGTTAACTTATTTTATTATATTAAAAAGCAAAATATATTAATAGTTATTGATGTTTTATTATGAATGAAAGAAGTGAAAGAGATGGGGTCCATAAGTGATGAAGGTGGGAGTGAAGAGAAGAGAGGAGAAGACATGACATGAAATAAAGATAAAGGAGAGCCACAGAAGGACACTCACTCCTTCCCTACTTTCAATTCCACTTAACTTGTCCCTATATGCCTATGTCTCTCCCACTTCATTTCCTTATCTCCACACACACTTACATCTCATAACTCAACTATTTTCAACCCCCATTAAATGTGCCTCTCTCAACCACAATAATACTCAACCAACTATACCTCATTTAAGTTTACGCACCAAGCTACATTTACTTTAACAAATATAAATGCATTTAACTTTCAAAAACAATCATTGCTAAAAGTATTTATGAAAGATGAAAACATATAAAGTATAATTAAAAACCATAATTTCCCATCTCTAAAAATGGGCTTCAAACTATTTTACATCGTAATCACTTTGTTTTTAATTTGCAACACATACACTAGTTATATTTTCAAATAGACCACGACTACAAGGGCAAGTAGGAAAGAGAGACTTGGAGAGTTTCTTTAGCTGTATGATTTTATATTTACTAGGAATCGTATTCTTTTTAGAACATTATCCTTTGGAATATTATACTTTAGAATATTATACCAAGATAGATATTCTTACAAATAAACTTAAATCTACTTAATTAGCAAAATTTTAAAAATATAGGAATGCAGTAAAAGTAAAGTTGTAGACAATAACTTCTATTGTACAAGTGAAAGAACACTAAAATTACTCGAAATTATATTTTCCTAACCACATGAGAATTGGCATTACCGGAAATGTAAATTAAAAATTTACGAATAAACAAACATCTCCAAATAATTTCAGGTAATTCAAAGAACTTTTAAGCCAAATTTATTTAAACTAGCAAGAAGTGACCGTTTTATTACAGTAAACTTTTCATAACTTTATTTCTATAAATCCCCTCAGATTCGACAGTTTGACAGATAAGTACTGCAAAAGTATTTTCCCAAACACAACCTTGACATTCAAAACCACGACTAGAAAAGTTTTCGGGCCCTTTCTCCAATTGTATACAAGAAAACAATCATACAGAAATTATGCATAGTTCTCGCAATATATGTTATCGTCTAAGTTACTCAAACCAAATAATAATAATGTAACAGGGAAATAGTGCCTGCTTTTGACATTAAACAGTCTATTACAGAAATCTAAGGTCTGACAAATCCTCGGTATTTAAAACTAGGTCGCCAATAGGGAGAAGTCTCAAGTCCAATATCAAACATAAAACCAGATAATGTTTTTCATGGCTAATGTCAATTTTACTAGAAAACTTGGTAGCACTCACCACATCCACAACTTCATCGATTGCAACAATCAGAGCTCACCTGCAAGATCAAGCTCAATTAGATCCAGAGGAATAACGCTTAAATTGACCAAGTCAAAGAACCAATAGACAAAATCATCCAGAGAACTATCAGAGTTCCAAGATACAGACCGAGACAAACTCTTAGTCCTGCTTCTGCTCCTACTCGGACTCCTGCTAGCACTGCCCCTTTTGGGACTTTTATTACGCTGCCAAAGAATACAAGTAATTGGAGGGGGAAAAAATTGCCAAGTGTACTAAATTTGTACTTCTACACGTGTACTTAAATGTTAAAATATGATTTCTAAGGCACTACACAATACCCACCCCATCAGCAATAAAAAATTTCTTTGAAATCACAAAAATTCACCATAATAAATGGCTTAAAGTACAAAACCAGGCAAACCGTTTGATTATGCAAATCACAACAGTATAATAATGTTCAGACGAAGTTAAGTTACACTCACAGAGGGCAGTGGAGATCTGGACCTGGACCGTGATCTGCAAAAGTTCCACAAACAACAGAATTTAAAATCCGCAAGTTCCCTTATCAAATTGATCCAACAGCCTTGATGCCTCTTCCATGTCAGTTAACATATCCAAGGAGGTAAAAACAAGCATCACAAAATATAAAAAGGCTAACACAGAAGACTAAAAAAGGTAAAGTATATGCGTAGAATGATGAAAAATGAATAAAAATAGACCATTTCAGGGCAACATATTAAGGCACCGATTGTCATGAGAAAAGAAATCTTCCCTACTGCACCACAAAATCCAGAGAATCCAGATGGTGCATCCTATTGGCTTGGCAAATCTTGAAGCCCACAATTGTAATGAAATTGTCCCTATTGCTCACTGGAGGTGATTTTCAAATCCCAATTGCCTTTATAAACAATCCAGCTCTATATGGCAATCCATGATCTCCTTGGTCCCCAATCTAGCACCCATGGACATTTACATGCTAAAAGTATTAGAACAGATGAACTGTGAAGGTATCCAAAGTCGCCCATTCTAAAAAATATCATACCTCCACAACAAAATGAGTTGCAGACAATTGAACCAAATCCCACCAAGTCCTAATTTCCAATTTCCAGTATGCTGCATGTTTCCATATCTAAGAGTTAAGAAAATAAAGGAATCTTTACAAAAACAAAAAGGAAACTGAGAACACTCTGACATTGAGGCAAGTTTCACCAAGTTCCGCACGAACAAAGCAAGATAGGGGAAAATTGACCGAGGGAGGCAGTGTGAAGGGGACAACAGTTGTGTCAGGAAAAAAAAATATTAAATCCGAAGTTCATAGAGAAGAAATAATAAATAATTTATTTACAGGAAGATTCTCTGTGACTTTCAATTTTAATGAAAGGTGTTAAATGAAACAAGATCCAGTCTTTGATGGCTATCAACACAAACAACTGACTTCACCAGGACAAATCAAAATAAAATAATTTTATTCATACTAGAATTTGCTATATGATGCACATGAATTTAATTTAATAAATTCAACAATTGATCCCTATTTATTCCTATTCTAATCATTATCAAAAATTCAAATTCCCTAAGTTAGCTGTGTGCAGTCATCAAAATGCCTCTTCTGGTCTTTTCATCTCTGCACAATGGTGAAGAGGCTATGAAACTCTAAACATATCAGTAAAGTGATCAAGTTGATCAACCATACCGTTCATACATTTAGATACCAAATAATTTATGAATAAAATAATACTTTGAAAGATAAGTCGCCAGACAATTAGTATTAGACAAAAAAAACTGCACTTTCAAAACATTTCATACCCTGACAACGAACGGGACCTTGGAGATTTTGATGGAGATTTAGCAGGTGAACGCTGTGAAGATTTACCCTTTGGAGATTTGCTGCATACAGAATAATAAGTTCATTCAGAAAAATATCAACAGGTTAACAATGAACCTTACAATAAGGAACGCTTTTTTATTTAAAATACATATGGCACAGACCTTTGGCTCCTGTCCCGACTGTAACTACGGCTGCGACTACGGCTTCGGCTGCGGCTATAGCTTCTTCCTCTAGAATGAGATGGGCCACGGCTAGGACTTCGAGAGGAATCCCGCCTTGAATCATATTCTCTCACCTATATGAAGGTAAAAGCAAAAAAATTAGCAGAAGTAGCATGCACTACTAAAAATATAATATACAAAACGTCAAATCCATGCCATACTCGAACATAACCCTTGGAAAATGCATTCCGGAACTCAGAGTCATCAAGCTTCTTGATCTGTAGTAAAGCGAAATACCAACAATTAAAGATGAAAATATGCAAAGCTCATGACTGGTTATCCACGATGTACTTGTAAATAAATAAAACCATAGCAAATAAATACTCACAGCATATTTCATATCATCATAATTTGTGTAATCCACAATACCAGTAGTACCTGCAAAAACAATAATAATTAATACATCAAAGCATCCAGCAGACAATATAAACCACAAAATAACAAAGAACAAAATCTCTCAGACTCCTCGTACAGGCTCAAATGCCACCTCTCATAAATAGAACCAAGACAAAAGAAGAAGGGCATACGGATGTAGAAAAAATACAAGTTTAAAAACTGTTCAAATAACAATACATTCAAAAAATCTAGCATAAATATGAACCAGAAACTTCATCCAAGTGTCACATACCCCTTCCATCATGAAAGACTTGGGAAAAACAAACATCTCCTGCCTTGCGCATGTGATCCTGCATTTATAAAAAAAAAAACATTGTTTTGAGACAATATCCATAAGCACCCTGAAAAATAAACTAATAGACATGATTGAAGAACAATAACTCTGTCCAACAGCTCACCTTAAGATCCTGCCAGGATGCTGAAGAGGGCAATCCAGTGACTAGAACTGCACAAGGTTGAGTGGAGAATTTAGAAACATACCAAGAGTCTTAATAAGACTAATACACAAGGCTATCAATGGCGGATGGCAAGAATCCAACCATATAAGTATGCCATTGCACCCCATGGAGGTGCCATAGGCAGGGCTTCCCTTCACATATTGCCTATGGTGGAGGGGTTGAAAAAGTCACATTAGATCATTACGAAAACTAATAAAGATTCCAAATATATACACACCACGATATTCAGAGCGCCTGGATACCCCACGTCCAGCCCGTCCATTGCTGTGACTGCTGTTTCGATCTCTTGAGGATGAATGACCACGCCCACCATGGGCAGGCTCCACCTATACAGATACAGGTTATACAGTGTTGGTGAGGTATTCATAGTCATCTTGTTTTTCACCACTTCTGAATTTTGTATAGCTATCATATTATTCAAGCATATAATTGAGATAACCAACCCGTAATCGGTGCCCATCAAAATCATAGCCATCACGCCCACGAATTGCATCCTCAGCATCTTGAGCATCTTCAAACTGCAATAATCAGGCATGAATCAAAATAATGCGTAGTGGGGAAAAATGAAATTTATGAGAAACTGAAGGCCTCCAAACTCACCTCTACAAAGGCGTAACCAGGGGGTCTTGGGGGAACCTTTAGATCTATGTGAGTTATGTGTCCATACTACAAAGTGAAAAATTATGCATAAACAACAAGAAAGCCCGCAATTATGAAAGAGAGTAAAAAACATTTCCACAAAACAATAATTATATAATGCATTCAACAGAAATTCATTAAGAGTCATATATACACATCAGGAGCACATCCGACTTGCTAATTAAAAAATAAAAAATAAACAGCGCATCCGACATACAATGTCCCAAAGGGGACCATGAAAAATTCTATTTTAGTATTTATTGCAATTAGAATCCATTATTACACCATAGTGTTTACCCAATTTAATTGTAAGCAACGATCACTTTAGTCCCTTAAATTCACAATATCCTCACTGTAGGTCATTCTGACTTGGAAAAAACCAGTCACCTTAGTTCTTTTCCACTACATTTGTCATTAAAATCACATTAGAATTTCACTTCACAAACAGCCTGTTTGATTGCCCACTAGAAAAGATGGACATGGATCCATCTGGAGTAAATTGTATTGGCTTTTACGGTGAATTGTACATGGAAACCTGGCAACGCGAGACTAGCTGATGCCACCAGACACACAACGTCAAGACCAAAATGATGACTTGCGAAATCATAGCTTACAATCTCAGGGACTAAAATGGGATTCACTCCCCTCCTTAACTAACAAGCACCAAACAATATCCTCAAATAGCAGAAGAAACCAAATGTAGGAACAGATCCTAGCAAGCTGATGACTTTCAAGCCCAAACACATAAAAATGTTAATCTTGGTAAATTCCCCCAACACTTCAATACCCAACCCTCATTTATTGATGTCTAAGCACCTCCCTCAGCCTATAGCGAATAACACGTTTCAGATCAAACTGCAGACCTAGCAAAAATTATCAACGCACCTTCAGAAATAAATCTTCGACTTCTCTTTCACGGATATCACCAGGTAGATTCCCAACGTAGACAGTTCTGCTCGAGCGTCTACTCATTTTTTTCTGCCAAAAGAAAATCAAGAAATAAGCAAAAGCACAGCAAAATTAAATAAAAATTTACGCTATTCAACATGCCACGGTGGCCAATACGAAACCCGACTGAAATAAAAAAAACCAGAGTTAACGTAATTGAGCGAGAAATTTAAAATTCAGAAAAGAACAATAACATCACAAGAAAAGGGGGAGAGGATCAACGAAATCGAAATTGGTGTTCGCATAGAAAGAAGTTAGAGTGAAGAAGCAGTGAGGAGTGGAATTGGCGGAAAGGGACTCACCTTCGGTAAGTGGGGATTGGAAACGGTGGCGTTGCGGTGAAAAGTTGAGAGGTTAGGGTTTTTGATTTTAGTGTTCGAGACAGGAGAGGGAAATGGGATGAGAAAAGTTGTGTCATCTTATACTACCACTACCAGCCCGGCACGCTTGTGGTCGCACGTGTGTGATCCTCAAAACTTTGTTTTTGGATATTTATTTATCATTTTTTATATTAATATTTTTAAATATTTTGTGTTTAAAACCTTAATAAGGTTTTTAATTTTAAATTATCCACCTAATTTAAATCGTTTTTATTTTAAATTCGTAGAAAATTTTGATTTAAAATTTAATTTACCTAATTGTATGGGCGTGCATAATATCCCTATAAACCAACCTTTTACAAAAGCAATAGACTGGTTTAGTTTCTATGAAAATCGGTTTTATATTTTTTTAAAACAGGTTCAATTTGAACTACGTGTGTTTTTAAAAATAGGTTTTACACAATTTTTTTATTAAGTTTGATGCTAAAATTAATTCAAAATATTATATTTGTATGTAGGGATTTAGCTTCTCCATCAATTATTACACTTTCACCGTAAAAGCTACAACATTACGATTCTTTTATTTTAGTTTGTCAAAGAAGTTATCCATGTGGAGAGAAATTTTTTAAAATTAATCTATAAATACCGTACGATTTTTCTCGAACTGTTTACTTGTAATTCAATTACCAAACTTACTCAAATAGTTCAATTAGGTAAGTTCAAATTCTTTTAATTACCACTCATGTTTTCTTTTTCTCACATCTTACAGTTATATTTTCTAATTATTTATTATTTGATTTTTTACATGATAAGTTGAATAATGAGTGATGATGCTAACTTAAGCGATAACATTAGACTAAAATATTGACGTGATGATAATGCGATAATTACATTGATAGTTGATGTAAGACGCAATTAGATGTAACTACAGCTATAATTTTTTTGAAATTATAATTTCAACAAAACAATTTTACTGTTGAAATGTTGTATTAGAGAAGTATAAATAACATTTCCTCAAATACTGTTACTGTTATTAAAACTTGTTAAATATCACAAACTTTAAATAAAAAGTGTAACTACCAAAAGTTGAATGTTTAAACAATAATAATAGTTTTAGGAAAAAAAATTGAAAAAGTGTTAAAAAGTGTCTCCGGTATTCCTGTGTATATATTCCATTGGTGTCTGGTTTGTCTGCTTTTACACAATTAAATCCAAGATACAATTTTAAATGGCAAAATTGAAGTGTTGGATCACTACTCTCCACTGATAAAGAGGATAAGCTCACAAAGGGCAAAAATTAAACGAGCCAAAATAAAATTTTAAGCTGTTGATATTTTCATTTCGTGGATTTCAGTCATTAGCCCCAGCATGTTTGCATTTCAGAAGATATTTACCAAACTCACTCAGCAAACTTATAATCTAACTTGCAGTCCCAAGTTGACCACTGAATTATTGCACATGGAAAATGAAGTTCGCAAACTCAAAAGTATAAAATATGGGCTGACAGAACATGCAGCAATACTGATCCAAGCAAATGACAAACGTTTTAACAAAATAATTGTTCAGAAGCTTAAATTGAAAATCTTGACGACGGGTGCTAATGATGTCCATTAGCAACTCCATCATCTTTGTCTTTCCTGGCAGCAGCCCTTATTTTGCGCTGCTCCTCCTTGTAAATCCGGTTTCGTCGTTGAAACTGCATCAAATGAAAAGAATCAACGTCAGTAATTTATTTGTCTATCAAAGCCAACCGTATTACAAGGTTTACACGGAGTGTAGAACAACCTTGTATCTGAAGAAGGAAGTTAACTCCCATCAGTGCTTGGGCAAAGTAAAGTTGACAATTCTTTTTAATAATGACATTCTCAATTGCTTTCAAGATTTGAACTAAAATAGCAGGGCATACTACTGTAGCAAAGTAAGTTTCATTGAGAAAACATTATAGGTAGGAGAGCAATGTAATCAGGAATTCTTTATGCTTAAAGTTTACTCCAGTAATTTTGAACATCCATATTACCCTTAGTTTCCCAAACAAGTTATACCACTTTCACACCATATTCTGATTCTTATCGGATGCATTGTCTCACTGCGCCCAAAGTAATCATTATACGAGTTTTTCTTTTATACAAAAAGGTATAAAATATCTATGGGCGTGCTTTTGATGCACTAAGGGGCAATATAGACAGAAAAATACAAAAACTTAAGTTACAAACATCACTTTTTGTTCTATTTCCCATTTGGTGACCGACGCAGTGCATAAGCAATTTCTGGGGAGATCTGGGGATGAAAGGAAAGAGGACAAAGGCTGAAAGGGTTGGGAATTTTTTCTTAGTTTTGGAATATTGTGTGTGACACAAGGTTATCCCAGGGTTTATAGAATAAGAAATTTTGAACTTTTGGCCTGTGCTGCATCTTTTGTTTTGTCTGTGCCCCATGGCTGCGTTAGAAAGCAAACTTGGAACAAGTATTGCTGTTGTCTATTCTGGATATTTTTACAGCAAATCAAATTTATCCCAAAAGTATTTTAGGTTTCCTCGATGATTCTAGAGATATATCTAGAGCATTGAATATCCATTGTGTACAACATTTACCCGACCTTTGTAGCTTTGTAGTGGTCAAGTTTGTGAGTTGCCAATCTAAGATCCGCAGGAAGGAACTTTTTTAGATTTCTGTCCTAATGCTAGTTCTTAAGATTCCCTTCTTTTCAGATTACACAGCCATGTTGTTGGGATGAGATTATAACGGTCAACTTACACAGGACTCCAAGGGGATGAGCTATAACGGTCGACCCATGATTACATTGATCATGAATGATTGAACAGTTCAACCGAGGACCTTCTTGGGTATCAGCCTAAAGCCTCTGGGGGTATAAATTCCTCAATCCTGTTATTGATAACACAGAGACTACATGTAATGAAGAGCTCGTCTGAGGACCTTCTTAGGTGCTCAGCCCAGTGTCTATGAGGATATACAACCCTACAGCCTTAAGCACTAATAACACAAAACAAAGAGGCTACAAGTAATGAAGAGCTCAGCTGAGGGTACAAATATGTATAAAACACAGTACCCGATTACTAGATTAAACCATACAAAATGATAAGCTTCACTACATTGGGTAAAGTCTTTAACCAGATAACAACAAAACAACAAAACAACACAACTTTATCCGCTCTGATTGATTTCTTTAGCCAACATTTTCATTAAAGATATACCACTATGCACTGTGAATATAATGACACAACAGTGATTAATCTGCGTAATTATTCACAAAAGTTTGAAATTCATTAAAATTTATTTGGATTTACGAGTCCCTCAAGCACATGAAAGTTAGTAATTCTTCTTGAAACTTTATCAGGATTTTTGATCTCTCAACCACATGAAAGTTTCTAAACTTATAAAGTTATAATTAAACAGCATTATACTATAATAACATCAGAAATCTGAAATTAACCACCATACTATTGTCAGTCAACCACAGGATTATACATTCTATGACTTCTTGACTATATACAAGGGGTCTATGAATAATTTTAAGCTATTAAGTTCAGCCAAATAGCAAACAACTGATATCCCATTATCCATTATTAATTAGGTAAAACCACCATATGAGCTACAAAAGACATACAGACATATAGATAGATAAAGTGTGTTGAGAAAGCAAGAGAAGAAATAAAGTTTAGAACATAACAGGCTTACTGTTAAATCAAATATTTAAAGTCCAGTTGTACTCGAAGTACCAAATTCAGTTATGCAACAAATACTTTTGGTACACACAACAAAGAGAAACACAAATGAAATCAGAGAATATCAAGAAATCAGCACAAAATCAGTGTTGTTTTCATTATTCATTGGGAACTCCAAGACTGAATTAGAATGTAGATTAAAATTTGATTACAGCAGGGAAAAGAAAAATAACATTTCGAGATTTAAAGGAAAACTGTACGTCGAAATTTTCAAAGCCAATCAAAAAGCTTCATATCAACATCAAATCAAAATACAACATGAACATGTTAATAGTTTCTTCCGTTAATTGCAAATTCAATCGTAGGCTAAACAGCGTCTCTTCGGTTCAACATAGTTTAATTGAATCAACAACGATACAAGATCCCAAAAGACGGGAGGAAACCAGAAAAAGCGATCTAAGGAAAAGGAAAGGCAGATGAGAAGAGAAATAAGTAGGAATTAGGGTTTGGATAAAAGAAAGTGCGTGGATGCGATAACCGAATGGAGAATCAAAAAGAGGGTAGGGTTAAGGAAAAGACCTCCTTGGAATGGTGGAGGCACTCGAGGTAGTCTTCGCGGAGAAGAGCACAGTCCTTCGGCTCTCTGCACTGAGACATGCATTCGCTGAAATCCATCCAGAAATCGTA
>Ga0123340_1005125_pt1 | contig 12453 bp, 7 predicted proteins | sample SirMexnodulemix_FD_89961 | JGI IMG/M metagenome (GOLD analysis project Ga0123340, IMG submission 89961) | Root nodule microbial communities of legume samples collected from Mexico - Siratro Mexico nodule mix | ecosystem: Host-associated > Plants > Roots > Nodule | place: Mexico: Nepantla... | reverse complement strand
ATATATATATATATATATATAAAGTATGTAACATGAATTAACTTATTTTGTCAATAAAGTGTGTCAATATATACACGAATCATAAAAACATCATTGGAATATTATCAAGTACATTTTAAGATATCTTAGAAACACAATGTATTATGAGCTTCATTGTAAAAATAACAAGAATATATTATCTTTTCACTAAGCTTTTTATTGCCTTTAACTGTTTTAAAAATATATTCTTACGATTTTAGTGTTATTTTTCTTGTTGTCAATCTTACCAAACACTTAAAATCAAAACATTTTAAATTGTGAAGAGATGTAATAAAATTTGATGCTCTTACATCTTCCAATTACTTTTCTAGTTCATAATCTTCTCACCAAAATTATATTGGTTTCTTTTTTCCTTAATTCAAACATAAATTTAAGGAGAGATATTAACAATATTAAGTAATTACTTTATTTTTAATTTTTTTTATGGGCGTGCATACATTTACATCCATGTATAGTAGCCTATATATTTCATAGACTCTCGTTGTGTTTGTAAGGTTTTTCAATCGTGGTAAACATGTTTATGTTATATTTTTACAAATACGAAAATCATATACTTAATTATCAAAAGAAATTATTGTAACTTTAATCACGAATCTACAATTTTTTAGAAAAGAAAAAGAATTAAAAGAAAATCATGCATCTACAGTAACTACTACTTTATTGAGAATGTGACAAAAAAAAATGTAAAATATTGTTAATTTAGTGATAAATAATAAAAAAAAAGCCTAGACCTTGGTAGCATTGGAATGAATGAAAAATGCAATGTTGGAGGATAAGGACAGCCATCATCAAATCTGCTTGTATTTATCTTCGAGCTTCCTCATCTCCTACGCCTAATGCTCTCATCAAATCCAAAGCACATATATAAAATAATTAGTACTCAATTATTTTATGGGTTGAGGTAAGATGGGACAAGCAAGGTGGAGAGTATTGGAACCCATATTTTAATATAATTTTTAAATTAAAACATTTATGTATTGTCAATTAAAAGTTATTATAATCTATAAATCTATGCGAGTATTATTCAAGAAATTTAAAACATTTTAATCAATAATAAATAATATATGCCAAAATGAATACATTGAGTTATGTTTCGAAATGAGATTAATTGAATTTAAAGACGAGAATAAATTCATTAGATGTAGATTAGATTGCTGAATCATACATATATATTTTAAATAATTTATGAAATAAAATAGTTGTTGTTGAATCTTCTTTTACCGATTCTAACATGCTGATTACATTGAATAATTGAGTCTAAACGCTGTTGTGAAGTGTAGGTGGTAAGCAATCCGAATCCTTCTAAAACGTGTTCACACAAATATTGTATTATTGTTTTCGTAATTAGAATGATTTTCTTAAAGCATTTATAATTAAAAATGTTTTTTTTTATTGAAACACTGTTAGAGACTTTTTTAGATGAGGTTAAAAGGTGTTTCTATTTATAGAGAGATTAACATATATTATTTTAATATTTTAATATTAAACTTAGTGAGTAAAGACAAATTTAAATAATAATAATAATGGTGTTGATAATATCTGTCGTGAAGGTTTCTGACTTTTTGGGTGAATTCTAAATCCCATTTTCTATGCCACGAGTTATGGACAAGGCTACAGACCTAATATGAAAAGTGGGGGAAGCAATTACCAATAGAAAATGTTCTTCATCTGTGTTGCGATCTTTGAAGGAGGAGCGTGAGCTCAAAACACAACACAACCTGCTTCTGCTTCGGTCTTTCCAAGTTCCAACGACGGTTTTTTTTTTTTTTTCGCGCCAGATTGTCGGAAACTAAGAGAAAGCTCGAATTGCGCCTGGCTGTCTTCTTCTCTGGTAAACCTTTTCTGTTTGTTCTTTGATCTTGTGCAAATTTTGGAATTGTGTTTCTTGTTAGTTAGTTCTCTGGAAATTGAATGTTCGGAGCTCTGTTGCTTTTGCCATGGCAGGATTAAGAAGAAGAAGAAGAAGAAGAAGAATGTGGGGATTTGGTGGTAGATATTACTGGGGGAGAAAGGTGGCTTCTGAGAAAGCTGAGGGGATAGTTGTGGTGTTTGCATGGATGTCAAGCGAGGAGAAGCACTTGATGAAATACGTGGACCTTTACTCCTCTGTGGGATGGAATTCACTCGTTTGCCATGCTCAATTTCTGAATATGTGAGTTCTAAACTTAATTCGCTATTGGATGCCCCTAAATTATGTTATATGCTAATCATCGTTCTAGTCACAAACATTCATATATGATCAGGGTTGTTAGAAGACAGGATTTGATTCCTATAGTATGTGGTGATAGCTTTTCTATCAACATTTGTTATCCTTGTGTAAATGTTTTGTCACAATTTCAACTGTTACTCCACACTTATAGCCTCTAAAATGTACTTTAAAGAAGTCAAATCTAAGAAGGAAGGTTTTGCCACGATCAAACTCACCTATTTCTTGTTCAATTGCGTGAAGTAATGGATATGAATTCCACCCTTTAAAATATTTCCCCACTTAGTAAGAAAACCACTCGTGAATGACTAATATACTGTAGTCTTGCTGTCTTAGCATAGATGGGATTAGGGTCTAAAGATCAATGACGGCAAGAGGATACATAGTGCAAAGGGTATCGGCGAGGTAGCAACAACTCCAAAACTAAAGGGTAAAGCGGGAATTGGCACTACTAAAACCTTATTGTACAATAATGGGGGTGCTAAGTAAGCATTTCAAGACAAATGTTTTCAAAGCAGAAGAGGAATGAGATATTCCCAGTAAGCATTACTGGTGTGAACTATTATTACCTGGCCGTAAGGTTTACTGGTGTAGTTGAACCTTCAAGCCTGATCAACATTTATGATTTAGAAAAACATAACGTGGGGGTGCGGGGGTTCCTTCCGTTCAGTGTAGCGGTGCTTTTTGGTTGCTGATGGGACCACCAAATGTAATGAGCTAGAGTGATGCCTTGTCCTTAGAGCTCCCAAATAGACAAAACTACCTGTTAAAATGTCACAATAATCTTGGTTGTATATTTGAATGTTGTCTTTAATAGTTAACCTTGCCTTGGCTTGATCAATATGGTTGTCCTGACCAATTTAGGTGAAGTTTCTCTCAATTTTGTGGAAACAATTTTCCATGTACATTTTATGAATTAAAGCAGTTTGGATGGAAGGGGTTTTTATTGCAATTGTTGAATGTTTGAGTGAGCTGATTGTTATGCTAAAACCTCAGCTTTTGTTTGACAAATCACATAGTCAAAGTTGTAGCTGTTTATTTGCATTTTAGTTGTTTTTCTTTTTTATTGGGTGTGTGCAAACTTTGTTTCAATTTTTTCTTTTATTATTGAAAATGTTGGTTAATCTTCCAACATTTAAATCTCTTCTTTAATGGCTTTACTAGGAAGTTATTTTACTTAAAGTCAAAGGTTTAGTTGTTATGTAAAATGATCTGCAGCTGCCTTGCGATTTTATTAATTTCCATGAGAGATGGGGTCACTGATACTTTGGTTCTTTGCACCTCTCAATCTGAATGTATACTAAAAGATGATTATAATATTGCTATTATTTGCAGGTTCTTCCCTGAGAAAGCCACAATTCTTGCTGTTGATATTCTAAATGAACTTGTTGAGGTAAGTTTTACTGTAGTCCTCTTTTTTCTGGTCAGTCAGCATGAATTTAAGTTAGCTGAAAGGTTCCTTTTTAATTTATTCTAAAGTGGTTTACATTTTGATGATCTTGATTAAGATTTGCAACAAAGTGAGTCTGGATGAGATAGAAAGCATTATTGTAACATGTTTTGTCCTTTTATATCTCATTGTGTACAACCTTTGTAAAGGAGTCTGAAATTAAGTTTATATTCTTTTAATTTTAAACTACTGTTGAATTTGTAATATTTTTTAATTTAGTCAAAAGTCAATCCGTGGTTTCAAGCTTAAAAATACTGCATTTTATTCAACATGCAGGTGCTAAAAATCAGGCAATGCCCCATTGTTTTTGCATCCTTTTCAGGCGGTGCAAAAGCTTGTATGTACAAGATTCTTCAGGTATTCTATTCTAGACTGATTTTTATGTTTTGACCATCATGCTATACAATCTTTTAGTTCTATCATCTCATGACTGTGGTTTTCTGTCATCCAGATAATTGGTGGCAGCTCTGAAGCTCATAATATGGTATGTTTCCTTCCATTTGCAGCTCAGAAGATGGTTGAGTTACATAGACTGTATAATTGATAAACTCATCACTGTCTTAAATTTTTCAAAACATTTTAATGCGTGAAATGATATTGAATCCAACCCTGCATTCTATGTTCCATGATGTAATTGATCATATATTCCCTTTTACCAAGTATTTTGGTCAAGTTCTTGCAACTTTGACTTATGTATTGTGGACGGTATTTGTCATTATAATTCTCCTGTTCACCCACCCACAAATAAATAGATGTTCACTAATAGATTTTTTTTTTTTTATCTTTACTTTTTTCACCACTTCTAAACTATTTTCATATCGCAGGATGACTACCAGCTCGTTAGGGAGTGTATTTCTGGCTATATTTATGATTCCAGTCCAGTTGATTTTACCAGTGACTTGGGTGTTCGATTTCTTCTTCACCCAACTATTTTAAAAGTCTCCCATCCACCAAGATTTGCTTCGTGGGTTGCAAATGGCATAGCATCTGGTCTTGATTCCCTTTTCCTCAGTAGATTTGAATCACAGCGTGCAGAATATTGGCGGACACTTTACTCCACCATTGTAAGTAGCTAAGAATCGGTAAACAAATTTACTTTTTTCTTTTTCTTTTCTCAGGTCTCTCGAGTTATCTGCTTATCAAATAGTTATGTTGCAGAATATGCAGGTCCCGTATCTCATTTTATGTTCAGAAAATGATGATCTTGCTCCTTTTCAAGTCATTTCAAATTTTTTTCAAAGACTAAAGGACCTTGGTGGGGATGTAAAACTGTTAAAATGGAGTGCCTCTCCTCATGTAGGTCAGTATTTAGACTAATTTTTGGCATACTGGTATATGAATGAATTTTTAAGTTTATTCTTGACAAACATATGGTGTTGGACTGAAGAAATAAACAGAGTTATGAAATAGAAATAATTCAGCTTTTGGCCAAACTTGAGTACAGACGTCAACAAACTGAGGGTTTCTCCTAACAAAAGTTTCTTCGTTCAAACCACTAGAGTTACCAATCTGATGCCTAAATTCCCTGTAGTCTGTCACTGCCTATATATCACTCTACACTTGTCTGATGTGAACAGCTTGTAACATCATGTTGGCACTTAACGGTTGAAGTTAGGAGCAGTATTGTGTCATTATAATATGTTATAGAAAATAAGTTATCCTACTTTAGATGTTCTGTATAAGAATTGAAAACTGCCTTGAACAACAATTATTCATAAAAAATAACTGATGGTAGTTATCTATCAGGGTATATTTGGTAGCAGGGCATGTAAATTACCCAGGTGTTGTTATATGCATTTTGTAGAGAGAGGATACTCTCTATTGGAGATTTTGTCTCTGGGATAGCAAGTTTGTTGCTGTATTGTATGTGATTTGTGTTCTACATTATATTTTATTGGTTTATCGATTAGTGTTTTATCATTTTAGTCCAACCTTCAATACAAGTGAAAACTGAGATCTGTTGAGATTATTGAGTTGATGATTTCATAATGGTTAGAGTCTCTGATCATATAGGTTAGCAACAATAGGCAGAGTGTGAAATGATGTGGTGCAACTGAATAAGAGGGTGGGATACATGGGAGAGAGGCTTCTCTGTGGGATGTTGAGGCTGTTTAGGAAGAGGGTATTGGAAGAATTAAGAGTTCCAATCATAAGGATGGAACAATAGATCAAGGGGCAGATTTGAATCTCCACGGTTTGGAAGAGTACCGTATGACAGTTGATAAAGTGGAACTGACAGGTCAAGTATGGCACGATCAACCATACACTGGTTCAATTTGTGAAGAAATTTTCACTTGGGAAGTTGAGAGAAATAAAAAAGGGTCTGATAATCCATATGAGAAATTAACAAAGTTGAATGTAGAGAGGAGTATATTGAGAAATAGGCTGCTTGGGAAGCAATATTTGGGTTACCATTTCATGAGAAGACTTTAACCAAATATTGAGTGCAGGATCCATACTTTTAACGTTACGTCCTGCCTTCATGCATGCAATTGGATGGAGATATTGAAACAGAAATGGCCAAAATTCATCATGAGACTAGCAGTTAGTTGCAGTCTAAATTGGCAGCAAGACATTATTGCATCACCTTCAAAGTAAGGAACAGGGTGGCAAAATTAGGATCAAATTTCTGTAACTGTTGCAGCTGAGCCGAATAGCAGTGGGAGTGGGAGAAATGTCTTCGAGTCTGGTTTAGTGGCTTTAGATTTATGCACAAAACAGTGACCTTACTTCCTCTTCCATGTCAACAGTTAGGAAGAATGAAATAGATCAAGGTATTTTGCGGAAAAAAGTAAGGAGCTGCAACATTTAACATATGGGGAACTTACAGAGAGAAAAACCAAAGGTTTATGTTTCCAATATGGAGGAGAGAAATTCGGTCTTTTACACCTATGAGAGGGAAAACAGTTAACCTTGGTGCTTTTTGGAGACACTGAAGCACCAAATGAAGGAGAAGTAATGTTATTAAAGTGGAGGAAGAAGCTCTTCCCTACTCTCAGCCTTGGGGGCAAGGCAAGGTTGATTTTTCGCTGGCACTGGTTATGGGAACTAATAGTAACTGTCATGAGCAGCTGTGTACTTTTGGATAAAAGTGTACTGTTAACTGTGACGTTGACAATTATGGGTAGTAGTTAGGACCATTAATGTATTGTTTGCATGTGATAAAAAATAAAATAGCATCCTGCATCCATTTGCTATTCTGTATTGTTAGGACTAGAAATTGCTTTGATTCTAGAAAATAACTGATGGCAGTTATACATTAGGGTTCTTAATTAGGCAGAAGGTGTGTTATTTGTAGTTTGTGGGCGGAGAATGTTCTCTGTTGGATACATTTTGTCTTGGGAACTACAGGTATAGTAGTTTTATCGGTTTATCAATTGGTGTTCTTTAGCTGTCACACGACTCACACCATAAATATAACTGTCCAATCCAAAATTAATGTAACACTAACTTCCTCCCAATCATTTTATAATTCAGAATTATAATGGTCTAATTCATCACTTGGCCTTTCAAATACCTTGTAGCTCCTATTGTGATATTGTACTTCAAGATGTAACTGCTTATTATATCAAATCGTTGTTAATGCTAGTTCCATGGTCAACATGATGACTATTCATAATGGTGTAAACCATGGGTACATGCCTTCTGTATCAAGCAATTTGGTGTAAACATTTTGCATGCTTTCTGCTGCACTGCATGCAGCTAGCTGATCCGTTATTTATTTTTAGTTTTTTGACTGCGTTTTATTCATTTAGATGAAACAGCATTCATTTATGTGCAGTCTTTGAAAAGTTGGTAAATTTTTTAACCTTAAAGATGAGAACTGCATTTTACATTCCAACACGAGTTTGCAGGGCTAGGTTGCACCCGAAGTTCCAATCACTTGAGTCTGCAAACTTAAACTATAAATGAGTTTGTTTCCCATATTAAAACTGACAGAGACAATTAGTTTTGCTAAATGTGTATACAAAAGGAAAGAATTGGTAATTCTTCGTGGTATTTATGTAAAATTGAAATCATGATTGCAACCTACTAATTTTTAGTGCAGTGCCAGTTTCCGGGTAAAATTTAAAATGGGTTTGTAGAGTAGGGATGAAAGTATTGAACTTGAATTGAATGTCACAGGTCATCTTCGGCATCATCCAATTGATTACAAGGCTTCTATCATTGAGATCCTTGGCAAGGCAGTCGCAACTTATCGTTACAAAAACAGTAGACAAGTTGAAGATGAGAAACTGGGTATAGAAGGAGCAAAAGATGAGATAACAGATCCGTTCTCAGAATCGAGGAAAGCAGCGACAACCTCAACTAGTTTCCAAGGTTTTGCTCTTGCTCCAAGTGATAGTTTGTCTTCTAGTTCAACGGAGTATTACGTGGGCAAAGATATTGGCACCATAGCAGATGAACGCAAGGGAGAGTATATTCATCTTCCTAGCCGTCCGAGCATCAATGCACATGGGCTTCTTAGCCAAATATTGTTTGATGTTTGTGTGCCTAAGAATGTTGAGGATTGGGATATCAGGTCAAATTCGAAGAATGCTTTATCAGCAGGTACAAGGAAGCACATTCCGTTTAATCCTATAAAATGCATGCGGCGTTCAAGGTTGTAAGACTGTTGACTGACAAATCCTCAGGTGGAGTTTTCTTCAAGGTTCAAATTTTTCGGGAGATGTAATGGGCACAAAAGTGTAATCCTGTATTACCTGAAATAAGAACCAAAAGGACTAACGGTGGACTTAAGTAATGTGATTAAGCAGCCTGTGTAAATTGTACAGCTACTTCAACGGAGAAAAAAATGGTTCGACAGAGAATATAGTGGGAACTGTAATTGTAACCTCAAATTCTGTTTATAAAGTAAGTAGTCCTAATCACTACTTCTGAGTTCGTTAAGAATCAAGGTTGTTTGACGTGTTGAATAAATGGAATGCTACTCGATCTCTTTGTGTATCAATAAGTTTTGTCATGTATTGCTGTGTATTAATGTCCATCATTCTTCTTCTACAATCCTCATCCTACCTCTTTATAGTACTATGGACTGCTTGGATCATTCAGTGATTGCAAAATTCAGAAGTAAGACAATAATATAAATTGAGAGATTTGTTTAGGTTTATAGTATATGCTAGTTTGAATAAAAAATGATTTGAAGCTCCAACATTTAATAAACTAAAAATCATGCAAATACATCATACTAATTTTTGGTTGACAATACAAGAAATATCTAAAAGTTAATTTTGATTAGCAACTACTACAATATAAGATTTCTATAATTTAAGCAATTTCTATAACCTACTTTGAGTTGTCTCTCTATCATTGGTCCAAGAAACTTCATCTCTTCTAATTGAGTGGTTTTATTTTGTCTTCACCAATTTTTCCATCTTTAACATTTTTTCCTTATGTTGTAGTGTTATAATATAATAAATCTTTCAACCTTTTTTTTCAATTTTTTTTTCTATTATTCTTTTTATTAATGTTGTTGGCATGCCAACACCTTGTTGACCATATTTCCATTTAAGCCGACTTTCAAAAGTATCTATGCATGTTTATGAGGGAATTTGCGACTAATATCTTGATAATACAAGATATGCTTTACTCGTTATGTTGTTATCAGAGTTTCCACTTTTACTCCTTTACACATCTTTTATTTAACACTCGTTAAAATTGGACACATGAATAAGGAGCCTTTTCAGTCAATATTTTAGTTGCATTCATGATTTGTGTCATAATTATTGTTTCACACCAAGGTGGTTGTAATAATCTTCAACTTTTTCCACAATACTTTTTCACATTGATTCACTTCTACAATCTCATCAATTGATTCATGTTTCACATAAAAAGAAAACATCTTTTTTTTGCACCATTTAATTCATTGATTTTTGTCCACTAGGACTGATGTTGATGAACCTAGAGATCCAATACTTACATTGGATACGGACTTCGGTGCATATAGGTGATTATTGGAACATAATTTCCTTCCTTATTATCCATGTTCTACCCCGTTATATCATCGTCTTTTTAAGGTAAGTATTTATTCTTAACTCTTTCATTAATGGTAATTACAAGATGTAAATTTTGTCTTTAAAGAGTTGACTTCTTGTGTGTGGAGACTCTTATGATAGGGACATTAATCTGGTCTGTGTTTTAATACTTATTCAACTGACATTTATTCTTTGTCATAATGGTTCACATAAATTGTCTGCATCACCCTATCATGTGAAATTCAACAAATTAAAAGCTTGACTTAGGCAAGTCAGAGAAAACAGAAGGTGTTGAAAAGCGCAGGGAATTCTTCAAGGGTTGAATCGGAACAATGAAGATATTGGTGACCGGTGCATCCGGTTTCCTCGGGGGAAGACTCTGCGACGCGCTGCTCCGGCAAGGTTACTCCGTGAGGGTTCTCGTTAGGTCCACCAGCGATATCTCATCTCTTTCTCCGCATATCGAAATCTTCTACGGCGACATCACCAACTACGCCTCTCTCCTCGCCGCTTGCTCCTCCTGCACCATCGTCTTCCACCTCGCCGCCCTCGTCGAACCCTGGCTTCCCGATCCCTCCAAATTCTTCTCTGTACGTTCCCCCAACTCTCGCTCCTCTATCACCGAACCGCAATTCTCAATCGCTTTCCTCATTTTCATTAGGTCAACGTTGGAGGATTGAAAAACGTGTTGGCGGCGGTGACGGAGACTCGCACGGTGGAGAAACTCCTGTATACGTCGTCGTTTTTCGCCCTGGGACCTACGGACGGAGGCGTCGCGGACGAGAATCAAGTGCATTTCAAAATCCTCTAGATGCCGTGTTTTGTGCATTTGTTTATGGCCTTTTGATACTCTGAAGTCCGATTCTGATTCCAACTGCAATTGCAGGTCCATCACGAAAAATATTTCTGTACGGAATACGAAAAATCAAAGGTCGCTGCGGACAAGCTTGCGGTGCAAGCTGCGTCGGAGGGGGTGCCAATAGTGCTACTGTATCCTGGAGTAATCTATGGGCCTGGCAAGGTCACTGCAGGAAACGTTCTTGCAGGAATGGTATATGATTAAATGACTAGTTATATGCATTTAAATGAAATTCATAATGTTTAATGTTTGGGTTTGTTTGATTTGATTATAGATAGTAGAACGCTTTAGTGGCCGATTGCCTGGTTATGTAGGATATGGAAGTGATAGATTTTCTTTCAGTCATGTTGAGGATGTGGTGGAGGGACACATTTCGGCAATGAAGAAAGGAAAAGTTGGTAATAGGTATCTACTAACAGGGGAAAATGCATCCTTCAACCATGTTTTTGATATGGCTGCTGTGATTACTGATACTAGAAAACCAGTGTTTAACATCCCTCTGTGGGTGATTGACCTATATGGGTGGCTCTCAGTTTTATTCTCTAGAATCACAGGAAAGCTACCTTTCATCAGTCCACCGGTCAGTTCTCTCTTCTCTTTCAAAAACATTGATTTCCAAGGGTTTTTAGTTTTTCAATTCTGTTTTATAATTATCTTATTTTGAAAATCCAGACCCTAGTTAATATATATTTTTTTTTTCTAACTATATCCTTGTTTAAAATAAGGAAATAAGGAAAATTGATGCTGGGTTGTGATTATTGTTTTTAGTTGGAAAAATTGTAATTTTATTTTGAATAGAAGTAAAGATTGAATAAAGATACTCTATTCAAATAATAGGTTGAATTTACTCAATGAATCCAACATTCAAAATCAAACTAATTAAAGTGGTTTATCATTGGAGCAGTCGGTACATGTTCTAAGACATCGGTGGGAGTATTCTTGCGACAAGGCTAAAAGTGAGCTAGACTATAGGCCAAGAAGCTTGAAAGAAGGACTTGGGGAGATATTACTCTGGTTGAAGAACTCGAACTTGATAAAATATTAGCTAATATTTTTGCACTTTTTTAAATATATACATATGGTTCTATATTTATGCCAATGTTACAATGTCTGTAATCCTTTTTTTAGTTTTGTTGTCCTTTGTAGTTATTTAATCATCTAATGGTGGAGGCTATTGGAGTTTTTTTTCACCAATAGTGCATCAATGAGTTAGTAAATTAACTTCATCGTATTTTAGGGTTTTGAAGTATTGTTAAAATGAATGGAAATACTATAGAAATATAAACACAAGTATGGTTCTGTGTTCTCTGTGTAAACATATAAGTACAATTATTATTACTTGAAATTAAAGGTAAAGGGGTAACTGAATGGAGTGTGTAGATGATACTTTCCGGGAAAGAAAGTTTTGCTCTGGTAATCAAGAGTATGTTAAAAATGTTTGAGAGGTTATGTGAGGACTTGAAAGATATTTTTTGTAAGATTTTTTTTGGTGCTATTAGTTTATTGTTTACCATATTATGGAAAGATTATGAGGATTTATTAGACTTCAAGTTTGGAACTTTACTGTGGTACCCAAGAAGGATACACAAATACACTAATTCTTTACTAACCTTAAAAAAAGTGGAAATTAAATTTTTTAGGGTAATGCTACTAAAATATTATTTTTAGAGTTTTTATAACAAATATTCATGTTTTAAATACTTGAAAAGTTCAATCTTATTCAACTGACACTGTAAAGTTCATTCCAAAAAGGTGTAATTATTTTTAAGATTCTAGAATCTTTAAGACTATACTTTCAATTTAAGTATAAATGTACATGTCTATATGAGCTTTGAATACCTTTTTTTTTTTTTTTTTTTTTTAAATTAGAAAAATTATAAAGATTTTTTTTTTTTTTTTTTTTTTTTATTTTATTTTATTGTTT
>Ga0123340_1005122_pt1 | contig 12456 bp, 5 predicted proteins | sample SirMexnodulemix_FD_89961 | JGI IMG/M metagenome (GOLD analysis project Ga0123340, IMG submission 89961) | Root nodule microbial communities of legume samples collected from Mexico - Siratro Mexico nodule mix | ecosystem: Host-associated > Plants > Roots > Nodule | place: Mexico: Nepantla... | reverse complement strand
TTCCTACAAGAAGATTACACACACACACACACATATATATATATATATATATATATATATTAGACTTTATGTAGACCCACACCAAAATTAATTTTACTTTTGTATCATATTATTATAGAAAAAAATGTTTGTTGGAGTTATTGATAATTAATCTTTCTAAAAAAATCTAATTAATAATTTTCAATAAAGAATTTTTTTTTCAATCAATCACATTCTTTGAGTTTATAAGATTTAAATATAAAACTAAACTGAAAAATATTAACTGCAATTATTTTGACGTCGATGAATATGTTGTTGGGAAAATAATGGAAATAAGTTTAGTGAGTTGTAAACATTGAATATTAAAAAATATATTCAAATAGGGGTATTTTTCATAACTTAAAATTAAGTAGCAGGAAAGAAAGTGGAAGATGTCAACTTGACCACAAGGAAATAAAATTGATAACTCAGAGAAAAGTCATATAGGTCAAAAATGAATATCCAAAGTCAACTGAATACTGAAAGTTGAAAATGATCTTTTTGATTTAAAAATTAATTAAATATTGAATAATATGCAACTACTATAAACTACTTAAGAGTCTGCACGTAACTTATTTCCTCTTATACGTGCAAACTAACATATTAATAAACTAAAAATTATTTTTAAGCCATCACGTTAACTTATTAGTAAACTAACATATTAGTAAATCCACTATTTCTGATCATAATATGAATAGTTTAACTAAGAAATATTGCGGCAGCTAAAAATAAAAATCCAAAGTCACATCCGAATACCAAAGCTTTGGAAGAAAATTTTGGTAAAAAAACTAAAATATCCTTTGTTTTAGTATGCCAACCTGTGCTATTCTCTTAGTGACTTGTGAACAACAGAGCATTCAATGTTAACAAACTATATATGTTGGTTATGTAATAAGCACGTAGACAAAAATATATAATATAGAACTTATAATTATTTAAAGTTAATAAAGACATATAATTATTTAATAAAAAAAAAACTATGTTGGTGTTTTTTCCTTTCTCGCCCACATCTTTCCAAGTTAATTTTATCAACTAAGCCTAACTATTTCTCTTATGAACTTGTTCGTGCATAAGCGATTCCTAAGTATTCAAGAAAATGTATATAAATTTCTGAGGGTCCAACTTACAAGGTCATCTTAATAGTAGAAATTCATTTATTCTTAATCATAACTAGAAAATATTTGTAAATGACATTATAATACATGTATACAAAGTTCACCACTTATTAAATATACGAGCAAGAAAATAAATACTATTAGAAAGTTAAATATTGAATACTTAGTTATTGTAATCTTTTTAGTATGAATATATATGAGCCAAGTTAGAGATTATAAGTTAAGGTAAGAAGAGTAGTTTAACACAGGCTAGCTGGAGTTATAAGTTCTGAAGTTCAAGAATGGGATTTATGTGCCTAATGTGTAAAGTATTAGAAAGTTAACCTCATATGAATGTTATGAAGTGAGTTGAGTATTAGTTATTTATTTTAGGTATTATGTAAATGACAACTAGTACTCTCTTACGTTCCATGAGATTTTAGATAAATATTAGTTAAGATTTATTAAGATAAGATTTAATTATTATTTATTATTTATTAATTAAGATAAGATTTTATTATTAGTTATTTTAATATTAAGATTCTGTTAGGAGATTTAGAATTATATCATATTTGGTAGTTATCCTTTATATCTTTTAGATAGGAAAGAAAGGTTATAAATAGAGGAACCCTTTAGGCCAACACCCATGACTCATCTATTTTTCTTGTAATTTTAATATTTAGAAGGGATAAAACATATTTTCATTTATTTTCCTAAGTGTGATTGGTGCTGGTTGTTACAACTGGTATCAGAGCACGATATTGGGATATTTTTTTTGTGGATGGTGACCTCCACCTGCCAAACCAATGGAAAATCGAATCGAAGCACTGGAACGAAGGCTAGAAGAACTACACATACATGAAGAGAAAAGATTAGAAGAAATCCACACAGAACAGGCTAGGAACATGGAGTTAATTTTAAAACGGTTGACAGATCAAAGGTCCAACTCAAGATAAAACAAAGACAAAAACAGTCCTAGGAGAAAGCAAAGCAACAGTCACACTGATGAAGAAGAAGAACCCTCAAACGAACCACCAAAATTGAGAATAAATCGAAGAATAGAATTACCAACATTTGAACGAGAAGACATATGTGAATGGTTTGTATGTATAGAGCGTTATTTTCGGTTAGCACGAGTAGCAACTACAAAAAAGGTGGAATATGCAGCTATGGCATTAACAGGGAAGGCATTAACTTGGTTTGAATGGTGGAAAGAACAAACCATTTTTCTCGCTTGAACGCGATTCAAACAATATATATTAAAAAGATTTCAACTAGTAGCGACAACAAACCCTATAGGACCACTCCTAGAGGTGAAGCAACATGACATTGTCATGAAATATCGAGAAGAATTTGAATTAGCGGCTCAAAATCAATGAAGCTTGGGACAAGACACCCTAATGGAAATTTTTATGAACGGGCAAAAAGAAGAAATAAAGGCAAAAATAAACATGGCTGATTTCGAAACTTTAACGGACATCATGAATAAAGCTACGGTCATAGAAGCCCATAACAATGCTTAGAGAACCGTTAACATAACACCAGGAGGGAGGAAGGGTGCAGTAGAGAACCAAAGCACTAATTTTGGATTAAATAGAAATCAAGGGTGGAACCAGGCGAGACCTATGATCGCGGAAACTATAACACTTCCAGACAACAATAGGAATACAGGACAAGGATCAAAATTCAAAACTGATAATACCATGCCACTCAAGGCTCCTATAGGAACCAACAACAACCAACAAGGCTACAAAGTAATTGGACCACACAGATTATCAACTAAAAAATGAGCTAACAGACAGAGGAAAGGACTATGTTTAAATGTGAAGATGATGAGGTAACTGAGCTTATAATTACGGATGAAAAATCTTTAAAGTCACCATGGTTCAATGGATTCTTTCCACCTTGAGGACAAGGTGAATCAAGAAGAGGCGAGTATTGTTACGTCCCATGAGATCTCAGAAAAATATTAGTTAAGATTTATTAAGATAAGATTTGATTGTTATTTATTATTTATTAATTAAGATAAGATTTTATTATTAGTCATTTTAATATTAGGATTATGTTAGGAGATTTAGAATTATATCATATATGTTAGTTATCTTTTATATCTTTTAGATAGGAAAGAAAGGTTATAAATAAAGGAACTCTAAAGGGGTGGACAAGGCATCACAAGGATCGAGAACTAGGTTAGGCCAACACCCAGGACTCATCTATTTTTCTTGTAATTTTAATATTTAGAAGGAATAAAACTCACTTTCATTTATTTTCCTAAGTGTGATTGGTGCTGGTTGTTCCATATTCCATTGTTTAGTTTTCACACTAAGGGTTTCTATGTGATTCTCTGAAAAGCTTTAAAGTAGATAGTAAAAGTGATGAATAAAGGTCGGAATGTGTAAGTTAATTCTTTATAATGTTCATTCTTTTCTTCTTCAGTAAATTTGTATGTCAATTATCTATTCTAAATCACACTTTCACGCACTCACTTTTCTTTTCTTATATTGGGTTTTTTTACTCTTGTGTTAGTTAGTTTTTGTTATTCTCGGTATCACCTAAAAAATTTCTATCATATCTTGAGAATCTTAGATAACATATTCCAGATAAGTTCTTAAAGACAACTCCACACCTTAAAAAATCACCTAGTTTGTATTATTTGTCGATTGTACTACAGTATTCACCTAGAACCACCAAACATTTTAGTCATATTATTACTATATTTGAGAATGGTTTTAAAATTGTGATAATGTAAGACATTTTGTTTAAACTTATGAACTATTTTTATTGTATGGGTAAGAGTGTGAGAAAAGCAAATCTCATTAGTATATCTAAGACAACCATTTTTTATATGATTTAAAATGAATGTGACAATATATGCAAATTTACCATGATTTTGATAAATTTTAATGAGAATTCAAAACAAAATTATATATATATAGCCACACCACTCAAGTTTGTTTTTTTAATTGTCATTTCTACTTTATTCTCTCTTTCATTCTTTTTGTTGTTGAAACTATATTCTATTCAATATCTTAAAAATAATTATATTCTTAAAAATACTTTTGAAATGTCATTATAATTATAAAAAATATAACACTCACTACAACAAAAAAGTTATTTAGAGATCAATTTTTAGCTACCAAATAAAATGGATGCTAATTATAACTAAAATAATCAAGTTTTGGTTGCTAAATAACTACAAAATAAAAGTAATTATTGAATTTAGTGACCAATTAAGTCAAGATAATTGGTATCTAACATTAGTTACCAAGATTTTAGTCACTTATACTATTAGATTCTAAATTGGTATCTAATTAAGTTAAAGACCAATTTAGAATATAATGGTATAATAAGTGGCTAAAACCTTGGTAGATAATGTCAGATGCAAATTATCTTAACTTAATTGGTCACTAAATCTAATCATTACTTTTATTTTATAGTTATCTAGCAACCAAAACCTAATTTGTTGATTATTTTGATCACAATTAACAATCATTTGATTTGGTAGCTAAAAATTTATTTGTAAATAGTTTTTTTCTTATAGTGATTGTTATATATTATGATTGATAAATAAAGATACATACAAATGTATAGCTTCAAAAATACCAAATAAACCTGAAGAGACAAGAAAAGTAAAATCAAATGATTAATGATTAATGAATATTATAGACTATAATTAATATATTGTAACATTTAGTTTATATACCAATTTTCCTAGTAATATTAAGACAATGATACTTGTAGAGTTATCATTTAGTTATTGATATATTTTAGGTTATATAAATGTGTGTCTGATTATTTATATAGAAGAGAATAAATAAATATATAAGAAACCATATGTTGAAAAGCTTAATCAGAATATTAGAAGAACACGATAAGACTTCGTTTTATTATCTGATGAAAAAGAGGAGAAGATCACTAGGCGTGACATTTATTAAGTTTAGCTATCGTAATGTTCTTAATGTATAGATTATGTAATAGAGAACGTTGTGAATATAGATGATACATTGTATTGTGTTGAACTTTATGTATAAAACTTTCCATTATTAATAAAAGTCTTTAGAATCTTCTAATATTAATAAAAATATTTTCTTTTAATTTTACTTTTATATTTTCTTGCCCTATTAATCTTGATGTTAAATATTTAGAATGTTTTTTCATAGATAGTTATTAGCTTCCTATAAGAGGTGATTTAGATTGTCATATGGTGTTTTAATAATCCTGTAGGAAACCGCTTCTATGGATTTGTTCCGTGATTCCATGTATTCTATATTATTTAAAGTGATTCCTAATTCCCTATTATTATCAATAGCATAAGGTCCCTGTTGTGAAAAGAGTGTTTACATTCCAAACATGGAGATACAGATGAAGCACAATTCTAACTCTAAAAGTCAAAACATCTTATTTTGTTGTAAAGCATAGTTGACAATGAGATTAACTTTTTTGGACCCAATATGGCAATAATTTGCCTGCATTGGACCAGTGTTATTACCATAGATTTGACATTCACTTTAGTATACTTGGTTCTAAAGAACTTGCATCATAAAAATTTCCTCAATTTTGTTGTAGAGCAGAGAACAGATAAACAAGTTTTTCTCTACACTCAAGTGATAAGCCTTCACTTAATCCAGAAAGGATCATTTTTCATTCATTTGTGGTAATGGTTTAAATCTTGTCTTATATATGTTGATAATATCATAATTTCCTAAGGATGTAACAAACTGATGCATGTCAAAACAGAAGATCAAATCGTATATATTTACAAAAGTCCTTCTACAATCACCCTTAAGAAGTTCAATAGCAAGATTGCTTCTTGGAATATTTTTTTTGCCAACTTAGGGAGTATTAATTCGTACGATTAGGTGTTTAGTGTTAAGTCGTTAAGGCTTTAGTACTGTTTAAGTTGGAAAGTGTTTGTCACTCTTGGTTTCAAAGAAGTATTTCAATAAAAAAAGTAAGTTTGTTACATTGGATGGTGTACTAATATAACCTTATTTTATGAACGTAAAGAAATTTTGCTTCAAATTTTGTGAATATTGAAACCGTCATAAAATTCATAACGAAAAAAAGAAAACTTCTCAGTTTTCCAATTTCGGGCTTCCTCTAGTTTAGTATGCTGTGCATTAAAATAATGTTTTGTAAGAACATAGGGCAAATCTTGATGTGCTGTGAGACTTTAGCAAGTTTAGTCCTGTTTAAAACAGTCTAATTTGACTTAATCTGTGATGGCCCATTAGTGAGAACAGAAAAAAAAAAAAAAGACAAATTATAATTGATAATGTTTAATTTTGAATAGTTTTATTGTTGTATCAATTTATACCAAGAAAGATACTCTGCATTTTATTACAAAAGATTGATCATGTTGAAGGACTAAATTAAGGAGCAAGATAGTGGATAAAAACTAAAGAATATATTGAATGGTCCAAAACTAAGAAAAAGCAATGCGAAAACTGTTGTATGATGTGATTTGATATGATAAAATTACTCAAATAATACATGATATTTTAAACATAGAAATTGGTTTTTTAAAATGGAATTAATGTTAAAATAAACTCATTCTACATTTTTATCATTTCAAATGCAATATTCAGTCAACATTCTTTGCAAAAAATTAAAGCTTTATCAAATTAACACCAACACTTTTGAATTGGCATGTAAATGTTATTCAAAAAAACCTTTTAATAGTGTTTTGGTCAAGTATGCATCAGTTTTTATCAATAAAATATTTCTTTCTAAAGGAAAATATCATTTAATTGAATTTAAAAAAAAAATAATACACATTTTTAAGTTAGATGGCTGATCCCTGGAGTTCAAAGTAAACCAAAATATTAAGGGAAACAACAAAAAACTTTTTACAAGAAAATAAAAATATTCCTTGAGAGAAGAATGCATCAAAGATCAGTGTGCAACAATTAATTGACAACCCAATTTCCTATTTACAACTAGTTACTTTCAGAAATTTGTGGATTATGATCAAAACATTATGCACAGGTACACCATTCAGAGTCCCCAAAAAGAATAAAGGAACTGCGATTCTTCTTAGGCACCCCTGTTTGTCCTTGTCCCCCACCATCATTGCTGGAGTGTAATGTAAGCACTGGACTTTGGATCATGGCCATTGATATGAATCCACCAAAAGATTTCTTGACCAAGCTCTCCATTTTGCAGCATCATTGAAATGTGGAATCAGGAAACAGTAAAACCTGTGACAGTGGATCACACCTTAAAAGCCACTCTTGCCAATTAGCTACTGTTTCTTTATGAACACACAGGCTAAAGCAATAATAAGTAAAATGCCTCATAGAGCCTTTGCACTCGGAGGCATAATAATGAATACAATAAGTCCCCAATGCAGCTAGTAAACAAGGACACTCTTGATTAGTTGAGAGTTTCTCAGGAAGGTGGATGGATATATATTATATAGTACATTGTGCTAATCTTGTTGAGCTAAGGGAAATGCCCTGCTGAAAAATTAGAGGGCAAAACTATATTGGATTATATTATATTAAAATTTTTATCATTCTTCAAATAACCAAGTGCAGTTCAAGTCCAAGAGCATCATCTCATCATGACTTGCTCTTATATTTCCTTTGGGGTTTCAAATCAACCACAATCACAGTGATATTATCTTTGCTTCCTTTCTGAAGGGCACGGTTTGACAGGTATTCTGCTGCTGCTTGTGCAGCAGGATCAACTCCCTCGCCCCTTTCTGATGAGGTTTGTTCCAAGCCATTTTTCTTGTACCAGAGAGCTATCCGTCGCCGGGCTAGGTCACAGACCTCTTCGTTTGTCATAACATCCCACAGACCATCACTGGCCAGAATGAGACACTCATCATCCTTTGTACGGGGAAGAAACCTAACTTCTGGTTCCGGAATAATCCATGGCTTCAAATATCTATCACCTGAAAATCACAGCAAGGATAAGCAGAAATAATTTCGGTTGCTTAAACAACTGCATGATAGTTGCAGGATTCCTAGTTGCATAGACATGTCAGCTGGTCCTGAACCTTTTTGCATGACAAAATATTTTAACTTCCAAAACAAAATTATGCTAATTTTGTGCATTGTAAGTTCAAATCTAAACAAAGTTGGAGTACATGGGTCCTCTTAAGAACTTTGGTGCAGTCTAGACTTTCAAAAATTTTAATACAGGATCAAAATTGATAGACTTTCAAAATTTTGATATAGGGCCCACTATTACAAGTGGTGCCAAAACCACTAGCAAAAAGACAATGGCAATGTGCTAGCATAGTTTCTAATAAGATACACTCAACTTTTACGATAACAGATATTTATATAAAACAAAAGGTAGCAACTGTAGCCAATCAGATATACTCTTTATTAGAAATAAAAAACAGGCTTTTAAGTCAAAGTCCCAATTTAACTCATAAAGGAGCAGCATGAAATGGAGAGGACAAGAGGAGGCACTAGGGCTAATACTTCAAAAATGGCCTCTACCAGCCTTTGGCCTCGTATAACATAAAATTTTTCCTGTACTAGTACATTTTTCACCACCTTAGTTCCCTCCTGGAATCATCTTTTGGCTTAGGCTTAACAAAACCTTAAAAAATGGTATTTTGATAGCCAAATATAATGTGTAGAGAAGCTTATAGCGCCACAATTTGTAGCCTAGGTTCAACAAGATATACTTTCAATAATTGTCGCAGTGACAGCAAAGGGCTATGTTCAGCAGTTCTAGAGAAAACAGGATTGAATAGGAAATTTTTCTTCCCTGTACTTGGGTGATTGATAACGGAATAAAGGGTAACTTAAACTTTTGTAAGTATAAATATTCATCTATATGAACACTTAAGTAACCCAATATAAGTGGTAAAGTTGTAGAAGACATTTTTCAAATGAAGCTACAGATATTCCCTCTCATTATTCCAATTAAGAAGGGGACAAGTTATTTTCAGAGGAAATAACTCCCCTCACATCCAATTCCACTCCATAAATTCTTAGATTTTAAATTATCTTTCAACCCTTTCCTCTTCCATCTCTTTCACCATCCGTGATCCAAGCAAATTCTTAAATAATTTTAAAAGTTAAACTTATGGTCCTACAATATAATACTGAAAACATAAGTACACCTCCTACAATTAATTTTCAGATGACTATCTTTCAAAATAGCTTATGGAGGATGCTCACCTATTCAGTATTACTGTTAGGCTAGGTATTTACATATTTCCAGTAAACCAACCAAATACAAAGGGGATGCAACAAGTAGCATCTGCTTTCTTCATTAGTAAAGTAAGATAATGAAGACAAACGTATTGTGAGAAGCAAGCCCTTGTAAGTAACCGCTCTTACTAATAAAAGATTTCTATGAAACTGAAACTAGTCCCCACAAGAGACACTGCAAATAAAGTAATTGATTAAAAAGTGCATACCGATAGACCTTGACATTGCAAGAACACCAAATACACGATGACCATTCCATTGAATCACTTTTCCTCCAGCTGCCTCAATTCTTTCTAGTTCATCGCTTCGGTTAGGCTAACATATCACAACACGAATCACCTGTTAAAAATTTAAAATATTAAAGGAGATATATAACTACAAATGGGGTAAGTTACTTTATGGTCCTCTGATAATGCCATGGGTTCTTTGCCGCGACATAGAACCGCTCTTGAATCACCACAATTTGCAACTATGATATGAGACGAACAAATAACAGCAACAACAGCAGTGGAGCCAACAGTTTCTGGGGCAACAGGTTCATTATCAACTTTCCCTCCAACTTCAGCATCAACCTTTAAGAAACAATTCGTGAAAGCTTTCTTCCACTGATCTTGACAACCATCCTTCATACTTCCACTGATTAGAGTTTCCTTGAAAAATTCTATTTCCTCAGCCAAAGCCTTGTGGATACGATCTTGACAATACTTTGCAACCTGGATGAGGAAATCATGCACCAAATGGAGGGTATTACAGATAAAGCTAAAATCATTGGACGCAAGAATCATGACGATAAAGATCAAATTGAATTTTACCTGAGAGCCACCATGGCCATCATAGACTCCAAAGAAATGAGTCATCTGCTGATTAAAACACTTGTTTATTCCATCAAGCACCCGATCACCAATTAGCATCTGAATAGGAATTTTCAAAAATCGAGGTACAGTTGCAAGCGCATCTTCCATCTCAGGTCTTCTTCCACACACAGATAAGTATCCATAAAGTGGGGTATAATCCAATTCAAAAACACTCCGACCAACCATTCCACTCCCCCCTTTTTCCTGGGGCAACTGATGAAGAACAACATTAGAAGGCTTAGGGCCAGTTCTAATTCCATTCTCTTCTTCAAGGCTCACCGCCACAGCAAGAGGTTCAGCCGTAATATCAGTGTCAACATTTGATTCCCCCAAATCAACCGCCTCGGCAACAATATTGACAGCACCAATGCTCTTATCTACATAAGCAGAACACGGTGTCCCAACATCTGAAATAGCATCAAAACAGAAGGAATCCTCTCCACACACACTACTGTTCTCACTGACTGCAGAAAGAGAACATGAGCTATCAACAACCTGATCACCTTCCAATGACAATGAATCGTCCTCAATTTCATCGGCTAAGACTTCATCACCAGCAACCAAAGTGCTTCCATTTTGGGATATCATATCTAACATAGGACTCGCTCCTTCTCTATCCTGTTTTGGTGGTATAACCTCAGCAATACCAGCTTCATCCTCCAAATTGCCACTATCATCACAATCATCGGAACCTGCAACTGTCTTGGTGAAAACCTTAGTTACAGAATTAGATAACAACCCAGTATCCGCCTTCAGCTCAAATCTGGATACATCCATGTGGGGAACTATGGTTGGGTTATCACAGACTGAACAACAATTACCTACTCTTAATGGCACTGCAACCACAAATGACATCTCCTCCATTGAAATCCCTATCTAGGTAGGACAAAAAGTTACCCTCCCACCCCTCTTCTATCACAAAACCTGTCATACTTCAACTAAATTTGCACCTGCTTTTGAGATTGAATAGGATCTTAGAATGTGAAAGGGTGGCATTTTACATTCCTAATGAGCCCTACAAGACAAAAGGGGAAGCAAATTCAGGCGATGCAAAGCATGAACTACCTAAAAGGTTGTGAAAGTGAAATGGGGTACTCAGATCTGGTCAACATCAAAGCATCCCAACTTCCATTTTTGGAAATGTTAATCATAAATAGCTGTGCCAATTTGCACAACACCCTTCTCAAGCATTACAACTCCATCTACCTTTGTCAACTCTAATTAGAGAAAAACAGCCTGAAAACAATAAAACAAAAACAAAAACACAACCTTTTATCTGCATAAAAACATATTACTCTAAACCCCACCAATTAAAAAGAAACAAATTTCAAAAACAAAGACACCCCTTATCTCTAAGCACAAGAAAGAAGAAACTGGTCATGAGAAAGAAACCCAGAAAAGGTAAAGCCTCAAGAATCACAAGGAAACCCTAAAAAGATGACACCCTTTTCCACATACCACCATTAGTTGCCTGGATCTGAGGCAACGCATCGCATCACAGGCGCGCGCGAGCTCTAGTAGTAATAATAACAATATTAACATTAATTTAATAATTATTACTACTACAAAATCAATGAAGAAAATAAAGCATAAGAAATGAAAAGAAAAAAGAAAAAAATTAGAAGAATGAAGAGTGAGTCACTACCAAATTTTGTCAACGATGTAGGGTCTCGTTCTTTCTCTTCTCTCTCTTTCTCTCACACACACTCTCTTTTTTCTCTATCTTATTTCTTCTTCTAACCTTGACACCTGAAACCCATGGATTGATAAAAAAAAGGAACAAAGCATCATTAAACAACACAAGCCAAGACATGGGTGTTTATTTGTTTATTTATTCTTTTAATTCTGACCTATTAAACAATAACAGCTCAACTATGCACTATACTTTAGTTTTATGATTTTTGACTTTGGGTGATCTCAAATTTTGTGTATTCAATTCAGAAAAAAAAAAAAGGAAATTATCAATGCTTGCCACGTGGCCTTCATTTAGATTAACCAAATTATTACGAGAAGATGCATTGTACAACTTTAGTTTCATTTGATGTTATAAAAATTATTTAAAACTAAATTGAATGAATATATCCTAATCATAAATTCGATAACATGATTAATTTTTATTAGATATTTAAAAAAATTGTGAGTAAATAAAAAATTATTTATAGATAATCAATTATCGTATAAATATAATTTATTAACTCAAAGTTTTTTAATCCTGAATTTGTTGATTTTTATGGGAATTAATTATAAATTTTTGTAACATAGTAAAATAGAAAATATTAAATTTGGATAAAAAGTAGTCAATAATAATAA
>Ga0123340_1005117_pt1 | contig 12460 bp, 3 predicted proteins | sample SirMexnodulemix_FD_89961 | JGI IMG/M metagenome (GOLD analysis project Ga0123340, IMG submission 89961) | Root nodule microbial communities of legume samples collected from Mexico - Siratro Mexico nodule mix | ecosystem: Host-associated > Plants > Roots > Nodule | place: Mexico: Nepantla... | reverse complement strand
TACCTAATGTATAAATATTTTAAAATATTGATATATATTTCATAATAATATATTTAATTATAAATAAATGTTTCTTTATTTATAAACACACAATACTATTACATGTGAAGAGATATTCAACTATTTTATAAAATTTAATTTTTTTTGTTACTATTAATACGTTGGTATGTTAAAATAAAATAAGAAAAATAATACTTAAGAAAGTGAAGTTGAGGTATCACTAAAAGGATCCCATTAAAATTGTGCAAAAAGTTGAGACTCTCATCAATCATGCGCGGGAATAGTCGCTACCCAAAACCTTAATTACTTTGAGTCTGGTCCTCATAGACACCCCAACCACTAGAAAGCCGAATAATGAAATTAAAAACGAGAAATTAATATAGCCACTTCAAAATAAAGTAAGAGAATAAAACATTGGATAATTTCATGAAAAGGAAAAAAGATATAGAAAGTCAAAAGTAAAAAAGAAAAAACTTAAATAATATAAAGATTGTCTTTCAAATAACAAAAGTATCATGTCTTAAAAGAGAGAAATACTGAGGAAAAGATAGAAAAGAAGAAAAGGTGAAAGAGAAGAGATAAACATACCTAAAGTTAGAGGATTCTTTGTGAATCTATTTATCTTGATATCTAATAATAACAATAGTAATAATATATTTTGAAAATTTGAAGGATATGTAAATTAAAGTATATGTTTAGTCTAAATATATGGAAAATATAATTTAAATATATTATCTTAAGTATACTATTTAATATTTAATAGGTATATAAGTTTATGAGACTCAAATTAGTGATCATTGGTTTATCCAATAATCTATTCAATATCTTGATCAAGTTGATGATTATTTTAATTTTGATAACATTACTTTAGTTTAACTCATTTGTTATGTTAAATCAATATAGTTATTTTTTTCATTTTTTTTAAAGTCCACTTTGTAAGAAGACGATTTTTTAATGTTATGATAAACTTAAATTCAAAGTAGTTGACATAATTTTATCTATTTGAGATTTACTATTCTAAATAATAAAAATAATGTTATAATAATTATTATTATTAATGGTTGTGGTTTGTAGTTGGTGGTTGTCTTTAATAAGATTTTATATTCAAAATTAGGATAAATCATTAATATATTTTAGTTAAATAAATTTATTGGTTAACATTCAACCCAATAAAAGTGTCTTATTATAGTTTTTTTTTATATATAAAAAGTGACCATTTTAGTGTGAATTGAGGATTCAAACTAATTTGACAAGACACATATACATATAGAGAACTACCTTAGAAGTGAAACTTTAGACCTATTCACATGCATTGTTGTTCATATGAGTGACATCAACCCACACTTCATTTGACAATAAGAAACAAAATAAATAGACACAAAGGAAGGAAACCACCTAAACATGCTTAAAACGGTGAGACCAATCGACATGTCAATAAAAATTAACGGGTTTAATTAACTTAATCCACCTTAATTATTTTAGTGAGTTAGAGGAATTGATGTAACCAATAAACTCACTTTATATCCCAATAAACATGCATTGAAATGGTGTGAATTTTGTTTCATCTTGGAGAGGGGATCTATTAGCCGCCCCAGCCTGGCATTACTAGTATCTATGATCAGCTTCACCAAATTCCTTTTCATCTTAACCTTTTTTTCTGTAGCATCATGACAATTTCAGAGTCACAAATGCAATACCAAATTTATGTAAACTTCTGCATCATTAATGGTGTTTATTTGGGTTCATCATAGATAACTACACTTTTTGAGTGCACTTTTACTTTATTCAATAATTTTGTGGAGATGTGAGAAGAATCAACTACACGCGGACATTACAACACGAATTCTGTCCCTCTTCATTCTTTTGCATTGATGAGTGTATTATATAAGCATTTTTTGATAAAGCAAAAGGCTAAAGTTAAATTTTTTCATGGGGAAATTGCAATTGAAAAGAAATGACCTAACTAATTGCAGTAGGGGCCATTAGAGTACTGTCTGAAGTGACTTTTGTTAATATTAATTTGTACGACTGCCAGCAAGGCCTTTAGTAGCTCTGTCTACCTCTTGTTGGTAACAATATTTGTTTCATGCGAGAAAAAAAAATTATGTAATTTATTGATGAGGTGTAATTTGAAGGGTTTTTAATCTTAAATATACGTGACTTTATCGGACGTGTCAAAACGAGTTCTCCGTGGCGGTATAAGGGAAATAAAATCCTTTATTAATAAATAAATAAATTTATATGTTAAAATGGACCTTATTTATAATTGAAATAGAATCTTCAATGCATCTCCTCGTGTCAATACATGTATATTTAGAAAATGATATTAGATATTTGTAAATGATTAGAGTGATAAAATCTTTGACATCCTCGACAAGCACTTTTCAATTAAAATTAAAGTTTAATCATTAATTAATAAATATCACATGCTAAACAAGTTATGATTAAGAAAAGGACATTAGGACTTACTTAAACCTATTCTAACCATTAGTATAAATATGAATGAGTATATATAGATAATTTTTTTAAAATAAAAAATAATTAATTTTTTTATTATTGTTATATTCTATTTCTCCACTGATTGATAACTGAGTTGAGTATTCAAGACAAAAATCAAAGACAGAAAATAAAAGAAAAAATTCAAATACCATTAAAGAACCAAAAACCAAATAATACATAAGAAATTATCAACTTCTAGATAAACATGTACTAAATAAATATTGTTCAAAATAAATAGTTTGTTCATCACTTGAAATGGATTGGGAATTCACTAGTTATTATTCTGAGTGACATGTTACTTTCTCTTCTAACTGGGAATTTTTTTTAAATAAAATATAAAAAATCTTTTATATTTAGAAATCATAAATCTATTTTTTCGAAATGCACTGAAATTAGATTTATATTTTTGTAAACTTTTAATCAAATCTTCTCATTACATACAATTAGATGATTGAAATTGTTTGCATAGTTAATTTAATAAGTACACTAATATTAGCTAATTATATTCGATCTTTTTATAAGTCTTTCAATGTGTGTCATAAAGATATCTAAACTAAAAAAATTACAAATTTACTGTATTGCACGAAAAAGCTTTTGGTGCAAAGTTATTTCGAACCAACGTGTTTTACACTCATGATTCGACGGAAATCACGGAGTGGGGATATTATAATCAACAATGCTAAATGCTAATGTAAGGCTCAATTTGGTATTACCTTTTTTATTCAAAACACGTACTTCATATAATAAGCTTAATTATAAATTAATAAAAAAACTTGGCGGTTAACTGAAATCATGGATTAGTATTAGTTTTCTTGCCTTACAAATTCATATGAATCAGCATTTTCTTATGCTATAATTTTGTCAAAATGAAGTTCGTGCTACAACCCTGTGTCCGTAGTTAATACAACATTGTACCAGGAAAGAAACAATTATCGCCATTAATTTGATCACTAAAAATAGAAATGATAAAGCATTAATCAGAGGATATGTTTTCTTTTAAAGTCCAACAAGAGATGTCCTTTCGATTACTCTGCAAAGGTCAGCAATAAAGATGAACAGTCTTTCTGCTTTTGTTATACCATTGGATTCTAGTTTACCACATAATTAATCTATATTACCACCACTAATCCTCATTTCAGGGAAAGACCTTAAACATAATGATTCAAACAATTTTGGCTAATTATTTTCACTATATTATGTCAAATTTATTGCGTGCCAACAACTTCGTATGTAACTAACATGATAGTGAAGACTGAAGACAACATTTATGTTCAGTAATATATATGGGACCAGTACTATTCCAGATTAAATCTTCAAATTTTGTAGGGTTGAAATTGGTGTAAAAGAATGACTTTGTTGATACAACTTAAAGCATTATCGATTCTAGTACTTAATTAGCAGATATCAGTGTTAAAGGGCTAATGAAAAACCACACCATTCATCATGAAAACAGATGTGTATGCATTATGCAACTCCAGAACAAATAATTGAGGAAGTGGATGAATAATTGGCCACTAAGCCAGGGAATCTGAACTCAGCGGTGCTCAGATATATTACATGCATTCTGTGAAAGTGGGACCCGTCATTAGATTTTTGTGTAAGAAGGACTAAATCTATTGGAAAAATTACCCTCCATTGATTCTTGGTGGCAAGGTGATTGCTTTAACCGCATCACGTTTTTAGACCCTTCACTTGGGCGATGCCAGTGCTCATTGCTTTACTCAGTCAGAAAGAGTTTAAACCTTTTGTGAGATTATCTAAAAGTGATTGAGTAACTTTATGAAGAGGTTAACTCCTCAACATTTTTTTACTACCATGTATATTAAAACATACTTTATTTTTTAAATCTGTATATTCAAAATAGCTAAAAGTTAAGCGAAAATCAAAATCATAAAATGTTTATGTTGGACAGTAAAGTGTTGTCTGGAAGATAAAGGAAACAGCGAAGTCACATGATGCTACTTGTTGGTAAGTGTGATGTAAATATTGTGAAATAACACAAAGTCATAAAAAAAGAATTTCTTAGAGTGAGAGGACCATAGCTACATTAACTTCGAGCACCAACCACAGGGTAGCTCGAATAACTCTCCATTCAACTTGCTCAGGCAGTTTTATTACCCGCGCAATGGTGACAGAGTAAACATCACACTCTTCTCCCTTCTCTTAAATATCTCAGGCACCACAACACACACCACAATACAATAAACCATGAAAACTCATTAAATTCTCTTCACCCATCTTTCTCCCTTCCAACTCCATACCTAAAACCCCCCTAGTTTCCTTCTTCCTAATCACTCACCAGAAAAGATGAGTCTCATTCTAACAATTTTTCTCCTCTTCTCGTGTATACTATCATCTGCAAATGCTGAATTTGCCAAGAAGACTTACATCATTCAAGTGGATAAGTCAGCAAAGCCTGACACCTTCTCCGATCATCTTGAATGGTATACCTCGAAAGTGAAATCAGTTCTGTCCATCTCGACAGAAGCTGAGATGGACAAGGAGGAGAGAATCATTTATACCTACCAAACTGCTTTTCATGGAGTGGCTGCCAAGTTGACCCAAGAAGAAGCTGAGAAGCTAGAGGCAGAAGAAGGTGTTGTGGCCATATTCCCGGATACGAAGTACCAGCTACACACCACGAGAAGTCCAACTTTCCTTGGGCTTGAACCAACACAAAGCACTAACGTGTGGTCGGAAAAGTTCGCCAACCATGATGTCACAGTAGGAGTGCTCGACACTGGGATTTGGCCTGAGAGTGAGAGCTTCAACGATACAGGCATGAGGCCAGTACCTTCCCACTGGAAAGGTACCTGTGAGACTGGGAGAGGATTCGAAAAATATCACTGCAACAAGAAGATTGTGGGGGCAAGAATGTTTTACCACGGGTATGAAGCAGCGACGGGTAGAATTGATGAGAAAACAGAATACAAATCGCCAAGAGATCAAGATGGTCATGGCACTCACACTGCAGCTACAGTAGGTGGCTCTCCAGTGCATGGTGCTAATCTTCTCGGCTATGCTTATGGCACAGCAAGAGGAATGGCACCAGGAGCGAGAATTGCTGCTTACAAAGTATGCTGGACCGGTGGATGCTTCAGCTCAGATATTCTGTCAGCTGTCGATAGAGCTGTGGCTGATGGAGTTGATGTTCTATCCATCTCTTTGGGTGGTGGAGTCTCCTCTTACTACCGTGATAGTTTATCAGTAGCTGCTTTTGGAGCAATGGAGAAAGGTGTTTTGGTTTCATGTTCTGCTGGCAATGCAGGGCCAGACCCCGCTAGCCTCACAAATGTGTCACCTTGGATCACCACAGTTGGAGCCAGCACAATGGATAGAGATTTTCCTGCAGATGTTAGTATTGGAAATGGAAGAAAGATAACCGGAACCTCACTCTATAAAGGGAGAAGCGTGCTCTCAGTTAAGAAACAGTACCCTTTAGTATACATGGGAAACACTAACTCAAGCATCCCTGATCCAAAATCTTTGTGCTTGGAAGGTACTTTGGATCGCAGAATGGTTTCAGGCAGGATTGTTATCTGTGACAGAGGCATTAGTCCAAGAGTGCAGAAGGGTCAAGTGGTGAAAAATGCAGGAGGGGTGGGAATGATTCTCACTAACACTGCAGCTAATGGAGAGGAGCTGGTTGCAGACTGTCATCTCCTTCCAGCAGTTGCAATTGGAGAGAAAGAAGGGAAGGAGCTCAAACGTTATGTGTTAGCAAGTAAAAAAGCTACTGCAACTCTAGCCTTTCGGGATACAAGGTTGGGTGTTAGACCATCTCCTGTGGTGGCAGCATTTTCATCAAGAGGGCCCAATTTTCTTACCCTTGAAATTTTGAAGCCTGATGTGGTGGCTCCTGGGGTGAACATTCTTGCTGCTTGGAGTGGAGCCATTGGTCCTTCAAGTTTGCCAACAGACCACAGAAGGGTGAAGTTCAATATACTCTCAGGAACTTCAATGTCATGCCCTCATGTGAGTGGCATTGCTGCTTTGCTTAAGGCTAGGCATCCAGAATGGAGTCCTGCTGCTGTAAAATCAGCTTTGATGACCACAGCTTATGTCCATGACAATACCATCAAGCCTCTCAGAGATGCCTCGAGTGCTGATGCCTCAACTCCTTATGATCATGGTGCTGGACACATCAACCCCACAAGAGCTCTTGACCCAGGTTTGGTTTATGATATTCAGCCACAGGATTACTTTGAGTTCCTGTGCACACAGAAACTAACTCCATCTGAACTTGGAGTTTTTGCCAAGTATTCAAACAGAACTTGCAGACACTCTCTTGCAAGTCCTGGGGACTTGAACTACCCAGCCATATCAGTAGTTTTCCCACAGATAAATTCCTCTTCAGTTTTGACCGTTCACAGAACTGCCACCAACGTTGGCCCTGCTGTTTCCAAGTACCATGTTGTGGTTTCTCCTTTCAAAGGTGCTTCTGTTAAAGTTGAGCCAGAAACCCTGAGTTTTACCAAAAAATACCAGAAACTATCTTACAAAGTTACATTCACAACACAATCTCGACAAACAGAACCTGAATTTGGAGGTCTGGTATGGAAGGATGGTGTGCACAAAGTAAGAAGTCCAATTGTTATAACATATTTGACACCAATATGAAACTTCACTTGGACTACCTATAAGTTTAGCAGTATTTCTTTTTTTTTTTTTTGCAATAAGCAAAATTTTCTGTACTATGAAGTGTACGCATTTTTTATTACAGGAAAATGCTGGATACTGTCTGCTTTCAATAATGATCTTGCTTGCTAAATTGCCAAAAAATATGAAAGTGGTTGCCTCTTACTGCATCTTAGACCTCAACTAGCATAATATGTCTCATTTATGATTCATATGCAGATTGAAGACTGATTAAAGTAATCAACTAAATGGATTTTATCTTAAATGTTGAAGTCACATGAGATGTTCTGTTTCATTTCATCAATGTCATCTATTAATCACGCAAACATTCACGTAGCACCTTTCGTTTTATAAGTAAAAGATAACTAGAAGAATCTGTTACACGCGAAGCTATATAGCAATAGCTTAACAGCAGAAGTACTCATTTGCTGAAATAGTTTAAGAACGGGAGCATCATACCATACGTTTGCATGTCCTACATTTTTATGCATGATAAAATAGTTTTTTCAGATCTTATATAGAATCGTGTCTTGGACATGACTTACGGTTTCATCAGCACATAGACTCATTAATTATAACAATTAATTGTTCTACTGTAACTCATTTACTCGGTATTATGACAGTTGAAACAAGACTCTCGATATTCCTGTTTGACGAAACACTATTTAATTGATAACATGAGAGAGGCTTTGAGCTGCACATTTAATTTTCAGTGTTCTCAATGTTGTTTTGACATAGTATGCTGGTGCATTCATTTTGAGCATGACACATGGTACTCCTTGCATGTGAGCATCAATAGCTGGATCTGCCAAGAATTTATGGTCCAAAGAGTTTACAATAATGTTTTTCTTTATATTATGCATTATGACTCAAAAGAGTTCATATGCATGCAATGGTCTTACAAATAACTTTTTCAGGACAGTAGTAGCACTGTTGATGAATAGTTTTTGACAGTCATCAGAGTAATTTAAGCATTTAACACCTTTTGTTCAGCTCTCAACTGCTATCGTGGGAGATACAAAAAATGTTGTTATATTAATTCCATTTCAGATGAACCCTAAAAAGATGCAGAAGGGAAGGGGAAAATAACTAATAGGACTTATCAGAAGAGGGGAGTTTCTCTAAGGTTATATTTGATTTAGGACAGGTTTAAACCCACTTCTTCATAAAAATATTTTAGGCGAGAAAAATTAAAACTAATTTATGTCCAAATTAAAAAAAAAAGGTAACTTATTATATATATTGACGTGTTTACAATACTTTTTTAACACAAGTTTGTCTCTTCATCTATTTATTATATATTTATTTTATCAATTTTTTAAATATGAATCCTTTCTTGCCCCTTAAGCAACTTTATCTCTGCATTGGAAATAAAGAAATGTGTATTTTATTCTCACAACCCCTTGATTATTGTGAGATAACAATTTTACGGGATGTTGGCTACATAATAAAATACATGGGGATTATACTACTTTATTTTCATTAACTTTCAATTTATAAGCTTTTGTATATTTTTATTGTATAAATATATTTCGCTTATCGACTTGGGAGCTTTGCTTCATGGACATTATATATGGCAATCTTTGTTGGGCCTATTCATTTGAGCGAGAGTGCTCTTCTATTCTCAAAAGGCAAAAGCTTCCTCCACCATCAATTTGAACCCACATTCTATCAATTTCAAAAATACTAAAAATGTTCTTGATATTTTATTTCAAATTCATATGAGGTATTTTCAAAAATACTAAAGATGTTCTTGATATTTTATTTCAAATTCATATGAGGTGTTTTTCATAAATAAGTTCTGAAAATCATTTTTCAAAAATATCAATTTTTGTTTCAGAATATATTTTTTTAAATTTAAAATTTACATTTTGGAAAATATTTTTCAGAACCTATTTCATAAAACGTGTTCAATAGAATTTAAATTTTACATTCTAAAATATACTTTCCAGAAATTCTGGAAAATATATTCCAGAATCTCTTTAATTATAAACACAGAGGATATTTTAATCATTTTGATATCAGTGATGAGATGCATCTTCAAATTGATAGGGTGTAGGAAGTTTTTGCCATCTCAAAATTGTTAGGCTATCGAAGGCCCAATTACTTTTATAACAGAAGGCCCAAAATATTGTAGCACAAATGTACAAATATCTCATGCCAAAGGAAAAAATCAAGTTCAATGTATACTCAACTAGATAAATTTATTTTTAATTGAATTTTTATTAAAAAATGTTTTGTATTGAATATTAAAAATATATATATTTTAGTATAAATACTCTATCATTTGATTTTTATGATAACGTAATTATTCTTTTTGTCTTTTCATCTTTAATTTTTCAATCAACTTATTTCTTCTTTTTCTAATTTCTTTCAATTCGCCAACTACATTGGTTATAATAATAAATATTTCAAGTATTCGATAAAACAATTTTTTTTAAGGAAAATTCAATTACTTCAAATTTTAAGCCTAAAAAAATAACAGTAATCATAAATAACTTATGCAATACATTAGACACTTTAGCTAAGGATTCATGAACAAGTTTTTATAGACATCCTTTAAAAAATCTACCGAAAAATATGGCCTAACCTACTTTATAAGTCTGTTTAAGAATCCATTTTGTAACAATTTAACACTAAGCATAGTGAAAAACAAAGACAGTGTTCTTGACAAGTCCAGAAGAAACAAGCACATGTGCTTTGCAATTGCAAAGACTTTTTGCGTTTAAGTTTTTAAGATTCAAAATGAAGAAATAAGAAGTCAATTATTAAAAACAATATGTCCATTGTCATTGTTAATCTAGTACTTGTTTTAACTATTTATGTAAATTTTTTCAAGAAAAAGTATAAGAAAAGGAAATAAGATTAACTATTCTATAAATTAAAATCAGTATAGGTATAAATAGGAATACATATTTTAAAGAAGTTAATTTGACCAAGCACGTTATTTATAATCTTACGATAACAAATATAATTCAATATTTACCCATTATTTATAAAATGTTTAGTGGAATAGTTGTCTATATGAATTGAAATGTTTTATTATTTAACACGAGCTGAATATTCAACAGCATGCTACCTATTCTTTAAACATTGAACCAGCCTACCTATTAGCCTCATGAATCACGTTAAAGTTGGGCTTCACTCTTAAATGGAATTACTTTATATATAACATTGTGGTCATTTCACATGCATATAAATGAATGGAAATATGAGAAGAAAAATATAATTAATGAAAAAAAGCATCGTAATACATAAAATTAAAAGAAGAGTATTTACTTATTTTATGACTACAAAGTCGGCATTTAAGAAATAATGATGGTTACGTGGAAGTTTGAATAACTGAAAGTTGTACGCTGTTTTAGATGCCATGTGCATTAAACTAAAAGGAACGCGTTATTTCATACCCAAAGAAAGAGAAAGAGTTATTAGATACATAAACATTTTTTTAACTTGCATTAATTTATGAACCAAATCATAGGTCAAGTTGGCCACATTCATACAACCACACGTGGGTCTACAATTATTCAACTTTTTCGTCTCCATGATAAGGAAAATATTATTTTTAGAAGATTTTTTCTTTATGTATACTGTGTCTTGATGGCTAATTTCATCGTGTTTATTTATCAAGTGCGACTTGAATTTTTTTTTTTTTTAATTCGTGTAGCTTGCGAGATATAAAAAACAGTAAAATAATGTTTACTAAAATTTATATTGTTTATTTGATTATTATTAGTTTATATTTTAACAGGACTTTAACTCAGTTTACAATTAAAAAGAAATTAAATTTCTTAATATTGTGATTAACGTACATGAATATATTAAAAAAAAAAGATCGATAAAAACTTACAAAAAGAAAGAAAATAAAAGAACTTAAGAATTTATTTTTTTAGAAAAATGTCAATAAATCTATTCTCGAGTTTTTTTAAGTACAAAACTGAATAATTATTTCAATAAAAAAAAACTCTCTGTTAGAGTAATATATATCCTAGTTACAGGCAATTTTTTTTTTCAAAAATCTTACGCATTTTATATGTTTTTTTTTTAATGTCATATAAAGTGTTCAACAAAAGAATAAAAAATTATTCGTGATATTGTTGAATTACATATCGTAGATTGTTTCTGGTCGTTAGATATGCTTGAACTTTTTTACATTTAATTATAATTAAGTCAGAAGATGATCATAAGTTCTAAACCGACTACATCTAACTACTTAATATAAGTGTTTTCTAATAATTTTAACATAAAAATAATTGTATATTATGAATATGAATATTTTACATGTGTATAATTATTATATATGTATAGTTATTATCGTCATTAGCTTATAAATATTAAGAAACATTAAAAATATTGTGTAGATATTTGAAAAAATATTAATTAAAATTACTCAACAAGATAATCCGATTCTACCCAATAACTAGATTATGTTAAATTAAGATGCTAAATAAAAAATAGATTCAACTAAATTCAATCCAATCAAATTTAAATATGGACAGAAACTAAACTACATTGATCAACACTTGCATCCCTATTTGAAACCTTATCCATACCAGGACTAATTAAATTAATTATTCAAGATAAAACCAACTGTATAGGGGCAAAATGTTATTTAAGATACCACCTAATTTATTATAAGAAATATCTTTATTTGTTTCATTTTTTACTCTAAATTAAGTTATTTTAAATAATAATTACGTATTATTATTTAAAAAATAAATTATGAAAAAAACTTTATTTTTTTCACTGAAGTCGTTAGTGTATATACAGTGAGAAAAAAAATATAGTGATGATAATATGTTTAAAGAATGAAATTATGGATGTATTGTTGGTGTTTCATCACATTTTCATAAATTAAAATAAACTTATACACAAATTGAAAAAAGTCGAATTTATAAAGTTATCTAATTGCAATACTGGTAAGTACATAAAATTATTTAATTGCAATGCTCGTTAGAACATAAAATTATCTAATTGCCAGTCTCGTAAGTACATAAAATTTGAATTACTAATTTGATATTTGAATATAAAATTTGATTGTATAAATTTTTAAAATGATGTTAAAAAAGAATCTGTATAAACAACAAAGAATTTCCTATTTTAGATGATAGCTGAAAGAGTGAACTAGTTTAAAGAATCGGAAAGAGGAAAATATTTGGTTATTAAGAATGGGCACGTGTGGTGGCTATATGGCTATAGTCTGAACAAAAAAGATTATTCTTTTGAGATTAGATTTTTCCAAATGATTTTTGTTTGACTAAAACCACACGAATCTATATATTGTGAGTTTGGTTGACTAAAGAATGTTTTTTTTTTTTTTTTT
>Ga0123340_1005115_pt1 | contig 12464 bp, 6 predicted proteins | sample SirMexnodulemix_FD_89961 | JGI IMG/M metagenome (GOLD analysis project Ga0123340, IMG submission 89961) | Root nodule microbial communities of legume samples collected from Mexico - Siratro Mexico nodule mix | ecosystem: Host-associated > Plants > Roots > Nodule | place: Mexico: Nepantla... | reverse complement strand
GGGTAAAAATATACCATTATTTTTTATTAGAAATAATTTATTCAATTTTGTAGATGCTTTAAGCATAAAAATAAATAAAATTGTTTTTAAATCAAATTGATTGAAATTTCTTATTAAAATAAAAAAAAAATTTTAAAAAGAGAGAAAGAGAATATGAAATGAGTGAATATTTAAAATTAATTAAAGAATTAAAAATAAAATCAGAATTGCTTGCCACGTGGCAAACTAGGAGTGGAGAGTTTTTGTTCGCTACGTGGCAAGCTAGGAATGGAGAGGATTTGTGAAGGGAATTAATTGGCACATGGGAGAAAGGGAAAAGGAAAATGGAAATTAGTTAGGAGGTGGAGGGAAAAAGGTGGGAAAGAGTGTGTGACTCTCTCTAGAAAGGGGGAACGAAGGCTGAAGCAAAGGAGGAGGATCAAGAGAAATTTTCAGAAATTGAAATGGAGGAGAGCATTTTCGAGAATAGGTGAGCGAGAGACGGGTAGAGAAAATACATTTTGCCTTCAACAGGTATGCATTTAATCTATAACTTCATTGGTTGAGAATTGAAACTGCAACATCTTATTATCATTCTTCATTTTAATATGTTCTACATTTGGTCTGTGTTGTGTGAGTTGATTTTAAATTGTGTTTATAATTGAATTGGAATGAGTTATGTTTGGGTCATTATTGTGTGTAAACGATTTGTTAAATCCGATGTTTGTGAAATATGCCACGCTCGTTGGCAATTTCACTGCCATTTTTGAACCTTCAACGTGCATCCAAAACCATACTACCACCACGAACTGCCACGTTTTAGGCTACTCTTGCTCCCTCTCCACCACACGCTTGTTAGCACCAAGGCTAAGCATGTGATTTGATGAAGTCAATATTGTGAGCACCAAGGCTTAGCATGTGAAGCTGATGAAGACTGACTCATGAAGAATCTGTTGGAACTAATCTGGACCAGAATTGTTCAAGTGAAGACTTTGTGCCAACATGAAGATGGTTGGGTGATTAGGTCTTGGTCCTTAGTTGGATTTGTGTGTTGATGATTGGCTTAGTCCTTAAGTGTTAGTGGCATGGTTCATCACTTATGAGGTGCTAAAAAGATTCACAAATATTTTTACTAAAACTGTTTTTAATAAAAATAACCCAAAATGTTTTTGCTGGAAAAAGGTTTTTCAATCGATTGAATTTCTAAAACAATCGATTGAATGTGACAGTTATTTCTGTTACAACTAAAATACAGTTATTGCTGTTACAACTGAAACCTTTGACAAACTAACGGTCAAATTCAATCGATTGAATGGTTAGTTCAATTAATTGAATTGTGACAGCTAAGCTGTTTTTAAAACTGATTTGGGTATTTAAAGGAATGAGAATCATTACTTTCAGAATCATCAAAAACAAAAACTTTCGAAAAGCTTTCCTTGAGATTTTCTAAGAGAGATATTGCCCTTTTGTGCGATCATCATTTTGGCAAAGCTTTTCAAATCAAGAAACCTTCAAGAACGTGAATCTTTAAAGCATCCTTGAAGTGAGGTTCTTGCTAGTTTGGTTCTGGACCAAAGCTAAGTCTTCTACACCTGATCTTCATTCTTTGTAATCTGTTTTGTGTAGAAGTACTCTGTAATCTTTCCTGATCCTGTTGATCTGTAATCTGTTTGCTATTTTCAATTACTGGGTTTGTAATTGAGTTGGTGCAGTGGGTTTCTGCACTGGTCTCGCATCTGCTGAGGGGTTCAGTAGAGGGTGAGTGTTGCGGGGAGCAGTGTTGCTTGCGGACTGCAAGTGTTGTGGTGCAGTGGGTTTCTGCACTAGTTACACACTAGCTGAGGGTTTCAGTGAGGTGTGGGTTTACTGCTGAGAGCAGTTTGTAACTTGCTGGGAGCAAGGGATTGTAAACTGATCTTGTGATTTTTTAGTGGAAATCTTTGCTAGTACTGGACGTAGCCCTTAAGGAAGGGTGAACCAGGATAAAAATTCTGTGTTCTTGCTTTTCTCCCTACTCTTCTTGATTTCTTTTATTCACTGCTGCCATCACTTAAATTGACTGAATTAAAAACTATTCATACTGTTGTTCATACTCTGAACATCTGTTTTCATAATCAACTATGATTCTGGATTGTGTTTGATTTACTCGATTGTGTTTTAAACATCTTAAATCTGGATTAACACATTTATACACTGTAAACTGTTTTCTGGGTTTAACTGATTTCTAGGTTCATCTCTGATATTTTCCGCTGTGCACAATCGATTGTTTACTGGACAGTCCAGAATTACATAGTCAATTGATTGAATAAAGAACTTTCATTCTCTACTCGAAAAGATTTTGAAAGTTCAATTCACCCCCCCCCCTCTTGAACTCGGTCTAAACCTTATTTTACAACTCTACCACCTACCCAGGCCACAACACTACCAGTAACCAAAACAGCAACCACCATACCACTGTACCCTCTAACCTTGCCCATGAACATCTCTTCATCGCACTGCTAGAGACCACCTCCACTTCATCCTCAATCCTAACTTACAACAACCCTCACAAAGCATTATAATCTCCTCCATGAATCCTGACAGCGCTCTTTGGCGTTTTCCATTACACCTCACCTCGACAGCGTCACCCTTCAAGCCACCTTCCTCTCAGACTACGCACCAAGCCTCCTTCTCCTCGCCCTCGTTACTCTTCCCTGCCACCACCGTATTACACTCCTCATCTCCGTCACCATAACCACTCCATGTAGCCAACCAACAATCATGAAATCATTGTGGTAGGTCACTATGTCTTCCCTCCTGCCTGCAAGCACCATCAAGAGCACAAACCGTGAGCAATAAACGCCACCACGCAAGCACCATGCCCCTATGCACCTCTAGATTCCACGTAGCAACCAATCCTAAGGATCCACCACCACTTAACGCTCCACCTCCACAACCTAAAGATTCCTTCAAACCCCTCTGTCGAGCTTCCACACCGCCGGATGCCGCTGCCAATGGTGACGCCACTGGCGGCAACGTTTGCTACCAACGTTGTTTACCTCTAATACCATCAATCTTTCCCGACCATGACTCTGTCATGCTAAAACTCCCTCTATAGCAACTTCTGTTGCCATTCTCATCATCGGTGACGCCTTGCCTTCATCTTCGAACCTCCATAAGTCACTCCAAACCGCATCTACACAACGCCAATCCACGTGCAAGCCCCAACCTCTGCATACGCACCGCCACCGTCGTCACTTCACGCCGCCTCTGCCGTCGACGGACCCATGACCACCTTCCACCGCCGTCGCTATTACCTTGGCCAGCCACATCCTCCCGCGCCTCACAGGGGATTCCCATGGCCCTCCCAAGGCGCCACGTGTGCGCCACTAGGGTTAGTGGGGATGCTCCCTGCACCCCCTGTATTCCAGTCTGCACCTTAACATCCCTCAATCCCCAAATTACCCCTGCCATCAGTTGGGTGGGATTTGCTTTTTGCACCCTCTGTATTCCAATCTGCACCTACATTTCTCTTAGATTCCCAAAACGCTATTTAGTAATGAGTGCATTTCTGATTAATGGGTTTAATTGTTGCACCCTCATATCTTTGGATCTACACCTACTGATATTCTGAATTACAAAACTGCCCTTAATGTCATTTAAAAATCTTTAAGAGTTTAACATAGGGCCATTTCTTTTAAAAAACCTATTTCTCATATTCATATAAAAAAATTTTGTTTTAATAAATTTTAATTAAAATTCCAAATGACCGTTCGCGTCATGCGGGATTCCTTTTTTTTTAAAAAAATAATAATAATAAATAAATATCAATTTTTGATTTAAGTTCTAAATGACCGCACGCGTCATTCGGAATTTAATTTAAAGAGTTTCAATTTTCATTTCGATTATCAAAAGGCCGCACGCGTCTATGATATTCCGAAATGAAATTTAATTTTCAAAATTAATAAAAATATATAAAAAAATTCAAAAGAATAAAAAAATATCAAGTTTCTCAAAACAACTCAGCTATTATTTAGAACTACGTATTTCCTGATTCTTCACCCATTAAGGATGTTGATACGTAGGAGCAAGGTCAATCCTTGTCGAGTCCTTTCATTTAAAAAATTATTATACTTTTTTTTATTGCATTTTAATTATATTTTTTGAAAAATAAACATTTTATAAACCACATTTAATTTTGCTCATTTGATTAAAGGCACTGTCTTAAGACAGGCGTTGTGGGGTGTTAATACCTTCCCCACGCGTAACCGACTCCCGAGCTCATCTTTAGTTTGCAGACTTTTCCTTATTCTTTTCTTGGTTTTCCATAGTTTTTCATAATAAACTATGATGGCGACTCCATCTCTTTCTTTTCATTAATTTTTATTTCTTTTTTCGGATCGTCATACCCGTCGTGATTTAAGGTCACGACACAACCTCAAGCACTACTAAGATTATCCAAGTCCATGCATTGACTTAAGCCATACTAAGATTTCCTCCTCATCAACCTTTCTGAAGATGACGTTATTCCTATGTAACCAAATACTCCAACTAATATCTACCCATATAGTATCCCAAACCTTATTTTCCTTAGCATTTCAAATGTAACAACCCAAAGTGATTAAAATTTTGTTTAATTAGGAAATGTGGTGTTGTACAGATTCCAATCCATGAATAATATATATTCCACACTCTCCTAATAACACTACACGATAGAAAAAGATGACCAACACTTTCCTTCTTCTCTTCGCACAATGTGCATAACATATTACTCAACTACGCACCTCTACTATGTAGGTTATACTTGGTAGGTACCTTATTAAGTAAAACTCTCTAAGCCAACATTGAAGCGGAAGGAATGCTTTAATTTTCCAAAAGGTCTTATACAACGTCTTGTCCTCACCTAACACTCATTCATTCAAAATGTTATATATAGACTTAACAGTACAAACTTGGAAATTGTTGGCTTTCCAAATCCATTCATCGCAACTCTGACTATTTAAAAGATTATTATCTAACTCTAAAAAATTTTGACTAACTAGGTACTCTTCCCACTGAAACCAAATTCTCCTCCACTCCAAATTCCACTCTCAAATACTACCATTCCATCTCCCAACCTGACTCAAAGTAGCTTCTTTATTCAAATTATTAATATAAAGTCTAGGATAAGAATCTTTAAGAACATTTTATTACCCACTTATTATTCCAAAAACTAAATCCTTATATTAGAAAGTAACTTCACAAAGTAAAGGATTAAAAAAAAAATATATCTATGTCTTTTAAAGTTGTTTAGTAGAGAATATTTTATCTAAACACCTAGAAGTTTTTTATCCTTAATGAAAAATGTTTTATATGGAATTAGTCTTTTTTAAAATACACACTCCTTTTTACTTTTTTTTTAATTACCCTACCAATTTTCAAAAATAATATATATTATATTAAAGATTTTTGTAATTTTCTTTCATGCTCTAATTATTCAAAATATCTAAAAATTACCATCTTTTAAAGCAAATTAAAATAAAACTACACTATAAAACATAAGTCTAAATAAAATGGCATTTTAAAACATATTCGAATAAAATTAGTTTTTCTATCATGTTAGTTCAAATAAAATTGCAATCAAAAGCATAATTTAGATTTAGTTTCTTTAGAACATTAGTCTAAATAAATGTGTTTTAATAAAACATAAGTATAAAAAAGACAATAAAGTAGACTACTTCAATTCCTGAAGTCTTCTTAAACATGCTTCCACCATTTCAAAAACTAGAAATGATTCAAATATTGATTTTTCCCTCTTCAACGACCTTGTTTTCACAAATTGATTCTTAGATAAATAAGTCCAAATAATAACAACTAATCATTGATTGTTATTAAAACTGAAAATAATATTGAAAATTTTACGACATTATCAACGTCCTTAACTTTCTAACATTGTATTAATATTTGGTATCAATTTGCCCACTTTTCATTTTGAAAAACTTACCAAAAACTTGAAAAAAAAAATAAGTTCATCAAAAAATTGTAACTTAATAATATGCATCAATTTTATGAATATAGATATTTAACCCAAAATTTCAATTTTATTACATTCCATGTCACTTCATAGCATGCATCTACTTTCAAAATATTTAGATATAATTTCATACCTTCCAAAGCTAGCTAGCTAATTGTTATTCTCTTTACCATCTCTATTTAATAAAACTTAAAACAAATATTTGAGATAAAAATTGTTAAAAAATATTTTACAATTATTTAATATTACAAATTTTAACCTATTAATGGAGTCACTTTCTCATATGCCATCTATAATAAGAAATTTATAATATTTTCAGATATAATAATTTTGTTATCCCAAAATTTATAATATATAATATTTTTTAGATGTGGTTTATATAAATCGTCTAATATTCTATTAAAAAGCAAGACTACATGTTAGATGCCCAAATAATACATCATGTAGTTGTATCACTTAGAGTTAAACTATATAAACATTTCATAAATTCATATAATTTCCTAAGAGTTAGATAATCAAAGACAGTCATTTCCTAAGAGTTAGATAATCAAAGACAGTCAAATGATATATTTCATAAAGGTAGAAACAAAATAATTGTTTATTATTTTATAAAAAAATACCTTTTATACTAGTTACAACAACCATTTGATTTGAGTTTGAAAATGTTTGGGAATCATTTAAAAACAATTATAGAAACATAAGCATTGAGTTAGAAAATTTCTTATGCAAACCCGTCTTCAAGACTATAGACAAGAATAAGGATATTATTGAGTTAAAGCTTTGATCAGGAGCTTATCAGGAATTTGGACTTGTTTGTGCCTCCAAACAAACTTTTGAGCCCAAATTCAAAATTGGAGAAGATTACTCTAGAGATTTTGGAGCTTCAAGATTACAAACCTCTACTTGTAAAAATTGTATGGAGTAGTGTAAAATTTATTTTGGGTCTTATATTTTGGGTCAAGTAAAATAGGATTTTAGGCCTTGTATTTTAGGCCGAATAGTGTAGGTTTTGGGCCTTGAAGCCCATAAGAAAAAGTGATGACCACCTTTGAAAGAATCCTCCAAAAGGGTGTCACCTAGGAAGAATAAGTCTAAGAAGGCACCACATGATACTCTAAGTAGGCGCCACATAAGAACTTCTTCTCCTAACTTCTTTTGCCACTTGTCCACCTTTCATTGGAGAGTATTTGAATCTTGGGCTGCAAGCAACCTTTGTCACATGGCACTTTTCCAATAGAGAAGATCATCTACACTCATGGTTTGCCATTTGTCAAGCTCTTATTAGAGAGTTTTTGAGAAACTTGCAAGACAAGTCATCTTTTAGTCTATAAATAGGAAGTTTATGTAATTGAAAATTTAGCTTTTATTGAATAAGTGTTTTCCAAATTGCCTCTTCTTGTTTTAAGAGCTCTCCTTAGATTGGTTTTCATTTTCAAGATTCAATTCTAGCCTTCTCCTAAGTGTTTTGGCCTAATCTCACACTCAAATCACTTCCATTTCTACTCATCCAAACCTCAAGAATTCTTCAACCTTCTGCTGCATTCCATGATCTCACGTGCAGAAGGCACTTGAAGCATGCAATGAAGATATGAATTGCATCATTTGGTATTTAAAGCTTTGGTCTTGAAGAGATAAGTTCTTCTTCCAATTTTCTTCTTCAAACCATGTTGTATACTGTGTGTTTACATGTGTTCGACTATTTTTTATTGTTTAATATGTTTGTTTTTTATTTTCATCAGTTCAAACACTTTGTTCTACCTTGAACCATCCAAAATTGCATGAACTAGGTGTGTTCAACCACTTGTGTGTTGTTCCGTTTTTACTTTAGTGATATTTCTAAGTTTTGTTCATTTCAATCTGTGAAATCATTTCATTTTTAGGTGTTTTACAATTTATAATATGTTCTTGTCATGCCTTAACTCATGTGTCACTACAACATTTTTCACTTTAGGCAACAGATGAAAAATGTGGCCTAAGGTGAAAAAAATGTGGCATTAACTTTACGCCACAGTTTGGCCACGGTTTTGAAATTGTGGTGTATTCAACCGTGGGCATAGCTCAAAGCCTACAGTTTTTTTCAAAAGTTTGGCCTTAGCCTAATACAATAGGCCATGTATTTTGTCAATGTTTAGGCCACATTTTTTTATCTGTTGCCTTTTCGTCAATGTTTAGGCCACATTTTTCTTATATTGTTGCCTTTTCCGTCAACATTTAGGCCACACCTTTTTTAGCTGTTGTGTTTTTTGTTTAATCCTTCATACCACATTTGTAGTATTTCTAAATAGATTATGAATACATTAAGCCACTAATCCATTGTTAACACTATTATTATAATATAAAAATACTTCAATAGAATTATAGAAGACAATTACATTATTTTTAGTAAATTGTAATTGAAGATAACATTAATAATACTCATAACATTTAAAAATGCAATTAAATGTTCATAATGTATTTCAAAACATAACAACTGAGAATATTAAAAACTATACTCCAACGTTGCGTAACACACTTTGAAAATTACAAAAAAAAATAATATAAGGTATATAACAAAAGTTTTTGATTAATTTCTTCATTTTATATTTTCTTCTCCAAATGAACTTGAACTTCACCCTGCAGGTAAAAACAAAAAAAAAAATCAACAAACTTAGACATGATCTTCTTCCTAATTATGAAAGTTTGTATAAAATATTTCACTATCTTAGATGGTTCCAATGTATACCTCATCATCATCAGGAACATGAGTTTCAACAGAGGAACGTGGAGCAACTGCACTATTTTCATTGCCTAATGGTCGTGACATCATTTCTTCTATATCATTCTCATCCAAATCAGTATTTTGCTTAAGCATGAATTTCATCACTGCCTCAAAACCTTTGAATTTCTTGATTATATCATTTCTTTCAATGACATGTTCTCTTTTTAGAGCATCAATTTCTTGATTTTTCTTCAATGTTGTGGGTGTCATAGTCCTTCCATAACAACAAACTCAATCAGACTTTTCTTTCCCAAACAATGACTCAAATGTTTTTACTCAGATGCACTTGAATTTTCAATTGAACTTTGAAGCTTAGACTATCAAAAACATATCAAAGTTATGAAAAAGTAAAATATATGGAGCTTTCAAACATATTTCATAAGTACAAATAAACTTACAATTGTATCTAGTGTTTCTTCATCAATTGCTTTTCCATTTTTATCAAGACGACCTTGTCAAGTTTTAATAAACATTTTAGCTCTAGTAACTTCTTCTGTATCAAAATTGCTAGCACTCTATTAATAAAAATTAAAAATTAAAAATTAATAGTAAAATATATATTAATGGTATATTATAAATTGAGACATAATCTAATAATATCATACCAATTCGGCTTGAACTCTGGCAAAGTAGATTGTGCCCATACGATACATATACTTTTGCTTAGTCCTATTCATTATGTTCTTTTCACTAATGCTTTGTATTTTGTAGATGAGAACATACATCAATATAAATGTAGTTAACAAAAATCTAGAATGAGGCATTGTTTATCTTTCTTCGCTACCAATATTGTTATAATATTATTTCCTGTCAATACTATTACAAAAATGATAATTATATTACAATATTATTCTACTGGTCCAAAATTGACAATATTGTTATAATATTATTTTCCGTAAAAAAAAGAAATAAAAATAGGTATAAAAAAATGTGGGATGCAAACTAATGTTTAACAAACCATTTTCTAAAAACATTTGTTTCATGCCCAACTACCAATTGCAGGACCTTTGTGTGCTTGAACTTGGAATCATAATTTCTACTATTGACTAGAGAATCATGTTATTATGAACCAGAATATTACTATGAACTAGAAGGATCATACCTTGATAGTATCATTCGTCCGGGGCTTATACATACCTTTGGAATGATTAATTTGTACTCAGCAAATTCAGCTATACCCAATTACTCTTAAGATCATCGCTACAACAGAAAAACAACAAAAAATAGTATCAATAATTTGAGCTAAGTATCTTTCTAAAACAAATGACTCAAGGCCATTAGTTAGTGCATATATTGGATTTTGAAAAAGAAAATGATCAACCTCGATCAATATATAAAATTTAAAATATTTCTTAACAAACCCTATAGAGCCATGATTTTGTTGAACATCCAAGTCCTCTTGTAACTTATTTGAAAACGAATATTGCAATCATCCTTACTTTGCAATTAATGTTTGATTCCAAAATGTTAAACATTATGCACTTATCTATATAAACATTTTGCAGTTTTTTATATGTGGTTATGCCTTTAACAGGGAAAAGTCATATTCATCTTTTAAGTTCGAACAAATATAATTGAATATTAATAATGAACAAATTTCTAACAAACATAATAACTAACCTTGAAACACAAATTTTGATAAAAAAAAAACACAAACCCTAAATTATACAAAAAAAAATCTAATCAAATTCAAAACAAAAACCCTAAATTAGGTGAATAAAAGAAGAGAAATTGAGAATGTGACAAAAATAGTGAGAAAGATCGAGATTGAGAGACTCACCAAAGACGACAAAGAGCTCAATGATGACTGTAGCGAGAAGACGTCAGATGACAAAATGTGGCTGCGATGAGGAAAGGATAGTGGACCGGAGAGTGGGGGAGATGAGATGAAAATATTGAGAGGGTGAGGTAGTGTAGACAGAAGATTTGTAGGGTAGACAGAGGATTTGGCAGCCGGAAGGGTAATTACTTTTAATTTCAATACCTTTATCTTTTTGTTTGTATGAGCAAGAAGTCTTATTTTGTTAAGAGCAGGAAGCCACAATTTTACTTTTAATGTTTTGCTTTTACGAGGGTGAGTAATAGGTTACATTCAGAACATGTGGTTTATACTATAATTATATAGACCACATTTTTTTTTAATTTTAGGGCACACTTTTTTTATGTGGCCTATTTTTTTAATAGGGTAGAGGAGAATATTGTGGCTTAAAATGCCCACAACTCAAAAAGTGTGACCTATAATGAAAATAAACGACACTTGTAAAAGTATGGTCTTTTCTACTTTTAGGCCACATTTATTTGTCTAGGGCCAACAAAAGTGTTGTCTAAAGTGATAAATGTTGTATGTATCCATAAATATCATGAACTTTATGTCTAGAAACTCGTTTATAAGATGTTTTTGAAAATGTTTGTAGTATGTCTACTTTGTGTTTGATAAAATGTTTTATATAAACTAAATTTGTGTTTTAGCTTTGTGTGTTTTTCACTTTTTGTTTTGAGTTCTTTAACTTTTTATTAGATCATCAACAAGTTTCTTAGTGTTAGGTCTCCATTGTGTCTAGTTGTATTGTTCAAATTCGTTGGCCTCTTATAGGTATCAAATTCCTGAATTTGTTTTGTAAACTACACTGGATTGAAAAATTGATTGCGAAAAACATACATATCATTTTCATGTGAATTTTTTTATGTTAACACCTTAAGGTGTTAATAATACACGATTAAAGAATCACATCCAATTTCTAAATACAAAAAAATAAAATAAAAAATCACAAAAACCTGGATGTTAGGTGCTGAAAATATAAGTTTGGGTATTTCAAATTGATTTGTCATCTATTCATTTAAAAGCATATTTTTTTTAACAATTTTGCATTAATAATTAGTTTTTATTCAATAGAAAACATTTTGAAAAATGTATTCATATAAAAAAATAAATTATATAATAAGAACGTTAAACGGTTTTAGATATAATCTAATGTTAAATTATTATTTATTAGTTTTTTTTGTTGATTTCTTATATTAATATCTTAAAATTTACATATCATTGATAATGTTAGACCAAAATACTATGGTATTTTGATTAAGTGTAAATCAAACAAGGTATAAAATTTTCTTTAGCATTAATGAAAATAAGATAGTATGAGTATATTGTCTGTTAGACGGTAAGAAGATCATGTTGACCAAGTAGAGAGATTGACTCTTTAGATTAAAAGATTAAACAATATGTGACCAAGCTCTCACTTTTATGAAGAGTATTCTTGAAGCTTGAGTTTGTATTCTACATAGTCTTCTACATATGTTCTAAGAAGATCCTAGCCAAACAAATAATGTTCAAAATATCTTAGTAAAGCTAAAGTTGTAACACTCACCAACTCTTTTGACATAAGTTATTTTCAACTTTTACCCTCTAGATCTGCGATGTATGTTATAAAAAGTTTTGCTACTGAAGAAGATAAGTACTTCTAATTACTAAAAAGATTGTAAAAAGAAGAGAAGAGAAGAAAAATTAATATTGCATGTGTCAACACCTAATTTTGTCCGGATAAATAAAATTTATTTTCAAGAAAAGAAAAAAAATTAATTAATATATTAAAAATATTAAAAAAATTGATTAATTATTTTTTGAAAAAATTAAAAGTGATAAACAAGGGTTTTAAATAAATATTTAATATATATATATATATATATATATATATATATATATATTTTTTTTTTTTTTATATTCAAAATGTTATTTAT
>Ga0123340_1005114_pt1 | contig 12465 bp, 17 predicted proteins | sample SirMexnodulemix_FD_89961 | JGI IMG/M metagenome (GOLD analysis project Ga0123340, IMG submission 89961) | Root nodule microbial communities of legume samples collected from Mexico - Siratro Mexico nodule mix | ecosystem: Host-associated > Plants > Roots > Nodule | place: Mexico: Nepantla... | reverse complement strand
TGTTCATAATGGAAAATATTCAAATTATTATGAAGTATTTAAATGTGATTAATTGATTTTATATCATATTGTGCTTTAATGTTCAAATCTGTTCATAATGGAAATTATTCAAATTATTATGGATTATTTAGATGTGATTAATTGATTTTATATCATAATGTGCATTAACGTTCAAATTTGTTCATAATAGAAATTATTCAAATTATTGATGAGTATCCCAGATATAATTTCTCTATGTTATAATAAATTATTTTCGATACAGACTTAATCAAGTTTAATGCAGTATGAAAATTAGAGAAATATTTCCAGTTTGAGCTCCATACATCAAAAAGTCAAGATTGCTCTGTTCAAGTATCCCAACAGCTAGTTTTTAGAAAGCTACATATAGAGGAGCAAGTTCAAGTTGAAGAAATACAACAAGAAGCAAGAAGAGAAATATATCATATAATACATTGAAGAAAATATACTGAGTGTTTATTGTCAATTTGCTATAGAGAGCATATAGAGTTTTGGGTTGTGTGAAACCATTGTGTAATTCTTCACCATTGTCAAGTAAACCCTTGTGAGCTTTCATTGCTCTCTCCTTTGAGAGTGTTTCTTTAATTCTTGAGTGGTATTGATCTCAGGGGGAGATTGGGACTGATATAACTTGGAGAGGTTTGTGTACTCGTGTTAATCTGGAGAGGTTTGTGTACTCGTTGTAACTATTTGCTAAATAGTGAAACCTTTTAAACAGTTTGTTTAAGGGAGAACTAGACGTAGCCCAAGAGGTTAGGGTGAACCAATATAAAACTGCTCTATCTGTGCTTATATATTTTTGCCTTGGTTGGTGGTTTATATTTATAGCGAATTGAGTTTAGGCTCCATTCAACCTCCCTTATGGAGCCAACTGTTCCTACAATTTTTATAAAAATTTCATAAATAAACTTTTGTAATTATTTTCTGTTCCTTGAGAATTGTTAGTTTTTATAGGTGAATTTTGTGTGTCTAAAACACTTCTGTAACACTACCAATACACCACACACAAAAGCCAAGAAGCTAAATCACTTACTATTACTAGCATAGTATTCAGAGAGACAGTTGATGACGCTAATGACACTTTTGATATTTTAAAAATCATGTAAGTGCATATCACAATTCATATACTGTAGCAGGATTTTTAAAAATGTTTCAAGAGCATTTTTTTCTAAAGCAAAATGTTTATCAAAATACTATTGATATCGATAAAGAAACTTAAGAACCAAACCGTCTTTTATTAAAATACTATTGATACAGAAACTTAAGAACCAAATCGTCTTTTATATTGGTAAATAAACTACATCAAAACAACCTCTAAACAATGTTAATTGCGGCTTACCTCTCTATATACATCATGAGATCCTTTGGCTATTATTTCAGGTTGCACTATTAACTCTCCTCGTTTTGATCCTTCCGGCTTGTCTCTTTGTATACATCAGATGCTTTAGCCATATTTCAGGTTGCTCTATTAACTCTGCTCGTTTTGATCCGGAAAGATGAGAAGAGAGATAATATTGAAGAATTAAACTCCCCGCTAATTTAATCTTCTGTAATTTCCGATACACTGCAGGTGCCACGGGGATCATATCCCGCTAATGCCATTAACAGGATTCCAATACGACCGGCTTCTGTTTCTAACCTGTAAATAAGTAGAATTGTTTTAGAAAATTTATAATCAAATATTATATTAGCTTTCATAATTAAGAAATCAAAATACAACAAACAAGACATACCGTCTCTCTGTAGGTAAGAACATCAAAAACCGTGTAATTGAGAAAGCCACAAGGAATGTTAAACGTGCCAATAGAATACTGCAACAGTGTTAAAAGAGAATAACATATTATTTGTGTAAACCTCTTATTGCTGTGTCTTCCGACTACTTGTGCAATCTAAGTAACAGAAAATAAACATATCATTCCTTGGTATTATTAAACTACACAAACAAATATTAAACTACAGAATTAGAAGAAGAAAAATAATACCTCATGTGCTATGAAAATGGCTATTTCTGTATCAGTTTTAAAGTGTTCAAATACACCACTGTAAAGGATTATCTTTCCTCTAGGTAAAGATAAGGTATCAACATTGGGCTTATCAACCACTACGATCTCCCAATTCAGCGGCTCTAACTCACTATGCAGCTGTTGAACACACAAAAGATAAGATTTGCAGTTTTAGATTTTGAATGTTATTTTATTTTACGTACGTAGAATAGACTAAATAGTCATAGATATCTGTACACATTTGCATCCTAATTTGTACCCACTAACAGACTAGTGGGTAGTTTCCTTAAAATCAGGCTAAGTCGTAACACTGTATCCCTACAAATTTGGTCAACACTTGACCATTTATTTAAACAAAAAAGTAACGTTACATAAACTAAAAATCTAACTTGCCAACACTCCCTTAAACTAGATGTAGAAGCATTTAGTGTAATTTTTATGCCTCAGTTATACACAACATGCTACGAAATTTTAAGAACTGCTCCAATTTGAGTGGTTTGGTCATGATATCAACAACTTGAATCCGTGAACTGCAGTAACATAACTTGATAATACCATCTTTTACTAGGTCTCTTAGAAAATGAAATTTGATGTCAATGTGTTTGCTCTTTCCATGAAACACTGGATTCTTAGATAATTGTATTGTACAACTGTTATCACATAAAATTGGAGTATCTTTCTGTTTCTTAAAATCCAATTTCTCAAGCACCCTTTGAATCCAAATACATTGACATGCGCATGATGCAACAACTATATATTCAGCTTCAGTGGTGGACAATGAAACTACTGGTTGTTTCTTTAAGGACCATGAAACTGCTCCAGTAGCAAAAACACATATCTTGAATTGCTTCTTCTATCATTCAAATCTCCTGCAAAGTCACTGTCTGTGTATGCTACAATATTTGCATCTCCCCCTTTCTTATAGTAAATGCCTAATTCAGTTGTTCCTTTCAAGTATCTCAATATTCTTTTAGCTGCAAACCAATGAAATTCTGTGGGATTAGACATGAATCTGCTAATTAAGCATACTCCATATATTAAGTCTGGTCGGGTTGCTGTCAAATACATAAGACTGCCCACTACTTGCTTGAACATGGTTGCATCAATTTTGGTTCCTACATCATCCTTTGACAGTTTTGTTCCTGGAACAATAAGATTTTTTACTGATTACATTTACCATACCAAATCGTGACAACACCTCATGAGCATATTTCCTTGGACATACAAAAATCCCCTTTGAATTTTGCATAATTTCAACTCCAAGAAAATATCTTATTATTCCTAAACCAGTCATATCAAATTCTGACATCATGGACCTTTTAAACTCATCACATATACTCCAATCATTCCCAATATATATCAAATCATCTATATAAATACTCACAATTAAAATTTTACCTTCCTCCTTTGATTTTGTAAACAAAGTGTGTTCACAAAGACATCTATCAAAGCCATTTTCAACAAAATAGGTCTCTATCTTGCTGTACCATGCTCTAGGTGCTTGTTAAAGACATACAATGCCTTCTTCAATTTGTATACTTTGTCTTCCTCACCCTCTTTCACAAAACCAGTGGGCTGCTGGACATAAACTTCCTCTTTAAGTTCACCATGCAGAAAGACACTCTTCACGTCTAGCTAAGAATCTTTCCAGCCATATTGTGCAGCTATTGCAAGTATTATGTGGATAATATCAAGTCTAGCTACTAGAGCAAATACTTCTGTATAGTCAAGTCCATATTGTTGTACTTTTACCACTAACCTCGCTTTGAACTTGTCTATTTCTCCATTCTCTCTAAATTTGGTTTTGTAAAGCCATTTTACTCCAATTGGCTTCACTCCTTTTGGCAGGTCAATCAACTCCCAAGTCTTATTTTTTTCTATAGCTTCGATCTCTTTCTTCATTGCATCTCTCCACTTCTTTCTCTTAATAGCTTCCTCGTATGAAACTGGTTATCTCCAGTAACTAGCATGACATTCAAATCTGCATCATTTGATGAGAGGCCTTCTCCTCGATCATAGTCAATCATCTAGACAGGTTCTCTCCTATTTCTTCTCACCCTCCCTTCAACTGGAGTCTCATAATTATTAGGAGACGCATCTCTGCTTGTGGAAACATCCACAATATTTTCTTCCTGTGACATTCTGTATTCTGCTCCCAGTTTCATCTTTTTTGTTCTTCAAATATCACATCTTTGCTTATTAGAACCCTTTTGTTAATAGGATCAAAAAATCAATATGCTTTGGACTCATCACTTACTCCCAGAAAAACACATTGTCTACTTTTATCATCCAGTTTAACCCGCTGTTGATCAGGAATGTAAACATGTGTTAGGCATCCAAACATTCGAAAATAGTCTATAAAAGGTTTTACTCCACTCCATGCTTCTTCAGGTGTTTGCTTATGCACAACTGTTGTAGGACATCTATTGAGAAGATGAGCACTGCATTTAGCAGCTTCGACCCAATATATTTTAGGAACTTTTCTTCCAATCAGCATAGAGCGTACCATATTCATGATTGTTCAGTTTTTCCGTTCAGCAACTCCATTTTGCTAGGGGTGTAAAATGTTGTTAGCTACCTGCTGATACCTTGATTCTGACAAAAAATGTTAAATTCTTTCGAAGTAAATTCACCTCCTCTGTCTGTCCTTAAGCACACCAGTTTTTCTCCAACTTCCTTTTCAACCAACGTTTTGAAATTTTTAAACAGGGAGAAGACTTCTAATTTTTTGTGTAAAAAATACACCCAAGTCTTGCGTGTACAATCATCAATAAAACTTAGGATATATCTCTTGTTGCTGCTGGAAATTGGTTTGATGGGTCCACATATGTCTGCATGAACGAGTTGTAGTTTGATAGATGCTCTCCATAGAGTTTTCTTTGGCATAGAGTTACGATGTTGCTTCCCAGCCAAACAATTTGCACAGAGGTCCTTTGGGATAGTTATAGAAGGCAACCCATTTACCAGTTGCTTAGATGAAAGCATCATCAAACCATGGTAGCTTAGATGACCAAACCGATTGTGCCACAGTTGGGAATCGTGCTCTATTCCAGTCTGGAAACATGCTGAATTCATTGTCATATTGGTTGCTGTCAGCACAAACATCCAATTTTTTTTATGTTTATCTCAAAAATCTGGCCCTTTTCACGATGAGAAACTTTACATTTTCCATTGTTAATCAAGATGGCCAAGCCTCTCTCTTGAAGTTTTCCTATACTCAAGAGGTTGTTTTTGAGTTCATGTACATAATACACATGAGAAATTATATGCATAGCTCCCTTAACATTCAATCGCACACTTCATTTTCCCATCACAGCTATTTTAGCATCATTACCGAGCTTCACACGTATGTCGAAAATTTTTATCTAGTTTTGAGAACCACTCCTTGTTACCACTCATGTGGTTACTGCACCTAGAGTCAAGAAACCATTCAGTCTCCATTCGATGCTTGACATCAACATGTGCCATTAATAAGAGTTCATCTTCTTGTTTCTCTTGTTCTTCTATATCCTCCACCTTAGCATAATTTATTTTCTTCTCCCATGTAGGACATTCATACTGAAAATGTCCAAGTTTGTGACATTTAAGCATTCAATCTCAGCTTTATTGAATGATCCTCTCCCTCTTTCACTGAAAAAGCCTCTACCTCTTCCTCTTTCTCGTCCTCCCTTGTCTTCATGAGTAATCTGAAGCACTTACTCTTCTTCTCCTTGAAGAATCATTCGTTGCTCATGAATCAGAAGATTGCTCTGCAATTCATCAATGGTCATGGTGTCCAAGTTGTTGGACTCTTCAATTTAGCACACAACATAATTGAATTTGAAAGTCATTGACCACAGGATTTTTGCTGCAATTATGTTCTCATGCATGCTCTCACCACATGCCTTCATACTTTTATCAATCTTCAGAGTGCGAGTAAAATAAGAATTGACTGTCTCTCCATCCTTTATCTACAACAGTTCAAAATTCCTGCGTAAAGCCTGTAATTGCACTCGCTTCACTTGGGTAGAGCCTTGGAACTTTTGCTTTATGGAATCCCAGATGTTTTTAGATGTGTCATCACTGAGGATGGTATCCAGGATTTCTCGATCAATGGCTTGATAGAGATAACTTTTAATCTTTAGATCCTTCAATTGTTGTTCTTCCAGTAGGTTGAGTTCTGCTTCTGATGCTTTGCTTTTATCTTCTATAAGTGGGATTCCATGCTCCACCAAATGCCAATACTCCTTAGACCGTAGAAAATTCTCCATAAGTTTTGCCCAATGGTCATAGTGTCCATTGAATTGAGGAATTGCAGATTGCACATACTTGCTAGAATCTACCATTGTTCTTCTTGGTAGACAACCCTGATTGTCACTTACTCACTATTGTTTCTCTCACTCTCTGATTCTATTTCTCTCACTCTTTGATTTTGTTTCTCTCACTCTCAAATTTTGGTTCAAGCCCCTTGTGAAGGAGCTCAAATACCAAATGTTGAACACAAAAGATAAGATTTGTAGTTTTAGATTTTGAATGTGTTATTTTATTTCACATACATAGAATAGACTAAATAGTCATAAACATCTGTACACATCTGCACACATTTGCACCCTAATTTGTACCCACTAACAGACTAGTGGGTAATTTTCTAAAAATCAGGCTAAGTCTTAGCATTGTATCCCTACAAAGTTGGTCAACACTTGACCATTTATTTAAAACAAAAAAAGTAACATAACATAAACTAAAAATCGAACTTGCCAACAGCGACAATGTATGAATGATATTTTCGGCTATCAGTATTGCCATGATAGCGTAAAGATGTTCCCCACCCAATATCTCCTCCCTAACCTTCATGTATTGAATCCGTCTCTCTGCAAATTTGCTCTCCATCACCGTGGAGAGCATAATGAATTGCCTACATTGAGGGTATGGATTTGTTTTGAGATTAATAATATCCCAAAATCAATGATCTCAGAAAACAAGTGCTTACGATGTAACTCTCTGTTTGAATGCGTCTCTCTGCAAATTTACTCTCCATCACCGTGGAGAGCATAATGAATTGCCTACATTGAGAGTATGGATTTGTTTTGAGATTAATAGTATCTCAAAACCAATGATCCCAGAAAAAAAGTGCTTACGACGTAACTCTTTGTTTACCCTCCTCCGTTTGAATACCCAGCTTTTTGTGGAACTACACTTTTGAATTCGAAAGGTAGATAGAAAATTTTGAGAGAGCTTTTTGAACATTTTCAAAACGTCAAAATATCAAGAAATCAAGAATGTTTTCTGAGTTGTGAATACAGTGAATGAGGGTAATGAATCAAGGTTGTATATATCATTGGTTCTGTCTAACTGAAACGCCTCACAAATGGTTTCTCGCGTGCGTGCCACAACTGTTTCTCTAACTGACCACAGATAGTTAATTAATATAAACTATCTTACCACCCACTCTTAGGCAATTTCCAACTTAATATTATGTCAAATCTTCTCATTTATAGATTGTGTTCTCGCAAGAGACCGATTGGCTCTAGCAACAACAATGTCTTCTAGAATTGCTCCTTGATTGCTTCTGATGTCGCTCCTTTCTTGTTGTCCCAAGTGCTCCAAATTTCACCCTTACGGAAGGGTATCTTGTAGGCACTTCGACGCTCAAGTTAGAATTGGGTGGAGAGTGTAGGTAATTTAGGTCAGAATTTAGAAGTACCCCTTCTGTTGTGATGAAACCTGTATTTATAGGTGTAGCAGTGGGGTCTTATGGTGAGCTATGAGGACCCGGACTTGAAGCTACTTTTCGGTCGGCCGTCATGATCGCGAATTGTGAGGTCTTATGGTAAGCCATGAGGACCTGGACTTGAAGCTGCCTTTCGGTCAGCTGTCATGATTGCAAATCGTGAGGTCTTATGGTGAGCCAGCAGGACCCGGACTTGAAGTTGCCTTTCGGCCGGCCATCATGATCACAGATCGTGGAGTTTCATGGTGAGCCATGAAGACCTGAAGCTGAAGCCACCTTTCGGTCGGTCGTAATGATCACGGATCGTGAGGTCTCATGGTGAGCCATGAGGACCTGAACTTGAAGCCTCTTTTCGATCGGTCATAATGATCACAGATCGTGAGGTCTCATTGTGAGCCATGAGGACCTGAAGCTGAGATAAAGTGATAATCTGAGATAAAGTGAAAAGCTGAGATAAACTGAGATAAGCTGAGATCGGGAGCAACAAAAACTAAGAAGAAAAATTGGAGCAAACAAATGCGGAGATCGGGATGCTTCGAGAGAGGTGCACGGTCGCTGAGCTGAAGAAGGTCAATCAAATAGGAGGGCGATCGATCTTCGTGGAGAGGTCGAGGAGCTGACCTTGCTGAAGGCTTGTCGGGATGAAGATCGTCACTGCATGGCACAACTAGAGCAGCAGCTGGCTAAACTTCAAGACCATGTAATCGAGTAACATAACAAGGGGTTCGAGCTGGCCGTTCAACAAGGGGCGTTCTTTTACAAAATTCCTACTGACGAAGGGAATTTCGACAACCGAAAAGCATTCTTCAAGGGTGAGTTGTTGCTGTTGGCTGAAATTTTTGATAGTAGTAAGGAGGACGTCAATGATAAAGATGCGAGTGGGGAGAAGGCAACTGAGGGGGAGCAAGCGGCCTCCCCAAACGTCGTTCAGGTGCTCCAACCGACAGGCTCAATTCTTCAAGATTTCAAGCACCCGAAAGGGTCCCTCCCAATTTGGAGCAAACTTTCCTTCAGCAAGGTCTTTTCGGGTGTCGCTTGTCATGCGCCATACTAAGTCTCCAGGTTGAAAGGTGCGTGGCTTGACCTTGAAATTATATCGCCGGACGATTTGTTGCTTGCCGGCCTCCTCCTGTATCCGAGCTTTCTCCCACAATTCTTCCAACTGGTCCAATCAGTCTTCATGCATTCTTCATTGATTTTCAAGTCATTCATTTGTCGATGTAAAGTGGTTTAGTGTACTTCGATTGGTAACATGGCATCAGTTCCATAGGTTAGGTTGTAGGAAGTTTCTCCTATTGATGATTGAGGGGTGCACCTGTAAGCCCAAAGTACCTCAAGTAACTCATCTTCCCATCTCCCTTTTGCTGTACCCAGTCTTCTCTTGAGTTGGCCGTGTATGACTTTGTTGGTGGCCTCTGCTTGGCCATTGGTCCGCGGGTGCTCTACCGAGCTAGTAATGTGCTTAATACCTAACTCTTTCAAGAAAGCCTGCAACTTTCGGTCGATGAATTGATGGCCACTATTAGTTATGATTGTGTGGGGTATCCCAAACCTACAAATCACCTTTCACATGAAAGCTTGGAAGTTAGTAGTAGTGATTTTGGCTATAGGTCAGCCTCAATCCACTTGGTAAAATAGTCAATGGCCATAATGAGGAATCTTCTTTGCTTGGACGCTGGCAGGAATGGTCTGACTATATCCATTCCCCACTTGGCGAAAGGCCAGGGAGACCGAATACTGTGCAGCTCAATAGATAGTTGATGAATGAGGAGGCCATTCTCTTGATAGTCTTTGCACTTCTTCACGTACTCTGAGCAGTCTTGGCAGACGGTTGGCCAGTAATATCCTGCCCGTATTATCTTAGCTGCCGGAGTCTTCTGCCCACAATGCATTACACATGTGCCATTGTGAAGTTCATTCATTACGTACTCGACTTGTTCACTATTAAGACATTTTAGCAAGGGAGTTGAGGATCCCCTCTTGTACAAGTCCTCTCCTATGAGCACATATTGGGCAACCTTTTTTACTAACATTTTGTCTTGCACGAGAGCACTATTAACCATGCTTTTGATTGCCTCCCGGATGGGTAGTCTCCAGTCTTCTTTTTCTGGTTGGTTTTCGGTCGTCATTACTGTCCTCTTCTCGGATGTTTTCGAGTCTGAAGACTTGCCTGCCCTCTTTGATTTATCATCGATGTGCTCAGTAATAGAGACTGATGGTTGACTTATGGTGAGTTGTATGATAAAGTCGTATCTTTCTTTTCCCTTTCGTAAAACCAATTTTGACAAGGTATCAGCTCTTGAATTACCACTTCTGAGTATGTTCTATATTGACAGTCTTAAAATGAGCCAATATTGTTAATATTCTCTGGTAGTAGGCAGTTAGTAGCGGATCTTTCACCTGGAAGCTATCATTAACTTGTCTGACCGTTAACTGCGAATCGCTCAGGCAGACGAAGTGCTTTGCATTCGTGTCTTCGGCTAAGGAGAGGCCAGCGATAAGGGCTTCGTACTCTGCCTGATTGTTCGATGCTTTGAAAGCGAATTGCAACAATTGCTCGAGTCTTACTCCACTCGGGCTTTCTAAAACTATTCCTGCTCCACATCCCATTTGGTTTGAGAAGCCATCTACATACAGTCTCCATGCTTCTTAGTCATTGGTTGGTGTGTAGCCGGTTGGTCCTTGAAGTTCTGATACGAAGTCGGCCAAGCACTGTGCCCGTATGGGCCCTCTAGGTTCGAAGCATAGGTCGAATTCCTACAATTCGATGGACCACGAGATCATTCGTCTTGCCAAGTTGGGCCTTAAGAAGACTTTTCCTACTGGGTAATTCGTCTTTACAATTATGGGATGCCCTTGGAAATATGGCCTTAACCTTCTTGCTGTGTATACAAGTGTTAGGGTTTCCTTTTCGATCACTCGATATATGGTTTCAGCATCGTGGAGTGCTCGGCCGGTAAAGTAGAAAGGCTTAAACTCTTCCTGTTGAACCAAGGCTGAACTGATAGCATCCTCCGAGATAGACAAATAAAGCAACAATCGGCCTCCCACCTTTGGTTTCTCAAGGATTGGTGTCGAGGAAATAGCTACCTTTATTTTGTTGAAGGCATCCTCACACTTGTCATCCCATTTGAATCTCTCCGCCTTCCTGAGAACCTTGAGGATAGACCGGATCTTGTCGGTCAATTTAGGTAGGAACCTGGATAAAGAAGTTAGCGTTCCTACCAGTCTCTGTACTTCTTTTAGGTTGGTAGGGCTCCGCATGAAAGATATTGCCTCGCACTTATCGGGATTGGCTTCAATTCCTTGGTGCGTAAGCATAAACCCTAAGAACTTTCCTCCCTCGACTCAGAATACACACTTTGCCGGGTTCAACCTCATGTTATAAAGGCGTAGCTGCATGAATATCTCGGTCAGGTCATCTAGGTGTTGATTAAATGATTCATTTCGGCCAGCATGGTCGTTGGGTCTTCTCTGAAATGATTCTGTTGACTCCCTTGATTTCTAGATGTCACCATCGCTTTGTCGGGCTAATCTCGACTCCACAGTGGGCGCCAAAATGTTCTTGCACGAGACTGGTTGGCTCCAACAAGCAACAATGTCTTCGAGCTTCCTTCCTTATATACCTTGATAACTCTTGTGTTCCTTCAGGTCTTCTATTATAGACAATCCCGAGAGGGGGTCCTGCAAGCACACCGACCCTCAAGTTAGTATGAGTCTGAGTGAAACAGGATAAGATTGGATAGAGTAACAGTACCTTATTTCATAAGACCTCCTTTGAATTTTATAGTGATTGCATGGACCTTGCGTGAATGGGCCCACGGCCCATTATGGTGTCCTATTTGATGTGTGCCACGTGTCAGTTCTTGTGGAGGAGGTCAAGTTGACTGATTAGTTCTCGGTCAACCCTTCCGGCTACTTCTCGGTCGGCTAGCTCATTTGGATTGTGCAATTGTGCCTTGGTTTTGATAGTAGATTCCCCTTATGGTATAAATATATGTGTGTTTAAGACACAATTCTTCTAAAACACTTATGCAACATTACGAATAGCCAAGAAGCTAAATCACACAATTCGTCTTACTATTGCATAGTATTTTGACATAACATTGAGGACGTTAATGACATTTTTGATATTTTAAAAACCTTGTTAGTTCATATCACAATTCATATAGTGCAGCAAGTATTTTAGAAATGTTTCAAAAACAAGTTTTTTCTAGAGCAAAACAATATTTTCATAACAAATTAATATAGCCATTCCTACATAACCAAGTGATAACTTCTAGTATAGTTGTAGACATCATAACAAAGTATGACTTGAAAATAACAACATCTAATATAGTCCTACAAAACCAAGTGATAACTTCTAGTATAGTTGCAGACATTATAACAAAGTACGACTTGAAAACAACAACATTTAGTATAGTCCTACAGAACCAAGTGATAACTTCTAGTATAGATGCAGACATCATAACAAAGTATGACTTGAAAACAACAACATCTAGTATAGTTGCAAACATCAAAACAATGAACAATTTTGTAAAGATATAAACTGCACTGTAATGGCCTCTCAGCTTCTGCGTTTTGCCTCTTTGTAAACAACGTATACTTTTCCCATTATTGGACTATTGGCTAATATTTCTGCCCTTTTTTGCCCAGAAGGATGAGATGAAAGATAATCATCAAGAATGAAATGTCTTTTAATTTCCTCTAATTTCTTGTACAGTCTAGGTGTCT
>Ga0123340_1005112_pt1 | contig 12465 bp, 8 predicted proteins | sample SirMexnodulemix_FD_89961 | JGI IMG/M metagenome (GOLD analysis project Ga0123340, IMG submission 89961) | Root nodule microbial communities of legume samples collected from Mexico - Siratro Mexico nodule mix | ecosystem: Host-associated > Plants > Roots > Nodule | place: Mexico: Nepantla... | reverse complement strand
AGTAAAAGAAAAAAAAAACGAATATAAAATTTAAAAATAATTTAATTGATGTGATATAATAAAATAAAATTATTAAAGAAACACAAATAAAATTCTGAATCATTTAAAATAAATAAAGAGCACAAAAAAAATCAAGAAGACACAACACGTGCCAAGAGGCACGATTTTAAAATAATAGTGAAAAGACTTCATATAAAAAAATAAAAAAAGTTAATAAACTTAAAAACACACTACCAGACACTATTTAACAAATAATATAAAAAAATAAAAAAAATCTAGAAAACATTCCACCAAATACGGTTTTATTAAAAAAAAATAAAAGCATATTAAAAAAAATACTATTTTTAAAACTGTGCAAGACTTATCCATGTGCTTAAATTGAAACAAAAATTTCTGAGTGTGAGAAGCTAAACTATTAGCATAGAAAGGTAGATAAGAAAACAATCAGTATACTATTATCATTTGTCCGAATTGAACATGGATCCTATCCGAGATAACCCGACCCGTTTCACAAAGAGTGAATTGAGCATGGATCGGATCCGAGTTAGCCCGACCCGTTCCACAAGAGTACTCACCGGTGTGTAGAGTGCGAGCTGAGACACTGGTGGATGTGACTGCGCTGATACTCACTCAACTGAACGGTGCACACGGCAGCTTCAACGGAGAGAAAGAGAATGAAGCTGCGCTTGTTGACGGTGTTTGTGATAGCAATAGCATCGTTATCCACAATTCCTCAATATGCATGCTCGTCATCTTCAATTCCAATGGCAGATCCTCACCAAACACAATTTCTCTTCACAGATCCGTCTCCATAACCACCTCCTCCTCCTCGTCGCGCTTCCCTGTACTTCACTCTACTCATCCACACTCTTTATTCGGCGACACTTGTTGCGTTGCGTTCTTCTGCTCCTAACGTGTTTGATGAATTGATTTCGATTTTGAACCGCAGGGTCCGGCGAGGCTCGATCTCTCATGAACGACGTTTCGCTGGCAGTTTCGGCTAAGCCTAAAGAGTTCGCCTCTCTCAAACTCATGCGCATGCATAGAAACACCGAGAAGGTTCTGGCGGATTCCATAGGTGCTACCGATGAGATAACACTCGTTTATTTCCATTATTCGGTGTCTTATAAGTATCGTGGAAGATTGAGAGCTCAGAATATTCTGTTCTCGTTGCATCCTTATATATCCCTTGCGCCTGAGGAGGTTCCTCTCACGGCTCTCAATTCTCCTCTGGATTTAAGATTATTCCTCGATTCCACTGACAAAGCCATTGTTCTCGTTGATTTTTGTGGTTGGACGCCCAAGTTGCTCGCCAAAAGTACCAAAGATAACGGAACGCAAAATAGTTTCACCGTGCTTGGTTAGTTTTAACGAATTTGACTTAACATTTGTGTTTCTCAGAAATAATGTCTGTGACATTGATAATTGAAGTTAGGGAGGACGAAACAATAAGTGTTTTTTGAATGGTTATTCTATCAGAATTAGAGTTTCATTTTGGTAACAGGTGCGCGTTAAAGAAATGATGTAGATTACTAGGATGAAATTTAAATTGGAGAGCGGACATATATGTTTTCCATTATTAGTATGGGAATGGATTTCTTGCATTTGCACATTTGTCAACTGGCACCGTTAGATGAAGATTGAATAATCTATATTTTTATATGCGTATTTCAAGTCAAACAACTAAAATCATATGGTTATATTTTATCTATATTTTATGAGTTGTGTGATACTTATCCAATGGTTTCTATTGTCTGAATGTATGGATTCCCTGATTATTCCTTGACTTCAGGGAATCTGGATCTGTATAATTACAGTGTTTCCCTTTTAGTAAGTATATTTATGGTACTTGGAATGTCTTAATGGTTGGGTACTCAGCAGAAGGTGAGTCACTGTCTTTGTGGGCGTTTTCCTTGCAGGGAATCACCATGGAATTGGTCTTAGAAGAGGGAATGGTGGAATGCCTGTGTCAAGGGGGAAGACTAACAAGAAGGTGGCTGGTATTATTTAAGTGCTTGTCAATTAAAAAACCTTGAGGTTAACAAGTAAATTCTTCATTTCATTATTTTCTGTTTCTTTTTCCAAATCATCAGATGAGGACACATGCAAGGCTGAACTTGGTGTTGATAAAGGGTTTTGTGAAGCTCCTTGGCCGGAGGAGTTTACCTTGTTAAATTATGGTCTTTTGGAGGGCTCCAAGGATAGGAATCATGACGTAGTACATTCTTGTTCATCATCTGAAGAATTTGAGCGGTTTCATTCTTTTTACTTGAAATTCATGACTGTTGTGAGAGAATTCTTCTTGCCTCCGGAGCGAAACAGATTTGGCCTGGTTTCAAATAGGTCAATGCTTTCGTCCCTAGGTGTTGGTGATTATGGTCCATGGTTTGCGGTTCAGTACCAAGCTGGATGTTCAAGTTGTTCAAATATTCTTAAAGAAGAGAATGACTTAAACTATGTTTTGCAGATGAATAATTATAGTGTTAAAGAGGTGAATAAAACCTTTCTATCTTTTGTTCCATACTATGAAGTATATGCCATAATTTATATTCCACTGTTCCTGTATCCTATGTCTAGTTATTGTCGTGGACTAGTTTATTTAACTAATGATGAAGATGCACTACCAAAACGCAAGCGTCCATCCTTCTTTCAATTGATAAATTCATGTTTGGAACTTACCCTGTTTTGTTTGTATTTAGCTGGAAGGTAATGGACATGATCAAGAGCCCATTCTACCAGCAAATAAGCCATCTGTACTCCTATTTGTTGATAGATCATCTGAATCCTCAGAAACAAGGGGAAAAAGTAAGGAAGCTCTTGAAGCTTTTAGAGAATTGGCACAACACCATCATAGTGCGAATCAAGCAGGTAGAAAGAATAATGACAGTCATGATAAATATTATCATGGTTTGAAGAGTACATCTGAACATCCTAGGTTAAAGCTGTCTATGCCAGCTCAGAAGATTAAACTACAAGAGAAGATTTCTTCGATCATGATTATAAATGAGGGTAAGCAAGTTAGTTTAGACAATGTACCTTCTGATCTTCAAGGGAGTTCTTTGAATGAAATATTGGCCTATCTCCTCCAGCGAAAGAATGATAAAAAACTAAGCTCCCTAGCAAAGGATTTGGGCTTCCAACTTTTATCTGATGATATGGATATCAGGTTACCTAGTACACAACAACCATATTCAGAAGTTCAGTCAAATCAAATTCCAACAGAAACCTCTGAACAAGGCCATGCAGATACTGTGATGCTGGATGGAGAGCCATATAGATCTGCTGGAGAGGTTAAGGGAAATCCCAAATCGACTGAGCTATCTTCTCAGCATGATGAAGTGAATAGACCTTCTATCATCACAAATGAAGAGAAAAAATCTGTGCAGCCCGGGGAATCTGTTGCAGATTATGAACTCTCTACTGCTGAATTTGTGAGATCAGAAACTGATGATTCTTCAGGTGGAGACTATTATGAGGAAAAACTGACTCACGTTCTTGGTTTTAATGGTTCATTTTTCTATTCTGATGGTAATTATCAGTTACTTGAAAGACTCACGGGTGGTTTTGGAGTTCCATCTTTGGTTATAGTTGATCCCATTCAGCAGCAACATTATGTTTACCCTGGTGAGAAAAGTTTCAACTTTTCTTCACTACATGATTTTCTTTCTGAGTTTCTTAATGGAACCCTTCATCCATATCAGCGGTCAGAATATGTACTTCGAGGTCAAAAGAGGCCCATCCATCCTCCATTTGTTAATTTGGATTTTCACGAGATAGATTCTATACCTCAAATCACGGCTCATAGTTTCTCTGAACTTGCTATTGGTTTTAATCTTTCTAACAAAGAAGATACTTCCAATGCATGGAATAAAGATGTCTTGATCTTGTTCAGCAATAACTGGTGTTCATTTTGCCAGAGAATGGAAATGGTTGTTCGTGAAGTATATCGGGCCATCAAGGGCTATGTGGATATGTTAAACAGGGGAACTCAGAACATGGAAGGTATTTCTAATCATGGTAAGACTGTGTGTGTTTCTGTTTATCTCTTCACTCTACCACCATATATTTCATTCAGATAAAGATGCTTGCTTAGGGTCTTTGTTTTCAGCAAGTTTTGTCGTGTCTCGGTTTCATGATAAAATGTGAGAAGCTTGTTGGTTAACTTATAGTAAACTGGTCAGTAGCTTTTATACTAGCAATTAGCTGGTCTTGTATCTGTCGTACATGTTATCGCCACCAACTGCTTGACACTATTGACTTGTGTGTTACTCAACCACAGAACTTTTACCTTTTCACTTTAAATTTGTAACCGATTTTGACTCTGCACCTCTGATCTTAGCATGAATCCCAATGGCTTTTATCCTGTTTTGTTTTGTGGACTTGATTTATATTGGATGATGTTATTTAAATTGGGTTGTGGTGGCTGATCAAATTGTAGACATAATCGCTAAAAGTTTGACAATTGATCATTACATGGCAGAAAATTTGGATCACGTCATGATGAAGCTTCCGGTGATCTACTTATTAGATTGTACTTTGAATGACTGTGATTTAATACTGAAGTCGTTAGATCAGGTACTTGTGAAACTATACTTTTGGTCCGCATCTCGTTTTTATGATTCGATCAAATGCATAATTTATCCCCTCTGTGTAGCAAATTCCAACTGGACCTTACACACGAAAACTTATTAAATTGGTTCATACACATGCAAAAGGCTACAAATTTGGTTCCTGCCACCTTTAGGCCTCTTTTGCATTCTTAACATGCTCCCTATACAAGTAGCTTATTTTAATTCCGGTCCTTTATTAGAATAAATTGTCTTAAATAAAATTTATTGTAAAGGTGTTGTGTGCTTTGTGCTGTACCTAGTTCCTAGATATATCTTTTCATATTCTCTTCTCTTCCCATCTCATACATTGTCCCTCAGGTATCCAAAGTTATTATAAGTATGAGATCCTGAAAAAGGGAAATTCACTCTCAAATTCATTATAATTCCATCGTATTTTTCTCAAGTTGGTATTAGAGTACGTTGATCCCGCTTTGAAAGTCTAACTGATCTTATGCATTTTGAAATACCATAAAGGAAATCTAGTAAGCAGTGTCGGCAGGCTAATTTTCATTCAGTGGAATATTTGGAACACCGATGAAAGGAATTCGTACTCAACCTGAACTAGTTTCTGCCAATCCTTTTTGCCTTGGACCTCTATAAGCATTAAAAGACATCAATGCCTTTTTTGAAAAGTTTTTTCCACTGTTGCTCATTTGAGGCAGAAGCATGTATAAATTGGAATTATAAATTTTGAGATGGGATTAATTAAGTTGCATTGCATGTACTAAAGGCTTGTTCCATTGTGTTATTTTTTTAGTGGATACCATGAAGAAATTGATGAATCTTAGCTACGGTTTATTTGAAATAACATTGTATTTAAATAATTAACTGTATGGCCTGCCAATTTGAAGTTTTATACTCTTGAAAGTATTGGACTTAAAGTTGTTTGTTGTACTTTTAATATGCAGAGGGAAGTTTATCCTGCTCTAATTTTATTTCCAGCACAAAAGAAGAAACCTCTTCTTTATGAAGGAGACATGGCTGTAATTGATGTTATGAAATTTGTGGCTGAGCATGGAAGTAACTTTCATAAACTAATCAGAGACAAAGGTAAACATTCATTTGTGATATGATATTTTTGTATTTATAATTTATCAAATAGCATATGAATCTGTTACTTTTGGCGTCAAACTTTGACCGGATACTGATGATCATTGATTCATCACCGCATCTTCATTTTCTATCCATTTTGGTTCCTAGTATCTACTTAGACTTGACAGCGGAGTGATAGACTTGTAGCCAGTCTATCTTCTTTCAACTTTTGCTTCTAATAGTTCCCTGTTTTCTATTACTTGACATTTACTGTGGTAGTCTAAATTTATTCTTGACTTTGTTTCATGGTTCCAGTGGCAGTTCTTTGGCTATCTGACAGAGCAGGCAAAAATCAAAACTTACATGATGCTTTGCTAACTGATCTCAACCCAGAACCACTTCAATCACACAGCAAATATCATGGAGCCCCAGGTCATGACCGAACGCTAGACCATGTGGTCAGACCTAGCTCAATGAGTTCACCCGTATCAAATGGACTGCATGAAGCATTGCCTCATGTGGTGATTGGTTCAGTTCTAATTGCCACAGGAAAGCTTTTGGGGGTTCATCCGTTTGATGGATCAAAGATTCTAATTGTTGCAGCCAATGAGGTAACTGGATTTCAAGGTCTTATCCTCAACAAACATATAGAATGGAGTCTTCTGCCTAAATTGGAAGAAGAATTTGAAAAATTGAAAGAGGCTCCTCTCTCCCTGGGGGGTCCAGTAATGAAAGCTGGAATGCCACTTTTATCCTTAACTAGAACAGTTTCCGGAAATCATTTACCTGAAATCCTGCCTGGAATTTTCTTACTTGATCAAGTAACGACAATTCGTAAAATTGAGGAGCTGAAGTCAGCAAATCAACCAGTTCGGGATTACTGGTTTTTCTTGGGATATTCAAGTTGGGGATGGAAACAGTTATATGATGAGATGGCAGAAGGAGCTTGGAACTTGAGTGAGGATGCAACGAGACATTTAAATTGGCCGTGATTACCATTTACCGACCATCCTTACTGTACCAATAACATTTCTGATGGCCTTGTTAATTATAGAATTAATTTACAATGCATATATTGTAGAAAATAACATCCACATCCGTGATTCGTTAGAAGTAGTCTTGGAGGCGCGCAGAAATAGGAAATGTATGCTTGGGTAAGTCATCCAAAGTTTTGATTATTTTAATGGTTAATTTTTCTATCAAAGTTCCATTTTACCCGTTACGAGAACAAAGACTATAAAGAAACCACTGATTTTCTTTCAATCAATTTACAAAAATATTTTCAAGCAGGAATACTGATTTCCAAATACATTTCAAGTATACATTAAATATAAAGTTAATTTCTAAAATCAAATTAAGCGATTTCTATATTTCAATGATTTCAAAACGATAAAGCAAGGTGAAAATCAAAATGAAAATTCCCTTCAAGAATGAAATGATAAAAGCAAGATTCGTCAGAAAAGTCTATCGTGTCCCCTAGAAAACTACATCTGCAATTTTGCACACGATGCATAAACACCAGTCACACGTGAAGATAAGGTTACGCCATTATCCAAACGTCAAATATCTCATCATGTCTTAGATTAGACTCCAGAGAGTTATGGCAAATGCAAGAAATTTGGTATCGCCACGGAGCTCCAATCCAATATTCAATCCCTACCACTCCATAGATAATAAGCTCAACACCTTCAGGTTGCTCTCTCGGATTCACTCTTACAATAATGCCACTATCACTGTCACTGCTTCTTCCAAAAGAAAGGATGACTTCAACTCTCCTTTGGTAACTTCCTATATATCATATATATTCCCCCTTTTTAATTCCTTTATTTCTCTAATTTCTTCCAAAACTGAAGTTTAATAAATTAAACACATATATAGTAAATTTTGTAATACTATTAGTGTCTTTATATCTATCTATCTATATATGTATGTATGCATGTATATATACATGAGGAACATGGGAGGTTTTACTCCTTAAATGGTAGTATTATTTACTTGATGTGGCAAAACGTAGATTGGGAAGAACACGAGCAGGGGTTCTCGCCGTTTGATCACGATATCACCAGGTGATGGCAGATATCACGGGGATTGGACAAGTGATTATCTCGTCTCTTTGCACGACCTAGACTTACAGGATTTGATTGAAGATGATGTCAACTCACACAAGAATGCACAAGTTTTCATCAATCTCTCCGTCCAAAAGGTGCTTCTAAACATTTCACTCTCAGGTTTCAGTGTTTTTTTTTCAACTAAATTGTGATTGAAACCGACTACTGTACCAAAATGTGTCCGTTCATTTTTAATATCGTTTTTAAACATGATTTCACGTTTTTGTGTTAATCACACCATCTCGAATTGTTTTGGTATCTTCGTTGGTGAGTAGAATCAATAGACTCAGATTTTGAAGTTGGTTATTTAATTGTAACGAGTTGTTGTACATGGTAATGGCAGCATGCTAGCTTTGGTTTATCCGTGGATGGAAGAGTCACCACATCCTTCACTAGAAAGTGCAGCAACTGTTCCACTCCCTATTGCCGACAGGTATTTCCTTCCATCACTAGTATGTATTAATCAATTTATTGGTTTGAGATTTGTCACATGCCATTCAATTACTATGAATTGATGTTTATTGACTGTTATACCTCTGAAAATGCTAATTCATCACCAATAGTGTTAAAGTATAATTTTCCTTTTCCTTTGATCTTTACTTACCCTCTTTCGTTTTTTTGATTAGTTTCCTCTTATATTAAGTGGATATTTTAGTGGTTGAAGTGTGAGAGAATTTTGACCATAGTAAAACAACTATTCAATAAATAGCTCAGACGTAGTCTCGCGTTCCTTTTTTTCTACCCAAAAAGCCTCAGGTTTCTTTACCAATGTGTCTGAGTTTGGGGACAATTAAGTGCATAAATATATCATGCACCTACGAAATTCTTGGAATGAAAATGTGTTATTTGCATGCATAATGTTGTTGCAATTGATGTCTTGAAGATATATCATCTACATTGTCAAATACTGATTATTTATTGACTTATGCTGTTAAACATATTCTATGGTTCCATGGTTGACTCTGCCTTTACTAATGGTTACAGATTGATGCAAAATTTAACGTATGGGTTCTTATAGCGCCTAAAGATGAACGCGACCTACCACTACTTGAAATTGGAGCTGACCCTAATGTAAATACCCTCTTAAACCCAAATGATTTCATTCCTTCGTATCTTTTCTTTTTCGGAGTTGCTCTAAATTAATATCAATTTGAAAAAGTTCACCCGTGCAATTCTAACGGGCAAATTCTTTGTAATTTTTGGTACTATTTCAAAAGGCTCGTGTCCTGTGTCTTTCCCTTTTTCTGATTTGGAGGAGTTTTTCCTTAAGAATTTATATAAAAAAAAAAAAAAGAAAGTAAAATTCACATATGTTTTAAAAAATTTTAATTTAGTTTATAAAAAATAATTTTATTTCTTTATTCATATTAAGTTCTAGTACACAAGCTCATCCAAACCATTCTTAAATTATTTTAAAGTTTTTCAAACTTCCAAGGAATAGAGAAGCTCTTAGAAACACTTGTATATTTAAAGAGACTCCTAGCACATATCCGAAAACTGTTAATCTTAGGAGATTTACACATATCACAATAACTAGTCTCTTTAAATAGTATCAACTTACATCTCAGATTGATTCGTGATCTTTGAGTTAGATATTCAAACTTGTAACAACCATCTTAAGTACAACTATTTTATTAGAATTTAGCAATCCAAGTAATATATATATTGGATTTTGGTCTTCTAAATTGAAAAGGTAATATATATTATATTCACTTTTGATGTAAAGTGAGTTAAGTCTATCAGGTACTTTAATACAAATTAAGGGTTAATATACTCATTTTATAACTTTAAATAATTCCCCACCATAGCCATAAAAGGGAGGGCGGTTAGATGAGGCCGGAGATTGTAGATAATTGCAACTACCGTAGCAACAGAAATATAAGGTCAGTTCTAAATGTTAAAATTTGAGGCTAATATGTGTTCCCTCGGTACCAGATATTTTCTATGTAAATTAAATTTTAGAACTGGTCTTAAAGCAATATTTCGATGGTTATAGCTCTTTACTTCCATATTTTAAGGAGTGGCAATACCTACAATTTTTTAGCCACGAGATGATTTCAAAGCATAACATGTTCAATACTGTTGCCAAAATAATTAAGAGTGTACACTAACACAGCTATTCATTTAATACAGGTGATATATGTTAGACCTGGACACGAAGTTGATCTGGATTCTCTCATACAAGATGCCATCCGGCTAAACGCAGCAGTAAAAGTATATTTAGCACTATTGCATATCATGTTCTTGCGAGTTGGATTTTAATTTTTTTTATATTTATTTGCTACTTTGCAGGACTCTTGCTCGGAATTATGCGAGAAAGCTGAGGGTACAATACAATGTAAGCCTTTTTTAAATTATTTGAAATTATTCATTACTCTTTCAATCTTTTGTAATACAAGGAATAGAACCACAAGCAACCTTGAAAAAAAGAATCTAAGATATGCATTAATGATCTTTAATTTTTTTTTCAGATATAACTGGACAAAGTCAGGCTTCGGTTGATAAAAGGTGGTCTAGACTATTGGCACTAAAGAAAACAAATTTATGACTTATATCATAAACTAATAACTTTAATGTATACAAAATCGTCAGTTTGCAAATAGATGTTGTATGTATACTGTATTGATGAATAATGTCATCCTTTGCGAGAGGCATACCAATACTTATGAATGTTTTGACAATATATTTTACTTAGTCCTGCATGTGTATACTTCTGCAGACATTGGATAATATATTGAATGAAAAAAAAAAAAAAAAAAAAAATTAAAAAAAATTAAAAAAAAAAAAAAAAAAAAAAAGCGTTTGACGATTCTTCTAGGTTTGGCCATGAATTTTAGTCCCTCTCAAGTTGTTTAAAGTGCAGGATTTAAAAAAAAGAGACAAAATTTAACACCGTGTTTGAATAAGTGAGTTGGTATAGCTAATCTAAAACAAATATCAATGCGTTCTATTTCCAAATAAAACTTGAAAAATGACAATTCCATATTTCTGCCCCAGGAAATTTACGCAATTAAAGGCTGTATTCAATCGTCAGTATTCTTACCAAAAATTGGTAATGATTTAATTTCAACTGTCATCCGTACTGATTAGGAGACGAGCTTTTAACGAACAAGATCCACATGGAAGAATCACTGATCCTGCTAAAGTATCAACATTGAGTATAGATATCCCACTTCCCTCCCTCAATAAGGAATATCCCATTTTCTTCAATTCCAATGAGTCTACAGAGAAGTAATCACCACATCGGCATTGATAGAACAATTCCAATGCTTCTCCACCATCTTCAACCATCATATCCTCTAAACTCAAATCTTCTGCAACTTCGGCAGCCAATAAATCCTGCCTTGTCCTTCGCAGCTCCTTATCATAAAACGAGCGGGAGCTTGAATCACTCAGAATTTCCCATGCCTTCTGTACTTTGAGAAATCTCTCTCCATCTATTTGATTACTGCTGGATGTCTCTGACGTCTTCAATAGCTTATCAGGATGTATGCTAAGTACAGCACTACGGTAACTAGCACGAATTTCTTCATAATTTGCATCTTCTTTGACATTCAGAACCTCATAATGGGTTTCCTGAATGGCATTCTTGTCCAGAATCATTTTTTGATGTTGCCTGAGCTCAAGCCACTGACAGTGAAAGGTGGTCTGCGTTCAACAGATAAACATCAGAAACAAGCAAATAATCACAGTAATATCACAAAAAAGTACAAATCTAATTAAATACAATACTTATAGTCTTAAATCATACATATATCACAAACTCTCTTGCTTGGAACCAATTAATGGAATCCAATTGAATCAGTGCCTGGAGTGTATTTTAAACCAGCGTTATTTCAAACTCTATTGTAGTTTCTTAAAACATAGTATGCTCTAATTTGCACAAAATTCTTATGGTGTACTTATTATAGGAGAAGAAATTTTTTTAAAAAATGCATTGAACTTTTTCTACAAGCTAAAATCAATTCGGGAGAAGTTATACATGCCTGCACAACATCCTCACACCATCCTGCAATAAGGAAATCTTATATTGCAAGTTATATATGTCCACTGCTTTCTTTGTCCATGGCTTCCTCAGTAATGCAGTTGAGGAAGATAATTAGGATCAGAGGAAAGTTTAATGGATGTAGAAGTATGAACAGGGACAGAATGTGGAGTACTTGACGCAAATGACAATTTAATAACATCCTGTGCAACAGAATCCGATATTTTCTGCAATAAGCAATATAAGTAGGAGGAAACAATCATTGTTGAGATTTTTTTTCCCGTCAGGTTATTGGTGTATCAATGACATGAAGACATTGATTACCATACACCACATAATATCCATGATTTATTTTGGGTTCAGAGTGTAGGTGCTGAAGCACGCACCTTATGCGTAGATACGTTATGTTAGTACCATCACAGTCTTACTTTTACTGGCTAAAGAGTGTTAAAAAAATAAATAATGTTACCCTACTTATCATTTTTAATTGTAATGGACATTATCCAACCTGAACCCAAGTCGTTCTGAGAAACCAGAAAAAATAAACTCAGCAGTCTCAATAAAAATTTACATTTCTACCGTTTGAGAGCCTCAAAATAATCCAAAATGTGGAGAAAGCAAAATCAATGACCGAGCTCAAACTATATCCCAATCACAAAATACAAAGTCCAGAAGCAAAAAAAAAAAAAAAAAAAAAAAAAAAAAAAAAAAAAAAAAAAACCAATACTTT
>Ga0123340_1005110_pt1 | contig 12467 bp, 6 predicted proteins | sample SirMexnodulemix_FD_89961 | JGI IMG/M metagenome (GOLD analysis project Ga0123340, IMG submission 89961) | Root nodule microbial communities of legume samples collected from Mexico - Siratro Mexico nodule mix | ecosystem: Host-associated > Plants > Roots > Nodule | place: Mexico: Nepantla... | reverse complement strand
TAAGAAAAATTATATATATATATATATATATATATATATATATATATATATATATATATATCCTTTAATTAGACCATTTATCAATTTTATAACACCTTTGTAAACTAACCAAATTTGTCTTCAATATTTTTCAAACTTATCACAAAATTTTTATCCATTTCATTTTACAAAAACTAAAAGGCATTGCAATGAGATCTATCATTACAAAAGCTTTCCAGAATAAATTATAATTAATTATGAAGGGTTCATACAAGATTAATTTGGACATTCTGGAGGGTGAGATTTGGTTGAGGATTAAGAAAATAATTAATTTCAATAATAATTCCCATAATGAGATTTAACAATTACACTAAAATAAATTTTAATTTAAAAAACGAAATGAGATAGAATTAGATAAATGAAAACAAATGTAAAGTGAGAGAACTTAAATAAATTGAAGAAAAAAAAAAGAAAAATAATGAATATGGAAAAAAATTAGGAGATATATGATATATTTAGTTTGGAATGAATTATAAAGTCTTCCCTTACGAATATTAAATTGTTTCCAAAGAAGCTATGTATGTTTAAGGATAGTTTTTGTCATTTCATACTTTTTATAATTTTTAAGGAGAGTGTGAGATTTTTTACATTTCAAAAATAATTTTTTATTTCATTTAAACTTTTTTGTCTTCTTCATTCACTCTTCATTTTAATTTTTGTTTTATGTGTTGTATTTTTTTGTTGAAAACAAAGAGCACAAATCTTTTAAAATTTGTTTGTCTTCATTTATTACTGCATAAGAAGATTGTATTCCATTTCAATTTCGAAAGACATTTTCCCATCAAAATGATTTTAAAATATTTTTTTTCTAAGAATGTAATAATTTTTTAAAAATATTTTTAAATTTTATAATTAGAATTTTATCATTTAAATTTGAAAGAAATTATAAAACATAAAATCAAATGAAACTTAAAAGACTTTTATGGATTTACAAAATTTTACAGAATTTAATATATTTGGAAAACATAACTAATATATTTACAGTAAAATTTATCTTCATCTGTTATTCTATTTTTCGAAATTATGCGAATCAAATATATTTTAATTGTAAAAATATCTAACCTTTGTAGAAACCATGAATGATATATATAACATTTTATATCAGGTCATTATAAAAATAATAAGAAATTTTGTTATTTGCTATACATTACTCTAGATAGATAAAATGTTAAATATTCAGTAAAAGAAAAGAAAAGAAAGTAAGTATAGAAGAGGGACACATGCTTAATAATTTATCATTTATAACAAAAGTAAAGTAATTATTCAGATATGCGCAAAATATATGTATATCAAGCTAGTGTAACTCTCCTCATATCTAAATTTAATTGCACATATATAGTGTAATCCATAGTAAGACGTACAACCATAATATTAATAATAAGTTTCATAATAAAAATAATATATTTTTTAAATTTTAAAAGTGTTAGAAATATTAATTCAAGATTACAAGAACTAAAAAAGTGAGATAAGAAAAAAAATACAAGTTGAACATATATGCATGAACAATTTTTATTTTTTATATTATTATTATTATTTAATTATAAAATGTTTTAAAATGATAGATTATATAATACTGTATCCATGGTATAATAATATAAATTACAGTAGTAGTCATCTTTTTTCTTCGAATTTTTTTTCATTTATTTTTTAATCATCACATATTCAACTCATTAAAGATGTAGTTAATAATAAGAAAAAGAGAGAAGAACTTACAAAAGAATTGACTGTAGAAAACAATAACCCATAACATTAACAACCAACAATAAACATTTGAGAAATGATTCAGCTAAATGAAATATAAAATAAAAAAAGAGACATAAAATATATGTAAATCAGGATTGAAATTAAAGATTTATGAGATATAATACTACAATTCAAAAGAAAAGAGCTGATAAAATAATTAAAAAAGAATCAACATTCAGCCTAATATTTAATGACATTAAACATAATTCATCAAAATAACAACTTTAAGGAAGACTTCTACACTTACAAGTATTATATATACATTCAATACACACTTTCTAACAAGTAAATTCACTACTTAACATACATTCAATTTATAGAAATAAAAAAATAAAAATATATTCTTTGTTTTGTATACAAGTACCACGAAAGTGACCACTATAAATACTCTACCTTACTATAAATACACTACCTTACGCGTAAGAGCAGGATTTGTTCAAGCTGATGAGGTATTAAAAGCCAGCCACCTTATCTATGCAAAACAAACACGTGTTTTGCATGCACCATCCAAATATTTCAACACTTGCTCACAATTCAAGAAAAAGTTACAGTAACATCAAACATTCTTATCTTAACCAAAACATGAGTCATGCGAACCACACCACACAATATCTTAAGTACGACTTGGTTTCTAGTTTTTAGCGTTGTCAGGGAGGAGCGTGAAGCATCACGCGTCGCTGACCACGTGCTCCTGGGAAGAGCATGGAGCATCAGGTGCCCCTGTGGGTTTTCATGGGCATTGGTTTGAGGTGCCAGTCCAGTAACATTTTAATGAAGTCAATAGTTGGCATGATGTTTACAAGACACAGCAACAAGAGTTAAATAATATTAAATATATTATTTAAATGCTTATTTAATATTTATATTTTTGTTATATCTTTTATCTTTTTATTAGATTAATATCAGAAACATATTTTTTTCTTATATTGTTACAGTAGAGAAGTCTGCATTCAATGTCTTTAGGTTTCAGTTTCATCAAACTAATAAACAACATAATGTCATTGATAGAAATTATCAAACATAAACATTATGATCTAAAGTGATTATATTAGTAATCTTACACCATGCACTCAAATCACCTTTTAATCGACCATGAAAAAAATATAATTATACATTATTAAACTTTTTCAAATATACTAAGAAAAAAAATCACAAGAAAAAAACATTGACCTATAATTTAATTATTTCTTTAAAATTTATAAAAAGTATTATTTAATTAATTATATTAAGAATACAATTTGGTTTGTAAATCCATCAAACTAAAAAAAATCTTTCATTATATCAATCATTTGTTTGAATTTTTTGTTTATTTTAATTAAAAATTATATTATGATTCTTTCATTTGACAGAAAAGACTTTATGTATATTTGTATATTTGACTTAAGAAGGTTTGTTTAGAAATGTAAACTTAAATATACATTTTCTAACAAACAGTTTTTAATAGGTTTCGTATAACTATCGTAGCCCTTTTTATAAGCAAATTAATTAATTACATTTTAGTATAGATTGTTTAACACATTATTAGATCATTTAATAGTAAAGAGATGATAGTATAGGTAGAAAAAAATTAACTTCAAATCCTCCTATAACCAATTCAATAGTAAATTTATTGAAATAGTGTTCAAAGCTTATATGTAAGTAGAGAAAATCAATAATGACAGTAAATTTTAGAAAGGAAGATAAGAATTGCAATGCAAGAAAATAAAGTACATGATATAAAATAGTAAAGGAAACAAGTTGACTCTTAGGTTCATTCACATTGAAGCTTTTATAGGTTATTCTTTATATTATTATTCTTCAATTCTCTTCACATGGTTAAACTTAATCAAACAAGCATTAATCAAATTCAACAAAATTTTATCAGCAAAACAAATGTCATGTCTACTGATGTATTCAATATCTCATTTCATCTCCAAATGTGTACTAAATGTATTTGATTATGTACAAATTTTTGATTAAGATTAAGCGAATTAACTAAAAACTCTACTTAAGAAAAAAAAAACAACTGAATTCTCAACTAAATTCAAAAACAATTAATTTTTCAAAAAATAAATTTTAAAAAGACCAACAGTAAAGCACATCTATTACAAAGAATTCAAGAACAAAAATTTATTGAACAAAAGCCTCAGAACTCGCTGCGAAATCACAAGAGAATTAAAGCAAAAAAGTTTAGTCTTCCATGAAGAGGATGATAGCAAAAGAACTACAAAAAGGAAAATAAAACTAGGTTTAAAGTGTGCAATGTCATTCTCTGCCTTCTTCTGAAATCTCTATTTAAAATCTTTTTTCTTCATGAATTTTGCTCAAAATTATGTCTCAGATATTATTTTTTCAATTACAAATGTTTCCATATGTGCCATAACTTATCTCATAAAAGTATTATTTTCGTTTGCACATCTTTGTTTTTGCAATTACTTTAGATTTATTTTTTTAGTTTTCGTTCTAAATACATGCATTTTCTTTTCATTCAATCTAGCCCAGTATAATCAAATCTACTGCAAGATGTATTGTAGGAAATTTGAATCAGATTTTCCTTTGTTCAGCACGTCAAAAGTAGGGTAAAATAGAGAATTTTTTATTTGCAGAATTCAAGAGAGAATCAACTGCAAAAGATGTGTGCATAGTTAAATCTTGCTTCCAAGTCATTGTATTTACTCTTTACAATGGTGTGTCTAACAATAGATCATCCAAAGGGATCGTCAGTACAGTCTATAGAGACCATATATTTGGATTGTCTAATGAGACCGTCTAATCTATGTTCAGTGCATCAAATTCTTTTTATTCCTTCATCTTCATTTCTCTTGATGTTGCTAAGTGTGTTTCTTCAATTGGATCTCATCAAATGGTCTGTTGGACTATCTACTCCATGTAATCACTACATTGTCTAGTTAGACCGTCTAATGTGTATAGTATATCTGTTAGACTGTCTACTATGTGTAAAAATATAAGATTAATATAAATAATAGTTAAAGCCCAAATAAATCCAATTAGATGAATCTTAACTAAAATAGTGGATTTATTATTGATTACAATATAAGAACAACACAATTAAAGTGTCTAAGTACGAGTAAGAATATGTTTATCACAAAGCATAAAGAGTTTCTATGAAAAAAAATTAGTAACACATATGAACAAATGAACATGTTGAAATCGTATTTTATCCTTAGCTTCTTCAATTTAAAGGATCATGTCAGAAGCAAATTTTCAACCTAACTCAATCACTTAACTAACGTGTATTCATGTTTACTTTAACAAGTGATTAGATCATAATTTGTGTCTGACCAACCTAGATAGATGAAAATCAGTTACTTATATTTAAAAGCATTTTGATAGAGCATTTTAATAATTATTTCCATATAAACTCTCCTTCTATGCTTAATGCATATGATGATAACATGAAATGTAAAGGAGATAAGGAGGAGAGAATGTATATACACAATAATTTATAGTATTTCATCTATCATTTAGACTACATCCAGTTCTCGGGCAACCGATCAAGTTCAACTAGGTAGACTAATACCAAGAAGGACATGTCGAGTATTCTTTGGGCATGTAGTCACTCTTGGCTAACTTCTTAAGTATTCTTGACACAACTCACTCTCTGACTTAACCGAGTATTCTTTGGGTTCTTAGTCACTCCTGGCTAACCCCTTGAATATTCTTTCCTCAAGTCACTCTTGTTTAACCGAGTATTCTTTCATATTACAACCATTCTTGGATGATTCCGTCAAGGAGTATTCTTTACTCAAGCCGGTCATAGCTGAACCGATAATTCTTTGCTAAACAGTCACTCCTAGCTAAGATATAAATGTTTAGTATTTCAATGATTTACTGATCACTGGGTCTAATTAACTAGGGAGGATTGTGCCTAATAATGAATACAATGCTTAGGCTTTCTCTCCTAGCTCAGACCATCTTACTTTCTAGGTAAGATAGTGTCTTTCGACATATACAATGGTTGAGCTCATTCTTCTTGGTAGCTAGATAGACACTCTACTATTCTCTTCAGATTCCTTTGGATCCTAGTACTTTAAATCTTCTTTAAGCTTGAGGATTTTTCTATGAAGCTATAAGGTGTGCTCTATCATCTTATCAACATTTTCGTATAGTGCAATCTCTACTTTATTGGCTTAGAGGAGTGTTATAAGTTTAAGCAGTATATTGGCATCATATATCCTCTCTTACGTATCCATTCTTCTTCTAGAATAAAATATTTTTACAAACCTTTGAAGAAGGTAACTGCAAGGCGATCATTTATAGTCGTTGAACATCTTTAGCTTCTATGCATGTCTTATGTGCGTCTGACAAGCTATGTTGCATTTAACTCAACTTCAATTTTTGCTCCTTTCTCTTCTCAACGTCCTTGATAAATAACAATGCCTATCACCCTAGCTAGTATAGCTTCTTGCACAAATTCATGATTGACAAGTATTCCACATAGGGAAGATATAATTGGGTCAGAGTTGAAAAACTTTGTCAAGAAGTTGATGAAGGAAACAACTTTAACAAGTGTCTTGAGAGGTCTTTGATATTTGATTTGAAACATATATCTTTGCTAGACAAACATTTCTTACAATCATAGAGTAAACATATGGACATTTATTTTAAGTACGAAGTTTGCTTAGTCTATGTGTATCGTTTGATGTTTAATGCGTGTTTCATTTCTTCTTGTCAAACTTTGAGAAAACATTACATAGTGTATTATTTGTCAAACAAAATATTTGAGTCTTACACGATCTATTATTTTTTTAGAAATATCGTCTTACAAACTAAGTGTGATAATGTTTTATGCTTAGTTCTTTTGAAACCCTAATTAAAATCTTATGATATTGGACTTTTGCCTTAACAATCTTTGTAATACCTATTATGCAATTAATTATTATTTTATTAGAAATTGAGAGTATTTTTTTTTTCTTTATTTATAAGATTTTCTTAGAAAGTATAATAAATCATATTATAATCACACAAATATAAATGTGTGTCGACATTTCAAATCCTTTATAATTATTAAAATAAAGGAAAAAAGTAATTATAAATTAGTCTCCCTTATGTATAATACACACAAAGGGATTGTTTATTTATAGATAAAAATAGTAACAAACTAATAGAAAATATGGGCTAAGCCAAATTATATTCAACACTTTCCTCAAGCTGGTGCATATAAATCACATGAATCAAGCTCGTTACAAATATAATCAATTTTATGTCCCTGTAAATATTTTAGTGAAAACATCAGCTAAATGATCATTCGAATTAACAAATTCAATCTTGATGTCTCTAAGTATAATTTTTTCTCGAATGAAATGACAATCAATCTCAATATGTTTAGTTCTTTCATGAAAGACAGGATTTGAGCTAATAGGAAGAGTAGCCTGATTATCACATATGAGTGTCATTTCACCTAACCCTAGGTTCTTGATACCATATTAAAGTAAAGGAAAAAAATAATTATGAATTAATCTCCCTTATGTAAAATACACACATAGGGCTTTCTATTTATAGATAAAAATAGTAACAGACTAATAGAAAATATGGGCTAAGTCCATTATATTCAACAATGATTATTTATAATATATTACAAAAAATATATATGTTTTGTACAACAACTAGAGTTGTACATCAAAATATAGAATTATCTATATATTTTATATATTCTACGATAATAGAGCTAGGTTCTTCATAAATCAACCATCAAAAAAATCTCTCAAAATTTTTGTTGACAACCCTTACTAAGTACGTTCTGCTTCTACTCGTACAAAAAATATGTGTATGAAAAAAAAATATGAAAGGAGTGAGATCTTTATAAGTTTTAAATATTAATCTTAATAAACTTAACATACAATATAAACAATGAAGGCTTATGACTTAAGCTACAACCACAAACTCAATCTTAATCTATCAAACATGTGGATCCATATACCATTTTTGATGATCCGCCCTGTACATCAAAAGTTACTTGGGAATTGACTAGTTACTTAAGTATTTCTCATAAAAATATTGGTACAATCATAATTATTTTTGCTCGAAAATTCTGACCATCTACTTATAAAAGAGATATACACTGACTAATAACCTTGACGATGTTGAATAGGTATTAGATAGTACCAAGTTTGACCTGTGAAATATCCTAGTCCATGACACTATTTTGAACTATCCAGATATTCTCCTATTTGGAAATACTTCCTTAGACCCCACCTGGTCCCTACCTTTCATCCCGTAATGTATTAAATTATGACTTCCTAAATGCAGACACTCATATATTAACTTGGTCTTGAAACTGACAAATATATCATGTTAACCACATGTTATGAAAATAAAGAAATGAAAGAAAAAGAACAAAGGATATGAGAGTGAATATATATCTCTTTTCTTATTCTCTTGATGAAAAAAACAATACTCTATATATGGAGAACATGAAATAACAGGATCATAACATAATAGTTACTCTAACATAATTGCTAATGATCCTCACATAATAATTATTTATTATCCGTTAATATTCTCTAATGGAATCGCTAATTATCATCACATATTAATTATTTATCATTTATTACCGCCCTTCAGATGGAGCATATAGATCAATTAAACCTATCTTGGACAGATGTAAGAACAACTTGGGTATGAAAGGTTTTGTACAAATGTCAGCAACCTGTGATTTAGTACTGATAGGGAGCAAACGAAGAACACCATCACGAACCTTTTCTCTAACCACATGGCAATCGATTTCATTATGCTCATGAAACATAGGATTGGCAGCTAAATGTAAAGCATACTTGTTGTCACAAAAAAGAACTACAATGGCCTGAGGAACAATATGTAAATCACGAAGCAAATAAGACAACCATTGATTTTCACAGGTTGTCGATGCCAAAGCACGATATTCAGCCTCAGAGGAGGATCGTGAAACTGTGTCTTGCTTCTTGGATCGCCCAAAGATTAATGAATCACCAAGAAAAATGTAGAAGCCGGTAACAAATCGGCGAGTTTCAAGGCATGATGCCCAGTCTGAGTGACAAAAACCTTTCAATTGTCCAATGACCCGTCGATACATGGAAAAGTCTTATTTGAGGATTCATTTTGGAATGAAGCTTTATTTGAGGATCCGTAGGAATGTTAGAAGGTTTGCATCCTAACAAGCCTGTAGCATCTAGAAGCTCTAAAGTATATTTCCTTTGGTTAAGGAAAATGCCCTTCCTTGATCTAGCAACTTCTAATCCAATAAAAAATTTTAGCTGACCAAGATCCTTAATTTTGAATAAGTGATCAAGTTGAGACATGACCAAAGCAATCTCTTGAGCATCATTTCCTGTCAAATCATCAACATAGACAAGGATGGATGTGAATGCACCAGTAGCATATTGTTTAGTGAATAAATAAAAATCATGCTATGATTGAGTATATCCTAAAGCTATAAAAACTGTAGACAACTGTTCATACCACTGTCTATTAACTTGTCTAATACCATAAAGAGATTTTCTCAGCTTGCAGACTTGACCAGGTTTTGGAGGAACTACACCTTTAGGAACCTCCATATAGACTTCTTCATGAAGATCTCCATGCAAGAAAGCATTGTTGACATCAAGTTGTTCAAAGATTCAATTTTTAGTGGCTGCAATGACCAATAAAATCCTTACAGTAGTAATTGTAGCCATTGGAGAAAAAGTTTCTCTGAAATCAATTTCTTCTTGTTGTGTGAATCCCATGGCTACTAGTCTAGCCTTGAACCTCTCAATTGAGCCATCAGCCTTGTGTTTAGTCTTATACACCCATCTGCATCCCGCTGTTTGTTTTCCAATCGGAAGGTCAGCAAACTCCCAGGTTCTAGTTTGAACTAAAGCATTGATATCATCATCCATGGCTTTCCTCCAGTTCTCATGCTTCACTGCCTGTGCATAAGTTTCAGGTTCTACAATGGAAGAGATACTAAATGTAAAATGCTTATGATTGTTAAAAAATTTTGAATAATTAACAAAACTGGAAATAGGATATGTAATTAAAGAGGAATTATTGCTCTCTATGCCCGCAACTACATTGTAATGAAAATCCTTGACGTAACAGGAGGTTTGGTGCTTCTAGTGGATTTTCTTATAACAGAAGGTACATGGTTATCAGGAGCTGCGAGAGTGGGAGAGGAATAATTTTGTTGTGGGACTATATATGGTGTTTGTTGATTTTGTAGTGGTGAGGAGGATGTAAGGAAAGAGAGATCAATGTCCTGATAATCAGGAAAATGTGACATGACAAAATTTTCACTATCTGTATAATTGATAATATGCTTAAAAGGAAAACTATTTTCATTGAAAGAAACATTACTGGATAAAGAAAAAACGTCTATAGTGTGTAAATCATAAAGAAGTGAATCCTTGATCCCTGGTCTGTGACCTAAATAAACACACGGTCTAGCTCGAGGATCAAGTTTCGTCCTATTATAAGCCAAAGTTTATGCAAAAGTTTCACAACCAAAGACTTTAATAAAAGTTAAATCCAAGAGAAGACCATACAAAATATCATAAGGACTTTTGTTATGTAAAACCTTGCTAGGCAATCTATTAAGCAGAAAAACAACATGAGAGGCTGCAAAGTTCTAAAACAATTTAAGCAAGTTACTTTGAAAAATAAGAGCCCTAGTAATGTTTAAAATGTGTTGATTTTTTTTCTTTCTACCACTCCATTTTGTTGTGGAGTCTCAACACAAGACATTTGATGTTCTATGCCTTTGACAGAGTAAAACTGATGCAAATTAAATTCAGGTCCTTCATCAGACCTAATGCATTTGACAGTAGTAAAAAATTAAGTTTCAACCAAAGTAATGAAAGATTTAATGCAACCCTGTACTTCTGATTTAGCTTTCAAAAGAAAAATCCAAGTATGCCTAGAAAAATCATCCACAGCAGTCAAAAAATATTTATGTCCATCTACAAAAGTAATAGCTAATGGTCCCCATATATTCATATGTAACAAATAACAAATTTTATTGCTTGAAGAAGTGCTTACAGGAAATGGAAGTCTTTTCTGATTAGCAAGTGGACATATTTGACAAAAACCATCACATGTTTGCTAGAAATGTAATCAAAATTTGTTATACAGATAGTTTGTCCTTAGACAAGTGACCTAGTCTAAAATGTCAATCATTCACCTTATTAACAGACACAGAATTTATTGAAATTGAATATGAGGCAAAGTGTTTTCTTCGTCCCTTAGGATTTTCAAGAACATAGAGTCAGTGGTTAGCAAAACCAATCATCCTCATAGTGTGATTGTCTTGTATTTCAGATATTTGATCAGTAAATCTAATGGAACAAACAGATTTTATGGCTAATTGAGATATTGAAATGAGATTTAAGTTAAATCCTGGTATTATAGTACATTATGTAGAATGAATGTAGTAAAAAATATGATAGTTAATGTTTGCATAAATTATAGTTCCATTAGGTAACTTGATAGGAATATAAGAATAATTTTATGTGGCAAAATTCTCTAGAGATGAACTAATATGATCAGTGGCACCTAAATCTAAGATCCAAAGGACAAATTTTGGTAGTGATCTCAGATTACAGGTAATACCTATGGATGTATTGGGAATGTGATGATGTTCAGTGCTAGGGGTTGCAGCTAACTGAGATTGTTGAAGAAGAGTCAGGAGAGAGTTATATTGCTTTTTAGTCAAACTAAAGCTAGACAACTGTTGAGATTCCTTTTGGTTTGTAAGTGTCTCACTCTCATTTGCTTTTTTAATTGCAATGGCATTATTAACAAAGAATTTTCTCCTTTTCTAGTTTGGTGGAAAACCATGTATGCGATGACATGCATCAATTGTTTGACCTATTCTACCACAATGTGTGCATCTCTTACTATTATAATGCTTGTCATCCTTGGTCCATCTCTTGGCTTGAGAATTCTGAGAATTTTTGTTGAAGGAACTATAATACATTGGAAGAATGATTCAGGAGATTTACCGGTGGATTATCGAACGACGAAGTAGTCATATTTGCTACTGAAAATAATGGCACTTCTGAAGCCATGACAAATGATGAATTCTTGCAAACGGAACAAAATCAGAGTTGACACAGCAGAACTCTCTCGATTAGAGAGCTCTGACACCATAACAAATATATTATATTAACTACATGTTATGAAAAATAAAGAAATGAACAAAAAAGAACAAAGGATATGAGATTGAAAAATATATCTCTTTTCTTATTCCCTTTATGAAAAAATATACTCTATATATGGAGTATATGAAATAACAGGATCATAACAGAATAGTTACTCTAATATGATTGCTAATAATCCTCACATAATAATTATTTATTATCCGTTAATATACTATAATAGAATCGCTAATGATTCTCACATACTAAATTATTTATCATTTATTAGAAACCTATGACCTTTTCATAATAGACATTTCGGTTGATATTTTCAAGAGTCACATAACTTAATAATCATTAGGATATGTCATACTTATCTTAATTAATAATTTGCATACATCATTCAATCAAATACAACTAGTAAAATAATAATAGAAAATATAATTAACTATCTTTTGTCCAAGTTCATAACAAATATTCGTTTTTACTTTATCGTATTTCTTTTAATTTTATATAAAAATATATAATTAAAATATTACAAACTTTTATTATTATTTTCATTTTATTTAATCACAATACTTCTATATATAATAC
>Ga0123340_1005104_pt1 | contig 12470 bp, 5 predicted proteins | sample SirMexnodulemix_FD_89961 | JGI IMG/M metagenome (GOLD analysis project Ga0123340, IMG submission 89961) | Root nodule microbial communities of legume samples collected from Mexico - Siratro Mexico nodule mix | ecosystem: Host-associated > Plants > Roots > Nodule | place: Mexico: Nepantla... | reverse complement strand
TAATAATAATTATTATTATTATTATTATTATTATTATTATTATTATTATTTATATTATTATTTTCGAGTAAATTCGTCACTTACTTAATATACGATTTACTGACAAAATATATCTATCGGTAAATTAACCGCAAATTTTTATCACTAAAATTTAACAATAACTAAAATTTATCAACGAAAAAAATTTCATCGATAATTTTAGTGTTAAAGAAAGTAATTCGATAAGCTTCATGTATAGTTTTTCAACACCTGAGTTATAACTTATAAATTTCAATCAGTTAAACTTAAGTCCTAGTATAATATAAATTTATTAAATAAGCACTTAATTAAACTTTTACTCAAATGTATCGTAATTCAAAGGTGCATATATATATATATATATATGAGAAAATGCTAAGTTAGTTATAGGTAAGTAATCTTTCCAAGCATAGTTACTTAAATTTGATCAATTATGAAAGGTACTATGAAAATTTCAAGCAATTATGCCAAGAAAAATAGCACCATCTTACTCTGAGGACAGTGTGTTAGTGTATGAAGATGGCTTCCTCAGTAGAAGCAAAGGCAAAAAGGAAACAAATGTAGAAAAAGGAATTTAAGATGGCTTTAATCTTAAAATCTAAGCTATAAATGGCACATTCCCTATAATTCACTAGGAAATATTAGACCAGCTAAGAATTCCACCAAAGATGCTAAAAATACTTAAAATAGGTTCAATATAGAAGAAGCCCTAATATGACTCTTGAAGGTTTAATTTGGAATGTTAGAGGCATTGCTAATTGTTAGCTCACTAGACAATATGACATTACCCTTAGATGATAGTTTTGGTGATAACAAATACTATAAAATTTGTAAAAGGTCTAACGAATTAATAAGCATGCAGAAGATGTATTAGATGAAGAGTCAAGACTGCTAAACAAATCAATAACCTATGAATCAGATGCACATTCCAAGCTGGTTTCGTTGAAAGAACTAAAATGCACTAGACATGAACGCTTCACTTGCTAACATGTTCCAAAAAGGAACATTGCAAGAGATAAAGTGTTGGACAAAAAATCAAGATAAAACTATGGTTTTACAACACATGGAAAGAATTCATAGACACACTCATCCTAGCGAAGAGTAATCAAAGGATCTATTGAGTATAGGGATGCTATGAATGAAAACATTGGACGATGTCTTAAGTGTATAATGGACAGACGATGTAAGAGTAAAAAGTGAAGTAAAAAATAATCTATAGCATTTGGTCGTGCTACATAAAGGAGCGAGACGATGTATATAAACTAAAAAACATCAGATGAACTAGTATATCTTAAGGTAAACAAAGCCAACCTTAAAAGCGGGTTAGACGAAACAAATCAACGCCTCTACCTCGGAGAGTTTCTAAACCTTATATTCTTAATTATTATTTTCTTATACGCATCACACAATTGCAAATGAATTTATGAAAATACTAAATTAATGTTTTATTCTCTAATGAAAATATCCCACTCTTATTATTATTATTAATAAGATTGAAAAATAATTTTGATATAAATTCATTTAACGTTCAAAATTTAGATAGACTTATAAAATTTCGAATTTATATTTATCTCATGAATAGAAATTTTTATAATTCATTCAAGAGATTATATTTCAAAAATATGTAAAACAATTATTTGATTGACTCAGACCCTTAAAAACAAATAATAGAAAGTCAATCACGTTCAAATAGTTTTCAAGATGGATAAAAGCATTGCAAGAAGCACTACAAGATGCACAAAAGATATTTCCTATTCAAACGTTTACAAAATTGTTAAGATAGAGTGATACAAGAATTGAAAAAATATGACTAGTATACAAAGACAAAGTTACATTGAAAGAATTGCACAAACAACTTATAAACAAAAGGAAAGAAAATGAAGTCCAACGTTCCTGTTTTGCTACAAAGAAGGAAAAAATTAAATAACTTAATTTTGTGATAAAGACAGAAAGATCTCATAAAACCCAAAGTTACTATTTGCAACGCCTTCAGGAAAATAAGACAAAGAGGAGAACGAGACTAGTAAATAAGTATTTTAATACATTAAGTCATAACATTCAAAATTGTTTCACATATAGAAAGTTTTCAAATGAATTAATTCATTAAATACATTATAATGCAGAGGATTTCAAAAATAGAAACTTCAAACGATTATTATTTCAAAAGCTATATAGAGACCATTGAAGATGAAGAAGAAAACAAGAAATTGACGAGGGACATATGAAGAATCCAAGAGAAATATTATGAGCGGATTCATTATTATATATTGTTGTTGAGAGCAAATTAGAATAGGGTTAAGTTCTTAAGCATTATAAATTCTTCACTGTGTGAACTATACTTTATGAGCTTTGATTGTTCTCTCTATTGAGAGAATTTTCCTCATTATTGAAAGGTACTAATCTCAGGGGGAGATTGGGATTGGATTGGGTTTTACCTGAAGAGTTTGAATACTCGTCTCCTAGAGATGTTTGAATACTCTCGTTCCTTGAAAGGTGTTAAAAGTTGTACTTGAAGAGGTGTAATAATGCTTGTTCTTGGAGAAGCGTTAAAACTCGTTTAATGAAATCTCTTAAGTAGTTTGCTTAAGGGGATTGGATGTAGCCTTTGTTATAAGCTAAACTGACATAAACTTGTGCCCACTCTTCTCTACATTACACTCTAATTTTATATTATTTAGAATTATTTATATTCCACAATTTAAATTCAGACTCCATTCAACCCTCTTTTGGAGCCAACTATACCATCACTGACAACAAAATTCTAAATATGTTGCAACATATTATTCAGGTTCACAAAATTTGATTTCTTTTTATTGATGAACGTAAGATTAACTACTCAAAATGTGCATGTTGCTTTATTTCATTATCTGAATTTTAGTCTGCCTGGGCATTGTATGAATAAGAAAGTGGTTGATTTGGTTTGCAGGTCTTCAATCTTTAATTCAAAATATTTCTTACTAGAGATAAATGGGGTTTGGTCATAGTGAGAATTGTTCTAAGATTTTATAAAAGCATGAGTATAATATAAAATTGAAGTATATTTTTTCTTCAATTGACAAGGAAGCTCCCTATCTATTGTCTATTGTGGGTGGCCTATACAGGTCAAACATTGTAGGGAACAATATGATTTTTTCTAATATTACGAGTAACCTATCTATCACTACAACAAAAACTAAAATCATTGACGAGACAAATCCATCGGAAACACTCAAAATTCGTCGTATTTACCGATGAATTTTTGACGAAAATAAAATTCGTCGATAAATTAGCTGTAGGTAAATTTACCGATGGATTTTTTGAGTCTGTCGATAATTACAGAAGAATTTATTCATCGATAATCGACGAATATTAATTTTATTATAAAAATTAATATCCGTAATTAACGAAGGATTAAATCCGTCGATAATGATATCTTATTGACGGATAAAATTTCGTTGATGAGATTCCGTTAGTAATTTAACTTTTTTTTTTGGTAATTCTATTGTTATTGTAAAAATTTTAAGAATTACTATTTGAAGTTCCGAACAATGCATGTAGGATTTAGTATGGTTAGGATGTTATGCCAAGTGATAGCATGATTTCTACTTTGCATATCTCGTTGTTGAAAAGGTTATAATTCCACCAAGCTTGACTTTCAAGACTCACTCGATTTCACTCGTCACATACTCTAGTTTTGCATTCAAAATCATTTCATGATAACTAAAAAAAATAAAATAAAATAAGTATCATTAGTATGAGTTTTAAGTAAAACAAGTTCAACCAACACATGTTCAAACAAATAATATTGTATTAATTCCAAATCCATTTTTCCTTTTCAAACCTTTCACTGAAAGGCATTATTATTATTATTGTTATATTATTATTATTATAAATGTTTTTATCATTATTAATTATTAACATTTATTATAATCAATATTATTAATATTACATTAATAATATTAATTATAATATTATTAATAATGATATTCACAATAATAAAATAAACACCACATGTAAAAGGTAAGTAAGACAGAGTTTTAAAATATATAATAATAAATTAAATTTCTATCCAAAATAAACTACCACACATCAACATTTTATAATTCATCTTATACACTACATTACCATTATCACATCTTTACAATAATTCCTATCATATATCATACAAATATATATATATTTTGATATATACTAAAATACTTTACTCTATTTCAAAAAAGAAAAACTCATATTGAATAAAATTTTAAAGGTCTGTACCTATCATATCAGAAGACTCTCAAATGTGAAATTCACAAATTCAACCAACCTTTTAACATTACCAATATTTTAAATAATTAATCTAATGTTATTATCCTATGTAACTTAAAAGTCCTAATGTTATCAATTGATATAAATTATTGTAAACTAGTATATGAGATCAATATATATAAATAGAAATCCTTGTTTATTAAATTAGATATGGTTCCTAATCCATATATAGCAAATATAAATAAAAGCGTTGTACTTTTCTACTTTAGACACAAAAAAATAGAAACAACAGGTATCTTCTCACAAAGTGGACGCACAATGAATATGAACGAGAAACAGGCTTCATTCAACATTTTCCTACACTATTGCACGTGTAGGGCCACCCGCTAAACCCAAAGAAGCATCACCAAACGTAGGCAAAACATAGGAATAGTGTTTGTACTTTTGACTTTTCAATTTTGGTTGCCCCACACCTCCAAACAAGTGTGTGCCTCTAACTCTGAAGTGTACATCTGTTTCAACTTCACCTACATTCGACCTTAAAAAACATTAACAACTTTTCAGATGGTTTTGTGCATGAAAACAACCAGCTATTCAAGCCTCAATTTATCGTAAAGACATGGTGTCACATTTGGTACTCCATTTTTCTCTTTTCGTATTTTTAATTTTCACAACCAAATACGGCCTGGCAGGAGAACAAAAAGGAAAATCCCTCAACAAGATAATGTTCATAGAACCTGGACAGGAATTGGGCTACGTGGTTTCTTTAATTTAAGTGCCACTTTTCATTGATGGTTTTCAAAGTTTCAAAAATAAAATCGAGTCTTTTGGTGAAGACACACGAGAACCATCGGTTGTGGAGAATTGAAAACCAAGCTATAACTGTTTCTGGGTACTCTCTCTTTACGTGTAGAGATAGATACATATAAATATGTATCTTTTCCCTTTTGATTATTTTTCTGTTTTGTTTTACTTTGTGCTTCCACGAAATTGTGACAGGTGAGATTGGGATCCTCCACTTTCAATGGCTTGCGTGAGAAGTTTACAAAGGAGAGGTTAGTTTTTGAGTTGGACTTTATTCTTCAAACTCACTATGATTTTTGAATGGACACTTAGTGGCTCTTGAGGGTTTGGAAAAAGGTCATCTTTTGGTTCTGTCTTGTTCTCATTGAAGTAGGTGTCCAATTCTTCTCCGTTGTATGTATGTGCTTATATAAAGTGAAACCTAAAAGTTAATGTGTGGCGCCACGTTAACGATTGTGTATCTTACTACTACATATTATTATATTCGATGGTAGATTGTGATGATTCTGTTGAACGGTCAAACATGATTCTGCTTGTCATTTTTTTATTTCCAATGCTGTTCTACAACTTCATTAAGGTTTAAGAATTTGATTCCTTTTTATTCTTTCTTTTGAGAATGACATTTTCAAGCATAAACTTGATTATTACTTCTGTGAAACAACAGTAACAGAAGACATTTGATAATCATGCGTCCATAGACAAAATATAAAATTTAATGTGTCTCTGGTTTAAGTTATTTTGTATGTACTGTTTCATGACCTTTTGTTTTTTTCCCACGGTAATTAGAGCTTAATCTTTTAGGTGGAACTCTGAGGTATCTCCAAAAGTTTGGTCCTTTGAGCTGATTATGAGACTAATTCTTAGTTTGAGACTTACAGTAAAATTCCTCGCCTCTTTGCACTTAGTCCTTCTCGCATACTAAGCTTGTGTTTCCCATTAAGTTTTTGGTTGATAAAGTTTTTCGATGTAAAATAAATTAATTAGAACATTCACTATCACAATCACAGCCATCTCTAAATAATAAATTTCACCATCAACTTCACTAAATTCCAAACTGATGTCAGATTCTTACCAAACTGATGTCAGATTCTTAGTTTGTATCCCAAATGCTGATGTTCTAATATACCCCACGCCTTCATTGTGATTAGCCAATCTTAATGTTTGACACAGGAAACCAACATAAAGGCTTCTATTTCTACAGCTAGTTTTTATGGACCATAGTTCAACTTCTTTCTATTTTTACCTTTTTGAAATAGTTTGTTTTTAAATAAGCAGAGCCATTGCAACTTGTCATATAATTTAATAATATTATACTAATTTGTAGCTGCTGCTAGTTATACCTTCTCATACTATATATTTCTTCTCCTCCATAAGCAAACTACTGATTGTTACATGCAACCTCAATTAACATTCATGGATTGTGTGGTTGGTGTTTAATATTCTTCTGATTAATTTATTTTCCTTTTCTTAATTATGTATAACACTGTGCATTTCTTTCGGGTTCACACCTTATTGTGGTACTTTTCTATTTCAGCTTGACTTTAACTTTTGACTTGAAGTAATATAATCCAAACTAGCATCACAGCAGTATTTCTGCTTAAGAAGTCTTTACCTATTCAACCAGTGACCTGCTCCATTCTCTCTGCATCCTCTCCCTTTAGTTCAGGTTGGTTAACATTTTTTTACTTATTGCTCAGTTAGTGAGGCCACTTTATCATAAGTGTATATTTCAAATCCCATAGAGGACCTTATGTACCTTATATTCTTCACTTTTGAGTTCAACACTAGAGCTGCGAGCATCATGGCATGCTTCAGAAACAAATCTACTAGAATTGAAGGGTGTAGCCTTGTAGGAGCCTGTCTTGAATTCAACATGAACAATATTTTTGTTGTCAGTTAAACTGTTCCATTACTCAGATATTAAATTTTCTCCCACAGTATTACAACTCAAAGTCATTGTTGATGTCCTCAATGGGTGGTCCAGCTGATGAAAATCTTGAAACAAAAGAGATGAATGTGAGAAATTTGTCATCTTCACATGGCCAGGAACCATATGTCCACAAGGTTGGAATTCCTCCGCGGCAAAACCTTTTCAAGGAATTCCAATCCACTGTCAAAGAAACTTTTTTTGCAGATGATCCACTACGATCCTTCAAGGATCAAACCAAGTCCCGGAAGCTCATCCTTGGCATTGAAGCCATATTCCCCATACTTAGCTGGGGGAGATCCTATAGTCTTGCAAAACTTAGAGGGGATCTTATCGCTGGTCTAACTATTGCAAGTCTCTGTATTCCTCAGGTGAATAAAATGGTCATTTTTAGCTTTTGAAGAACAATGGAATGATATATCTTAGTAAAGCATTATAATTCCTACGTCTTAGTCCATTATGAAGGTTTTTAGATTGTAATATTTGCCTTGGAAAACAGGACATTGGATATGCAAAGCTTGCAAATTTAGATCCACAGTATGGATTGTGTAAGATTCATCTCTCCTTAACAGCTCAACTTGCCTGTGTGCTTAATTTTCTTTGGATATTGGATTGAGATTTTGTTTCTTTCCTTGTACCTTTTACAGACTCCAGCTTTGTTCCCCCACTGATTTATGCTGTCATGGGTAGTTCTCGTGACATTGCAATAGGACCAGTGGCAGTGGTTTCTCTTTTGTTGGGGACTTTACTTCAGAGTGAGATTGATCCCATTGCAAATCCAATAGACTATCGACGACTTGCTTTTACTGCCACTTTCTTTGCAGGGATTACTCAAGCAACACTTGGAGTTTTAAGGTATGACACTTTGAATAGTGCTAGTGCTACCTAAAATGATGTTTGTACATGTGCTAGTGCTACCATCATCCAAATGAAATGCTCTATTGTTAATTCACCTTGGTGACATTCTGGTTGGTGGATCTTTTGATCAGGTTAGGATTTTTGATTGATTTCCTATCTCATGCTGCAATTGTTGGTTTTATGGGGGGAGCTGCCATCACAATTGCCCTTCAACAGCTTAAGGGCTTCCTTGGGATTGTAAAGTTCACAAAGAAAACTGATGTTATCTCTGTGATGTACTCAGTTCTGTCATCAGCCCATCATGGAGTATGCTTTCTCTTTTCCTCTCTAGACCTGCACACAAAAAATTATTACTGAAGTTTCTTGAAACACTAAAACTGATCTGTATCTAACATAATGCAGTGGAATTGGCAAACTATAGTTATTGGAACTGTTTTTCTGGCTTTTCTTCTGTCTGCCAAATATATTGTAAGTTTGGCTATATATTTCTTAATCAGATTATGGAGATTGTGAATTAGTTTCTCATTATTTTATGATGATATGTGGATCAGGGAAAGAAGAACCCGAAATACTTCTGGGTGCCAGCAATTGCCCCGTTGATATCTGTCGTTCTCTCTACTCTTTTTGTATACTTAACACGTGCAGACAAGCATGGTGTTGCAATTGTAAGTATATATATGTATTACCTTTCACATGCTAAATATGGCAGATAGCAACTGCAGTCATTTGATTAAATGCATGCTTGGTTGGAGCTATTTTTCTGAAAAAATAATTTCTTATCTTATCAAAGCATTCTCAGAAAACTAAGATAATGTTTTTTTTTCTCCACAAATGCTAATTCAAAACTGTACTAAGTTGGTAGGACTGAAACAGTACTAATTGCAGCAGTGGTAAAGCTTTTTGTTTTCTATTGATGTGTGAAGGTAAAACATATAGAGAGAGGCATCAATCCGTCATCTGTGAAGGAAATTTATTTTACTGGTGATTACCTTGGGAAAGGTTTCAGAATTGGCATCGTGGCTGGCATGATAGCATTGACTGTAAGCAAACGTTGAAACTGTTATCCTCACATGCAGAATATTTTTCCATTTACTTTTGTCTGTTTTGTGTGTTGTTATTAACTCTTTCATTTTGGTTATCAGGAAGCCACAGCAATTGGAAGAACATTTGCTTCCATGAAGGACTATCAACTGGATGGAAACAAAGAAATGGTGGCATTAGGTGCTATGAATGTTGTTGGTTCATTCACTTCCTGTTATGTGGCAACCGGTAAGTTCAAATATATGTTTTATAAACCTAGTTACTTACTTCCATCAGGTGCTGTAAGAAGCATAGATGTGATCTCAGCTAATGAAAGAAATTATAATAGTTTCGTTTTAGCTGCTATAAGCATATAATTCATTAAAAAAGAAGAAAAAGGGAGAAGAGAAGTTATGATTATTTGGCTAAATTACACTTTATCCCCCATGTAGTTTACTCATTCCAAAATACCCCTCATTGTTTCTTTCTATCACTTAGCTCACTTCAATCTTCAATGCTACGTAGTTCAACACTTTTCTCAACCTCACCCCCTTCAAAGCTATATCTTTTCAAAGAGGCTAATCTGTAAGAAAGCAATAACTTTTTGGGATAGGTTGACAAGGACCTTCTAAGAGAGTAATTTATTTATTTTTAAAGCATTTAATATGTTTTGTTGTTAAATATGTTGTTTGGAAAAAAAATTAAGAAAAATTTGAAGTTATAGAAATTTATGAAAGTTTTGATTACTTAAATTGTAAAATATCAAATTCTACCTAATAACCAAAGTAAGAATTTGAAATACTCTCACCTTTAACTCTTTTCATTTCTCATAATACTTTCTTTTTTTTTTAGTACACGTCACTCTTCTTAATGTCAATCAAAATAAAAAGGGTCCAAATTTATACTTTTAGATTATTAAATGTTATATATTTTAATTATCAAATATTTAAAAATTGACTAATATTTATTTTCATAAATTTTATTGTTAAATTTCAATCATTCAAATATATATTTGAAGTTAATTTTTCATTTTATAGAAATTAAATGTCTTACAAACTAGGAATTTGAAATTTCAGAAATTTAAATAGATTAACAAAATATATAAATATTGAGGGAAATTTGAAGAAAAGAAATTCATATTTCAATTGGATAAAGGAGAAACTGCATGGAATAAAGTGTGATTTACTCAAATAATTTTATGTTAGTATGTTTCATAACTATGAAAGGAAAATACATGCACGTGGATTCTATGCTAATTTTTCATAGGTTATAGACTAATCTCTTGCTATCTACAGGTTCTTTCTCGAGATCAGCAGTAAATTACATGGCTGGCTGCGAAACTGCAGTATCAAACATTGTCATGTCTGTTGTTGTGTTCTTAACTTTGGAATTCCTCACACCTCTTTTCGAATACACTCCAAATGCCATTCTTGCTACAATCATCATTTCAGCTGTCATCAACCTTGTAGACTATAAGGCAGCGATTTTGATATGGAAGATTGATAAATTTGACTTTGTTGCTTGCATGGGAGCATTTTTTGGGGTTGTTTTTGCCTCAGTTGAGATAGGGCTTTTAATTGCAGTAAGTACTAAGACAAAGTTATCCTATGTTCCATAATGTTAATGTGCTTTCTGATAGGTAATATTAATTTGGATGTTGTTGTGTTAGGTCTCTATATCCTTTGCAAAGATCCTATTACAAGTCACTAGGCCACGAACTGCAATTCTCGGGAAGATCCCCAGGACTACTGTCTATAGAAACATCCAACAATACCCTGAAGCCACAAGGGTTCCTGGTGTACTGATCATCAGAGTTGATTCTGCAATATATTTTTCCAACTCCAACTATGTCAAAGAAAGGTACAATTGTTCCTTCTTTGTAGCTTTCAACCTATAACTGACATGAACTGTTATTCAGGCATTTATATTAGAACAGAAATGAAAAAATCCATTATATACAGTTGTCTGCTTCTCAACTTTTGTCTCAATAATCTAAAACGATCAGAGAACAGTTATATTGTTCTGAAAATATGAGGAACACTAGATATGTTACATTTTGTATAAAGTTTTTTGTTGATATATAAGGACAACCATTTAGCTCTAATATGGTTGTTAAAAGGGAGGTTATTTTTTAATTCTAAGTGAAGATACACGGTCAAAAACAAAATAATGCAGGAAGAACTAATCAGACACCCACTTTCCTCTTCAGAGGATTTGTATCTTAAACTCATACTTCTAATTTGAATTTTGAACTATTCTACTGAACTGAATTGTTTCTCTCTTATCATTTACAGTATAAGTTCACAACCTATTTCCTTGTTTTTGTGATTTTGAAACCTATTTCTTATGCCAATGACCTACTCTCTTGTAGGATACTAAGATGGCTGGTGGATGAGGAAGAACAAGTGAAAGGAGACTACCAAACAAGAATCCAATTTTTGATAGTAGAGATGTCACGTGAGTGTCTATATTTTCCTATATAGTAACCACACAATTTCATATTATTGTTCTTACACTGTGTTTATTGCAGCGGTGACTGACATCGACACAAGCGGCATCCATGCCCTTGAAGAGCTATTTAGAAGTCTCCAGAAAAGAGATGTTCAGGTAATCATCAAACCATGTACTTAACAATTCTAAATGATATCATGTGGAAATTATCTTACCAAAGAAAGCACCACTTTGAGCAGCTTGTTCTAGCAAATCCTGGGCCAATAGTAATAGACAAGCTCCACACATCAAACTTTGCTGCTTTGCTTGGTGAAGACAAGATCTTCCTCACTGTTGCAGAGGCTGTTGCATACTGTTCTCCAAAGTTGGCTGAGGACCCTTGAAGAAGAATCTGAAAATGTGATTTTGCCATCGTTAGGGAAATGAGGTGAAGAAATGAAGTGGGGGATGGTAGAGATCCGCCTGTGGCTTTCAGCCGAGTTAGCTTCAGTATAGTGGGGGATGGTCACTACAGAAAGTTGTTACAAATTGCCCTTAAATTTTGTGCTAGTTAGTGCTTTTAGGGCACCTATCCTATAACTGAAAATAAGAAAGGTACGTATAAAGGTGCTCTTGCTGTGCACTCCAACCAGCATTAACTCAGGCCTTGGTTTTCACTGGAATCTGTATGAATTTTCTTCTTTTGTATTATATGGTCTGTGTCTTACCTTGGAAATGGTCTCATTTTCCGTTATATGTACTGAATGACAATTACACCTTCAAAAGGAAACTCTCTCCATTCCCTCTTTCTTCCAAATATTCTCTTTTTCTTCCATTTTGTGATTGTAATTCTTGCTGCAGTGAGGTTTGGTTTGAGCTCTAAGCAATTGCAGTGAAAGCAGTAGTAGAAGAGAAGATTGATGAAGCTTTTCTTTTCTTTTTTACATGACAGGTAGATTTCGATGTGATTTTATCTTTTCCATGTCGAACAGGGTCGCAAAACGAGCCACATTCATCATGCAAAGATACTTTCTAGAACGTGCACATATATTATAAAAAGTTTCATCACGTTAGATATGTACAAAAGAATTAAGAAAGATGATAATATTTTAACACTATTATTCATATCTTACATCCATTTAATATTAAATTATATTATTATTTTATTAATTTATAATATTTTATT
>Ga0123340_1005103_pt1 | contig 12471 bp, 7 predicted proteins | sample SirMexnodulemix_FD_89961 | JGI IMG/M metagenome (GOLD analysis project Ga0123340, IMG submission 89961) | Root nodule microbial communities of legume samples collected from Mexico - Siratro Mexico nodule mix | ecosystem: Host-associated > Plants > Roots > Nodule | place: Mexico: Nepantla... | reverse complement strand
TATATATATATATATATATAGGTTTTTTTTCACTTTAAAATCTTTTTATAATTCACATTATTTACAATTTCAGAAAGATTCATTTCCATTTGTTTGTTATATTTTTCTAATTCACTTGCATTATTTACAAATTATTGTTCTTTTATTTCAATTAATCTTTATCATTTTGCATAATTAGTTTAGATTTTAGTTTAACACTTATACTTTCTATAATTTCAAAAGTTTTTATTATTAAAATACAAGAAAGACATAAAATGCTCATAAATTAATTATATCTTTTCAATCAAGATAATAAAATTCTAGTAAGAATAAATGTAAGTTTTAATCCTAACGAATCAAGTACTAAAATTAATTATTTCCGTTAAAATAAAAATTAAAAAGTTTATTATCTAAGTTGAAATTTAAGAAATATTGTTATTCTAAACAAAATTAACTTAAAATTATATTTGCTTTATATTTTGACGGAAAACTCATCACAACCACTGGATCTTGCTTCTAAAAGAATTATGGTATGGATAAATGTGTGAAATACAACATATTCAACGTATCCTGTAAAAGTTCAGATACTATGTCAACGTCCTTTGCTAATTAAATTACAGAACAGAGGGGGCAAAACAATGAAAGCAAAGGAAGAAAACTTATGGTACAACCATACATACAAAAATCACCTGGCACTCACGGTATCCCCTCCTTAAGTAATTACACAAACCTCCCCAAAACTCAATTCTTACTCGTTATGAATTCACAGAGCCCTCCGCAAAGCTTAATGACCGGATTTTCCTTTTGGTGAAAAGAATCTACTAAATCCCCGTGCATGCTTTTCAGGTGTAGTGGCAGAAGAAACTGAAGAAGAGGCTGATTTGGTGGGCCTGTGTTTTGGTTTTGATTTAGAATGCTGTACTGGGGATCTGGCTGGAAGGGTGGACTCACTGTCCGAAGGGCTAAATAAACTGCTAGAAAAATGTAAAGGAGACTCCGAACTCAATCTTTGCACAAAAGCAGAAGTAGCATTGTCCATTTCCATCTGACCTAATTCTTGAAATTTTTGGCTATTGGTGGTGGGTTCATCTTCAGTGAATCCTTCATCCTTTAGATTTATCTTACTGTACGATGAATCAATTGGGTCAGTTTGTGGACGTAGAGCATTTAACTGCTTGCCCAGAAGAAGTATGGTTTCCTGACACTCGGCTAGCTTTTCAGCAGCAGCTGTTAAATCTCTATCCTGTATTTACAATAGAAATCAATCTTAGACTTTTAACTCATCCCAGGAAATCACACATTTTAAGATACACACTTTATGAAATTTTTAATTATCATGAGAGCCTACATTTCCTAACTTAATTTTCTTTTAACATATTCTGCGACATGACATGCTAAATTCAATATGGTAATTAATATCCACAATGGAATCACAGCCTTACATGGGGAGTCTTGTGGTCATCATCTGCTAACGGGTACTCAATCCTGAAAGACAGTAAAATAAATCAGAATTTGAACCACATAAGAGATTTCCACACCCTGCTTTTCATAACATTTCCAATTTTTGGTCAAACATAAACACAAATGCTGAAAATCTGTGGAAGTAATTAGGGTTGCGATGCATGATTTCAGTACTTGTACCCAGATATTAGATGATGCCTTACCTTTGTAACTGCTGTTCTAGATCCTTGCTCCGAGCCAAAGCAGCTTCATGAGCCTTCCTTTCATCTTGAAGTTCATTCTCCAGAGATTCTATCTTAATTTGCAGACGATTCATCTCAGTTTCCAAGTCCTGGGCACGTGTTTCAAGAGAGTTGTAGGATTCTGCCATACACTTTAGCTGCGTCTCAGCCAAGCTATTTGATTTTTTAGCAGAAGCCAATTGTGATTTAACTTCAGCTAGAAGTTGTTCAGTCTCTAGCAACTGAGACTTGGTTATTTCAAGAGTTTCAGTACAATTTGACAGATCAGTCACTGCTTTTTCTTTCTCTAGTTTCAATTCTTCAAACTCTTGCATTGACAGTTTTTGTGATGCAGCATCCACTCTATAGCCTGAGACCAAATTTTCATCATCGGGAATCTCAGGATTAGAACACGAACTAAGAATATGGGAACAGCCAGTTTGATATCTTTCTCTGGATGAATTGTCTTGTACTAACTTATTTTCAGGCAAAGCAATCTTATCTATGCAATCAGGACTGTTACTCTCAACTTCTGTGCCCTTGTAGCCAAGAACATTAAATCTGAACTCACTTGCCTTACCCAGAACATCGGACAGGTCAAGAACAAGCTGTAGCAAACTTGCATTGTTGTTTAATATTTTATCAAATGTGACGGAGAACTCCTCAATCTTTTGCCTCATTTCATTTCCATCACAAGATATGTCATGAAATGTCATTGCTTCCTTGCCAAGGAGCAGCACAAAGTCATGAATCCGAGAAATTGCAGCTTCCAAATCTGAAGTTATATGCACATGTTCTCTGGGTTGCTGGGATGAAACGATGTCCTTTTCAAGGTTTAAGCCAGCATCTTCAGGATCATCCTTCTTATCACACGTAGCATCAGAAGGATGGGCATCAGCTGAGTGGCGGATAGTAATGTCATGCGAATCTTCAAGCACATGTTTAATATCCTCCACAATCTTCCCTATGTCAGCATCCTTGGCTAAGGACTCAAAAACCAGTAATATTCTTGATCTAAGTTCTGTTGCTGACATCAAAGCATCAGAAGAAACTTGATTTGGCAATGGATTTGAATTGCCAATTTTTTCAGACGGACCTTCTTTGCCAATACTGACTTCTGATACATCACCATTCACAATGTCAGTTGTCTTATTGTTTGAAGAAACTGAAACAGGGGCGTCTACACTGGAATCATTTGACAAACGAGCCAACTTCTCCACTTCCAGAAAGTCATCCATTAGTTCCAACTTATTAGAGACTTCAGATTTGCTTGATTCCTCAGTGCACTTTTCTTTAGGAAATTCGGATAGCCCAGGAACTATTGCTGTAGACCAAGATTCAGCACAACTTACTGTATCGTCATTTCCATCTTCAGACATGGAGACCAAGCTTGGTGCACTGCTTGCATTTTGATTATAAATGCTTTCGTGAGTTATCTGGACGATGGATTTTGGAGATCCTTTCAGCTGGTTACTTGTCTGAGCTTGTGCTTCCAAACTTTGAAGTTTGCTCAGTGTTTTAGCGCACATACTCCTTGAGGCTTGCAACTCACTGTTACGTTTGGCCAAAGCTTCTTTAAGCATTTTTGTTTCTTCTTCCATTGCCAATAAACGCTCAGTAAGAAATTCATTATCCTTCTGGAATTTCTGCACATTCTCCAGGGAGAAATCGGGTAATGGTGACAAATTAGGGGAAGCAGGCTTCACAGGGGACTTCCTTAATCGACTCTCTCCAAAATCTCGGCCAAGGCTTTCAACTTCTAGCTTCATCTGTGCAAGTGCAGCAGGACCAGGTAACTTTTTCCTCACAAGACCACGTAATCTTTGGCACTCAGCCTCTAACTTGGCAATTTTTTTAACACCCTCCATCTGCTGCTTGTTAGCAGCTTCTGCAGACCTCATACTCATGTTTTTTTCTTCATTGCGAATTTCAAGCTCTTTGGAAACAACATGTAGTTCATATTTAAGTGAATTATTTTCCCTTTCACATGCTTCAATGTTGCCCTTAAGAAGCTCAATTTCAGCCTCAGCACGAGCCTTATCTTCACTTAATTTGATTAGCATGTTAGAGCGCTCCTGCAATGATCTTGACAGGGCCCCATTTTCAGCAGCAGACCTTAGAAGTTCCTGTTCAAAATTCACTATCTTTGCCTCGAGCTCCCCCTTAATCTGGTCTAATTGCTTGGTTTTTGAGAGAGCAACTTCCTGTATTTTCAGCTCATGTTCTTCCTTAAGGTTTCGTATTTGTCGCATACACTCTTTAAGAGCGCCATCTAAATGTGTTGCACGATCCTCTGCAGTGAGTTTTAAAAGAGTTACAGATTCTAGATGATTCTTCAATGCCAAAGCCTCAGCTTCAGCCTTTTCCCAGCCTGCAGTATTTTAAAACCATTAAGAATGATGAGAATCTATTTTACTTGATACAGCTTCTTCAGCTACTTTGGCATGTAATAAGATGGTAAATAAAATTATTAAGCATTTTACCTGATACAGCTTCTTCAGCAACTTTAGCATGTTGCTTTACCATGCTTTCCTTGGTATTTATCTCGGAGTTTGCTGCAGACAGCTTTTCATTAATTTCCTTGACCTCATCCTCCAGTGACTGAACTTTTTCCTCATATGTCTTCACTTGATCCTCCAAGCTAGACAGATGTGAGTAGGATTCCACAGAGATTTGGAGGTAGTTTGGTTTCTTGTTATCCTGTACACATGTGAATCGAAAAAATAAATAAAATGAAAAAAAATAAAAGCTATTAACTAAAATCACATTGTTGATTCAATCAAACAAAGGATAAGAGTTACTAGTCATATATAGTTGACAATCCATGTTCTACTCCTAGACACACACACTAGAGAGTGAATACATGCTTAACAGCCTGCTAAGAATGGGAAACTTGCGGAAGATGGGAATCAAAATTAATAATTAAATTATTAACAATGAGACTAACATCCACAAAGTGGCAAAAACTATAGACATTAAAAATTGCTGAAACAGTTAGACTCAGACAAGAAAAAATAAAACAGAACTCAGTTGCTAAATAAAACTCAAGGTGGGAAAATTTTCAAAGGTACAAAAGTTTCGCACATATTTATGCAAACAGACAAATATACCTGGTTGTTGGAAGCATCGGAGGAATCCAATGCAGTAGCTGCTTTCTCAATCACAGCCTTCTCCGATGATTTTTTCTTCCAAGGCCAGCGTCGATCCATCTCAAACTACAAAAGCCAAGCAGCATCAAACACGTAGATTAGATTTCACCACTCAAAATTCTCACACTAACACAGAAACAGACACTGTGGCGCAAACTCCATAATCAATCCCACCGCCGTCAACGATAATTAGATTCAAATGACAACAACAAAATAACCAACCCAACAAGAATCATCTAGTAGGAATTCAATTTTCACATCTTCAAAATTCCAAACATCTTAATTATTTAGGCAAAGAATATTAGAAAAAAAAACTACCTCGGGATGCAACCTAATAGCTATGCATTGTAGCGTAGTGCGTATGTAAATGTAAATGTGAGTGGTAAAAACAGATTGAATTGAAGTACGGTTTGGGATGAGGATAGAAGGAAAGTACTAAATTGGTGAAACGCATGGAAGCAGCATGGTACTGCTTCTGCGCGTGGTGGAGTGAGAGTGATGGAAATGAAGTGGTATTTATGTAACGGCGATTTCCGAGATCTAACCAAACCAACCACCGCACTTGGCTAATGTGGAGGTGCGCGCATGCTATAACCGTGCACCATAACTATCAAAAGCCACATAATATTCTTTTCTCTCCACTGCACTCCACTCACTGCTCAAACTTGAGAGTAAAGCAAGTTAGTGGCCATGCTCATTTTTATTCTTCAAAAGATAAAAGTGAGCTTTCGTAATGATTGTTTATTGTGCCTAACCGTCTTTATCGCCCAAATTAGATCCCAATTAATCGAAATCAGGTATCGCAGATTAGCACCACCACAATTAATTAATCTTGGCAAAATCATTCAATGTGCTAAGGAATGAACCAAATGTTTCTCATTTCTAAAAACAGCAACAATTGGAACCGCACGAACAGAATCTCACCGACAATTTAAAGAAAAAAATGAAAAAGAAAAAGATAAAGTTCTCCCTCCATGACCAAAAATATGAAAATAAAATTTAAAAAATAATAATAATAATAATAATAATTCGTGGCATGCAGTGCACTGTGCAGTTTCACTGAAAATGTTGCCCGCAGGAAGTCAGAGAGAGGAAAAAACGTGAATGATAAACCAGCGAAGAAAATGTGACTAAAATAAACTTACAACAAAAGGAAGCGAAGATAGTGTGAGGCGAGAGGAGCAGTGGAAGCAACAATGCTATGTCGTTTAGAATTTATAATGGAAGCCGGAGAGAGTGGCGGCAGTGGTGGCGGCGGCGGCGAGGTGGTTGCTATGTTCCTAAGATATTGAGAATAGAAGGTGTGCAGTTTGTGTCTCTTGAAGCTTAAAAGCAGGGTGTTGAAGGAGACGCGAAACCCATTTTGTTTGAAATTTTGGTGAGGTAATTAGAATAAATGTGTTAAATAAAATAGTGGTGTATTGTGCAATCTTGATTAACGCGTAAGAGAGAACAGCTGTGTGTTTTTTGAAGCAAAGTGAAGATTGAAAAGGGTTAGTGGTGGTTTGACGTAATTGACCCTTTGGGATGCTTAGAATGGTTTGTGTCAGAAGCAAGCAAGCATCTGAATTGTGAGCTGTATCCGATTTTGGCAAAGGAAAGTAAGTGGTGGCATTGGTTTTCTTTACTTTGGGATTCCTAAGTGAGTGAATGGGAATGATTTAGTTTTTTAATATATATAGTTCAAGTGCGTTAGAGAACAAGTGTGATTGCTCGGAATGAGTTTGGACCACTGTTACTCACTGGCATTTTACACTGTACAGCTCACAAATTTTGGTGTGTAGCTACGCATGGTCACTGCTCACTTCCCATTGCATAAGGTCAAGTTATTCATAAATTCTTCTACTAAATTTTATTGCATGCACAATTTATACCTCTTCATTTTCATTAAAAATAATGTCCGTCAACCTTAAAGCTCAGCATCCACCCAACTCATGTCATCAAACCAAATCCCACAAATTATTTAAAATTTGCATTCAAGCACAATTATTTTATGTAAAAAATGTTCTTCCCCAAACCTGATTCATATCCATGTAATGCCGATAGCTTTTGCATGTGATCCATTGGATAGTTTGATTTCTTTTATTGCTGATGTTATGAAAAGAATAACATTTCACATCTCTTGGTAATATAATCATACCGCTGTTCCCTTTTTTCAAAGCAAAGCAAGGTATAAGAATGTTTAATTTAATTGGCTCAAAAGTGCGGAATTTTTTTTAAAATAATGTAAAAAAAAAAAAAAAACACATTCAGTAGTGGGTTTATCATTTATGTTTATTAGCTTTATAAATTTGGAAAACTAAACTGTTAGACAGAAATAAGATGTCACACAAAACTTTATACCACTGTTATGGATAGGTAGGGGAAATTATCTTCCAGCCTACTCAACTGGAAAAGGTCCTAAGAAACAAAAGAATTCAGCTTTAAAGCAGATAAGTGTTCAATAAATTATTATATTGAACTAAAAACACAAGAGTTAGAAGACTAAAAAAAGTTATTATCCTCAACAACGGTGACTGTTATTTTACGGCAATTTATGGAATTATAGTTTTACCGTAATACCATTTGCTTAGAAACAATTATTGTAAAATTGCTTTCACTTTAGTTAATGACTTTATATTTGAATTTGGTATGTCTAAATGGATGCTTTCTTCTTCTATTTATTTTTGTTTTTCATCCGCAAACCTTCGTTTTTTCTTTTTTTATAGTTCCAGAACCTGTTACACTAAATAAGTTTCATTAATAAATAATATAGTAAAAAATAATTATAATCAATTTTAATATATTAGAATGTGTTGTTTAAAATTATTTTAATAAAAGAAGGTATTACATGCTGAGATGGAAACTTATATATATATATATATATAGACGTGAATAAAGTGAAATATTACCTAATTTTAGTGATAAAATAACTATATAATAGTGGTCTAAAATTTTAATGAAACATTCATTATATATTTTCAATTTGTTTCATATTGTTTTTCTCTTTGTTTAAAAAAAAGTTATTATAACAGATGACATATTTATTACGTATTATTTTTAATATGTTTAAAAAATCAAACTTTGTCCATTATATCTCTAGACCTACTTCTTGCACGGAATTACACCTCCTTTAGTGTGTAAAAGTATAAAATACAGTACATTAAACAAAATAAAAGAAATATAATATTGGAGAAGTCAATAATCCAGATTTATATAAGTAACTGAAAGTATATTGCTTTAGCTAAAAACAATTGTCATTTTATTTTTCAGTTGAAAAAGTTAACTTCGTTTAATGGTTTAAAAAATCATTTTCAAAGGTATTTATTTTTAAATTAATTTTTCCATCTAAATCTGATTTGTCCTTGTCTCTCTTGTATTTGTTGAGTTATCATGAGCCTCATCATTAACTACTTGTTATATTTCATGAAATTTGGCTGAGTAATTTTTAGTTACTCATTTTGTAGATAAATAGATTATAATGAATGTAACGTTCTTGCAAATAAGAATGTTACTAAATTCATTTATCATATCAACACATTCTAAAGGATGCAACTAATACATGGTCCTATATAAAAAATTAAATGTGATATAAACAGTAAGCTATACAATATATTTATGATTCTTTTACAACTTAAAAATGTCAATCAACTTAGAACTAATAAGATATATGATGTATATCATAATTTCAAAATAATATTGTCTATGATTTATTATCCAATTTCCATTTATGATTCTCGAAAACATGATATAGACTTTTCTCGGGGAGATGTTGAATTTGGACGTGTGCTAAGTAATACATGGTCAAGATGAAAACAAAAATAGTTAAGAAAAATAGTTGGTGGGTCCAAATCAGAGAAAAAATATAAAACACCTCTGATAATAACTTAAAATATTAAAGTTGAAAATGGAATTTAAAATCTTAATTAAGAGATTAATGTGTGAAATCATTGATGCTAACACATCAAGAATAAAAACTGATTTAGATAATGCTGAGTTTCACTACATTTATTAATCTGTGTGTTTTGAAGTAAAAAATTGTATCAATATTTATTTTTTAAATGTAAAATTGGTGTTTAATTCTTGTCTTGTGGAATAACAAGTATATTTATATGTGTTTATTTTCGTATTCATGTTCGCACTCACTTACTTACTATATTTTTTTTTTTTGACGAAAATTACAAATTTGTGACAAAGTTAACATAAATATTATTTTTCTTCAATGTCAAACTTAAAAAAATAAACTATAATTATATAAATATTAAATAATTATAAAAAACATATAATTACATATAATTAAAATTTTACTACAATTAAAATATTTATACTTCTAAAAATATGGCAAGAAAAAAATTACTTATATGATTTGAATAATATTTTTAGAGATCAATTGAGCTGAACTGTTAAGAGATGATGAAAAATTAAATAACGAAAAAATATCCTTTTAAATAAAACAAATGACGAGAAATTGAATAACGTAAAAACATCTTTTAAATAAAACAAAATGAAGAATAGAGAAGAAAAGGAAAAATATTTTTTTTAGATTATTTGATAAGTTAATGTTGTACCCGACTTAAAATTACAATTAAACATTCTTATATATCAAACAATAAATAAAAGATAAAAATATTTAATAAAAATAAATGATTAAATACGTATTCTACAATAAATTTAATTCAATAAAATTGATATTTATATTAATATTTCATTCGAAACATAGTAACACACAAAAATATGTAATCAAAATTAAAATAAAAATTCTTAAAAATGTTATGAATATCAAATAAGTGAAATAGTTGAAGACGGTAATGAAAAATTCTATACTAAAAGAATAATTTTTCAATGAAATGAAGTAAAGATTTAAATAGAATGATTAAAATAGTTTTTTAATTATCTAAAGTACAATTATTTTTAATAATTTAAAAAGAACAAGTGTGAGGAAGAAAATAAATAGAAAGCACTTCTCTTACTATTAAAATGAAGATAAATTCACAAAATATTGGTAAAGACAAATTTACTTGACATCATAGAAACATTGTTAGCACCTACGACTACAGTGTCTGAACCAAGCTCTAGCGAAGCTAGATTTATCCGCCATTAATTCCTTACTGATTGCAAAAGCAAAAGAGCAGAGAGTGGTGAGAGAAAGACAGAGACTATATGGGATCCAATGACTAAAGTTGAGAATAAGGTTAAAAAACAAATGTTGTCCCCACTTACCCACTTGTGACAGTAAGGTGCTATTATATTCTCTTTCATTAGTTCTTTTACTATCATAATACTTCATAAAAAATAATTGGATGAAAAGTAAATGTATTCAGTATTTCATACTTGTAAAAAAAAGAACAAATTAACCCTTTTTTAATAAATAAAAAGACTCACGGGATTTTTTTTAGAAAAATTCAAATATGGGTATCAAAGGAATGGGACCACGTTGGACTTTCCAGGTTCCAATTTCAAGACTGCAAGAATGGAATCAAAAGTTACTTTAGCTGTAACTTTTACATAAACTTCATTATCACATATTATTGTATATTTTATATACTTTAAATAATTTTCTAGTGGTGGTAAAAAGCTTTGATATTTAGTTTGAGTTGAAAGAGAGAAGAAAACAGAAAGAAATTGTAAGAGCATAAAAAAGTAATAAAAAGGTAAAATTTAAAGATGACTGATATCAGCAAATTAGGAAAAAGATAATGAAGTTTTTTTTTTCTTAAATAGAGAATAATTCGTTTGTTAGCACCATTGAGTTAAACAGGGTTAAGGATATTTAAGAGCTTTAAGGACGAGATTCCAAAATAAGAATAATTATATTCTTAGAGGTGTTTGTTGCATCCTATTTCAACTGTGCCAACACTACGAAACATGAAAAAAAGGAACATTTACCTAAAACCAATTCCGTGAAGCACGTAAGTTTTGTTGTATAGTTAAAGAAACACCAACATATTATACCAACATATTATATACAGATTAGACTACAGCACTAAGTGGCTATGCATTTGGTGTATCAGCCAAAATCTGAATTACAGTGAAAAGATTCTTTAAAACTTAATTGCTACGTGTGAACGAAAGTTGGATGCAATGAATTAGTGTGTATGTTGTATTAGTGCGTGTGATTTTGACTTTTAACTTCTCAGAGTCATTTTCTTGAGGCTTCTTCCATTGACATGCCAGCTTATTAGTGTAGTAGTGATGTAAAATCTCTTCCCTACTAATTTTTATGTGCTCCAAAGTCCTAATCTCTCTCCAAACTTTTTTCTTTGTTAATGGCATTCTCTAAAATTTGGTAATTCCTTGATGGCATGCCTTCCTCTTTGTCTCTTTAAATAAAATGGTTGGCTTTATTTGCGTCTTTCTTAGATTAAAGAAATTGATGGAAAGTGATTCACCAAAAAAAAATTGACGAGAGGTGGAAAAACTGATTGAGAAGCAAAGGCTTTGAAATGGTGTCACCACACAAAGGAAAGCAAAAGGGAGTGGTGAAGTAAACGAGCTAACAACCAGATTAGAAGTGTAATTGTTATCCATTTAAACAATAATCAAACACATTTGTCTAAATCAAGACCTTTTCCATCATGAAAGTAAACAAATATTATTTTTAATTACAAAGAATGGAACAAAAGCAATCTTGCGATTCTTATCCTTTGTTTGCAATGAGAAGGGTGGGCATGTGTGGGTCATGGGTGGGTCATGGGTCATGGGTCCAAAATCCCCAACCCTTGGGGGACCCAAATTCGATCATTTCTTATTATGAATTTCTCCATTTCTCTTCCTTATACTTTTGACTTACGTTATTTGTCTTTTATAATCATTTTTAGTATTGATTAGAGACACAAACCATACGAGATAAGGGGATTCTCCAAAGGACCCCAAATAATTCCAAGATATCAACGTCATCATCTAGACCGCAAGCTAATCATAACATAATTACTCATAACAATCATTAAATTACGAGTTGGATTCTGCATAGATGGAGACACTCACTCTATGAGAAACTATTTGCAGCTCCACCTATGATTTTGATTATATATACAATTAACTTTAAAATATTATGTAACAAACAATTGGTGAACTTCAATTTATTATAGGAGAAAACTATTTTTCCTAAATATTTAATCAAGGGTTTAATCTCCAAATCTGTATCTGTATCAAAGAATATTTAGTAGGAGAAAGTCCACTTCTTAACCAGATTTTAGTGTCTTGAAAAATTATTTTTTTACTAAGAGATTTGTTTAAAGAAAAGTTAATTAAATGTTTTTCTTATTATCATATTATAAGGGCAACTATCTGATGGTTAATTTTTCTTGACACTTTATATGAGGGTCTTCCTTCCTACTTACATTCTTTCAACTACTGAACTCAATTTTGATACATTACTTAATATATTCGAGTCCAGATCTACTTGAACTAAAAAAATGTTGCTTAAAACGTTTAATTTTGCTTCCTCTTTTAGTTATTTATGAAATTATTATTCAATCAATTAAACTTGATTTTAATGTTTTAATCTTTTTATGTTAAAATTACTAAATAATCAAAACTTATATTCCAAATATTTATATTTATCTTGTGTTTGGATTAGGAGATGGATTTAAGAAGATGGAAAAAAGACCATTTGAGGTAAAAGTATATGTGTTTGGGAATGATGTGATTAAATTATTATTATTAATATTAATAATATTGTT
>Ga0123340_1005099_pt1 | contig 12473 bp, 7 predicted proteins | sample SirMexnodulemix_FD_89961 | JGI IMG/M metagenome (GOLD analysis project Ga0123340, IMG submission 89961) | Root nodule microbial communities of legume samples collected from Mexico - Siratro Mexico nodule mix | ecosystem: Host-associated > Plants > Roots > Nodule | place: Mexico: Nepantla... | reverse complement strand
ATAATAAATAATAAATTGTTACCGTTAGAAAATGGCTTAAGTCTAATTCCTAGGTAGATTCATTTTGAAGATTAATTTAAAAAAAATAATAAATAAGGAGAATGGGTCAAAGAGTGGTAACTTTTCTGAACTACCTTGATTTCAAAAAACAATAAAAATAAAATAATAATAATGCAAATAAAAAAGAGAGATAAAAGCACACGTAGGGGGGATCATCATTTTTTTTTAGTCACAAAAAGAACACACGTGGGGAGGAACGAAGAAAAAAACAGAGAGAAAAAGTAGAGAAGAAGAGAAGATTGATTCTCCTGTCTTACTATCTACAAACTAAGAAGCAAGAAACTTTTGAAAAGGAGACAATCATTTTTGAAGAACGCTCACAGGTATGATTTGTAAGCTTTAGATTTTCATATGGATCTTAAAGTTTGAAATTTGTAAATCATGTGTTCTTATCTTCTTGTAATGTTTTTTTTTATTTCTCCATCATTTCATTTTCATATATAGATAAAAAAATAAGAAAAGGGAGGACCTTTAGCTCTTTATGGCATTTTGTTTTTTTTCTTATTTCTTAAATAATAAAAAATTCATCATATTCCATTTTCCATACATTAGTCTCTGTATTTTGTGCTCCCAAAACCACTCCAAAACAGTCCCAAAACAACTTCTGCCGACACCGCCATTTTTCCGCGCCACCAATAGCCACTATTTACCTCCAAAAATAGCCACCATGTAGTCCCTTTAATCCCAACAAGATGCACCCAAACACAGCAGCCAAACAATACCCAAAATAGCACAATTTTTTCCCAAAAATAACACTAGTTTTATCTCCAAAACGACACCACTTTACCTTCAAAACAGTACCGAAACAACCATGAAAACGCCACAAAAACGGTGCAAAAAAAAAAACAACATGTGCCCTCAAACCCTAATGAGTTTCTGGTTAGTGGAGGTGCTCTCTACACCCCACCTGTTGGAGGTTGCACCCCAATTTTTTGCAATTCCCAAAATGTCCCTAGCCACTAGTTCGATTTCTGATTAGCGGATCTACTTCCTGCACCTCCATTAATTAAGTTCCGCACCCACACTCTCCACAATTACCAAAATGCCCTTAACCAAAGTTGAGTTTCTTATTAGTGGCGTTACTTCCTGCACCCCCATTAATTAAGTTCCGCACCCACACTCTTCACAATTACCAAAATGCCCTTAGTCCAATTTGAGTTTCTTATTAGTGACGTTACTTCCTGCACCCCCATTAATTAAGTTCCGCACCCACACTCTCCACAATTACCGAAATGCCCTTAACCCAAGTTGAGTTTCTTATTAGTGGTGTTACTTCCTGTACCCCTATTAATTAAGTTCCGCACCCACACTCTCCACAATTACCGAAATGCCCTTAACCCAAGTTGAGTTTCTTATTAGTGGTGTTACTTCCTGTACCCCTATTAATTAAGTTCCGCACCCATACTCTCCACAATTACCAAAATGCCCTTAACCCAAGATTGAGTTTCTTATTGGTCGGTTACTTCCTGCACCCCCATTAATTAAGTTCTGCACCCACACTCTCCACAATTACCAAAATGCCCTTAACCCAAGTTGAGTTTCATTGAGTCATGTTCCATTTTTTGCATGCATGATTTCATTAAAATTAAAATGTCAATTCTATGTTGCATGTAACTGTCGCATGTTATTTTCCAATACCAAATTTGATATATACCCCAATCCTTAAAGCCCAGGCTTTAAACCTGGCACTGTTCCTCAAAGCCCAGGCTCTAAACCTGGCACGGTTCCTCAAAGCCCAGGCTTTAAACCTGGCACCGTTCCTCAAAGCCCAGGCTTCAAACCTGGCACCGTTCCTCAAAGCCCAGGCTTTAAACCTGACACCGTTCCTCAAAGGCCAGGCTTTAAACCTGGCATCGTTCCTCAAAGCCCAGGCTTTAAACCTGGCACTGCTCCTCAAAGCCCAGGCTTTAAACTTGACATTGTATCTCAAAAGCCCAGGCTTTAAACCTGGCATTGTATCTCAAAAGGCCAGGCTTTAAACCTGGCACTAACACCATTCAATTACCTTATTTTCAAACATAAACTTTCAAAAATATAAATCAAAACAACTAACAATCTTATCATCAAAGAACTACGTAACCCTGATTCTCCATCCCTGATGGAGATACGTAGGAGCAAGGTCAAACCTTGTCGGGCTCCCTAAAACCAGAAAAATATTTTGTTTGTTTTATTTTAATCTCTTTCTTGGGAAAATAAATATTTTAAAAAATCACACTCAGATTACTTATTTAATTAAAGGTACCGTCTTAGGACGGGCGTTGTGGGGTGCTAACACCTTCCCCACAAGTAACCGGCTCTCGAACTCTAAATCCGGTTTTGCGAACTTGCCTTATCTTGTTTTTGGTTTTCCATAGTTTTTCCTAATAAACTATGGTGGCGACTCCTCTGTTTTGAAAATTAAAATAAATATATTTTTGTTCGCCGTCCCCGTCGTGACCCCGATTGCGACATCTGTGAATCTTGTGTTGTGGCAAAATCTCACCAGTTACATTTTCAAGATTCTACTACTCTTTATTCTCAACCTTTACAACTTGTTTTTATTAATGTTTGGGGGCCTTCTCCTGTCCCAGCTTCTAATGGTGCTTGTTACTATATTTCTTTTCTTAATGCATATTCTAAATACGTCCAGTTTTATCTCCTGCACACTAAATCTCAAGTTCAAATAGTTTTTAAATCTTTCAAATTATATTGTGAAAAAAAAACAGGTTTTCAAATTCAAAGTATTCAAATAGATAATGCTAAAGAATTCCTTTGTTTAAAATCATATCTAGCTAATCATGGAATCAAACATGGCCTTATATGCCCACACACCCATGAGAAAAATAGTTCTATAGAAAGAAAACATAGACATATTGTTGATATGGGATTAGCTCTTCTTGCTAGAGCATCTTTACCTTTAACTTTTTGGGAGGAAGTTTTTACTACAGCTGCTACTATTATAAATGTTTTACCATCTACAAACATCAACTATAATAATCCTTATCAGCTTTTGTTCAATCGTACACCTGATTATCAATTTTTCAAAACTTTTGGATGTGCATGCTATCCCTTACTACGACCATATAAAAAATTAAGTTTGCTTTTAGATCTTCTATCTGTTTGTTTCTTGGATACAATTCCTCTCAAGGAATTGTAGGAAGCAAATGAATGAGCATCTTCGTGTGCTTAGATCACTCATGCCTGGTTCATATGTCTAAAGGGTACTACTCAACACTATCCATTCCATTCATAAAGGATACTTATGTTTGTATACCACTAGTAAGATGAACATTTCATGTCATGTTGTGTTTGATGAAACTCATTTTCCTTATTCTTTGAAATACAACCCTTTTCCTTTTTCAAAAACTGTTTCAACTCAATCTGTTTTACATTCTAACCCCTTAACTGTTATTCCATCCAATTTACCTAATGAATGTACCAATACCTCTGTTTCATCATCTAATGTTCATGATTCTAGATATACCACTCCTCTCTCTTCTCCTATTAATTTTGCATATCATATACAACCTATTGTTAATGATCATACAATGATAACTAGAGTTAAAGCTGGATTTTTCAAGTCAAAGCTTTTTGTAGCTACTGCCACTACTCCTGTCATACCAAAAGCTGTCAAAGAAGCTATTCAACATCCCAACTGGTTTACTGCCATGAAAGATGAATATAATGCTTTGATAGCAAATGATACGTGGACCCTCACAACTCTTCCATCTGAAATAAAACCTATTGGCTGTAAGTGGGTTTTCAAGAATAAGTATAATGCTGATGGCACATTTCAAAGACACAAAGCACGACTCATAGCAAAAGGTTTCAATCAACAACAAGGCCTTGACTATTCAGAAACCTTCAGTCCAGTAATCAAACCAACAACTATTAGAATCATTCTTACTCTTACTCTATCTAACAATTGGTCTGTGCATCAAATTGATATAAATAATGTCTTTCTCTATGGAGATTTGTAAGAAACAGGGTACATGGTTCAACCACCTGGTTTCAACACCAATTACAACACAGTTGTTCGCAAACTGAAGAAAGCTATTTATGGCCTCAAGCAAGCCCCACGTTCTTGGTTTCAAAAGCTAAGTTTAACTCTCTTGTCTTTTGGCTTCACTCCAACAAAAAGTGATTCTTCTCTGTTTATAAACATTCAAAGTGATTTCACTCTTTTTGTTCTTATCTATGTTGATGACATTCTTATTATAGGAACTTCACCCAAGGATGTTTCCTCTCTCATTTCAAAGCTTCGTCTTCACTTTGCTCTCAAAGATCTCGGTCGCTTGCACTATTTTCTTAGCATTGATGTTTCATGGCATTCAGATGGGACAATTCATCTTGTACAAACAAAATACATATGGGATCTTCTACAAAAAGCTGGCATGTTAACCTCAAAACCCCAACCTACACCCAGATCTCTAGCTCTTGTCTTACTCAAGATGACACTACAGTTGTTGATGACTCTTCTCTTTATCGTTCAGTTGTTGGTTCTCCTCAATATATCCTTATTACAAGACCTGAGCTTGCCTACAGTGTCAACAAAGTCTGTTAATTCATGCATCAAACACAAAAATATCACTGGAAAGCAGTTAAAAGGATCTTATGTTATTTGGCAGGCATCATATATTACAGTTTATGTTTACGTCGTTGTTCACAACTTAAACTTCAAGCTTTTGTTGATACAAATTGGGGATTTGATCCTGATGATCGCAAATCAACTACTGGGTTTGTTGTCTTCCTTGACACCAATCCGATTTCCTGGGCATCAAACAAACAAAAGGTTGTCTCACGCAGTAGTACAAAATCCGAGTATCGTGGTATAGTTGCCGCTTTAGCTGATATGAAATGGATCATCAACCTTCTTCATGAATTACATGTCTCCTTCATTACTCATACAATTTTTTCAGATAATCTCAGAGCAGTTCTTATGATTGCAATCCTATAATGCAATATAAGATAAAACACTTTGAATTGGACTTGCACTTTGTTCGTGATGTTGTTCAACAGAAACTTCTATCTGTCATGCATATACCTGCCCGTCTTCAACTTGCTGATATTTTGACAAAACCTTTATCAGGATAATCTTTCCTCAACTTCATGGATAAACTAATGGTTGTTAAAAACCCAACCATTAGTTTAAGGGGGATAATAGAAAATATCAGGAATTAGGACTTTATATATATATATCTTGTATAAATGCAGTATACTATATGCGTGACACTCCATTTTCTTTTAGTAATCAGAAACATTACTATTCTTTCTTTTTCTCTTTTCTGGATCTTTTTTTTCTTTCACTTTACCTATCTTCTATCTTTCTCACATGCTAACTTCCCTTCTTGCATGATAATTGTTATAAAAGCTTTTGGGTGTTTTATGACATTGCTGGAAAAAAAAAAAATCTAACACCCACTTGTATGTTTCAATAGCAGAAAGCACAATTGAATATAAATTTTTGCATGATGATTTTTTCAGAAAATTTCACCAATGACCTATTATACTCGTTTTGCTTATATCTCCTATAAAAGCCACCACATCACCAAAAACATGAAAAAATACATCCAAACAAGATTATTTAAATATTTATATGTTAGCACATATCTAGTAAAAGACATTGAGTCATTATTTATCTTTCCTTTCAAATAGCCTAACCGAACTAACACTTCATTATTTATTTGAACATGTTTATGTTGTTCAATGTGATTGAACAATTATTTCTTGTTAAATCCAACACCAACATATCCCAAATTTTTATCATGTAACCCATTACTGAAGACAATTCACTTAATCTTTATCAAATTTAGTTATACCATAATAATTATATATTAATAAAACAAAATTCAAATGAAAAAAATTCATGACATGACTCTTATGAAAAAAAAAAAAAACTTTCAATTTTTACTATTCTTATCCACTCTAACACACATTTTGGTTTTGCAATTTGTACGAGTAAGAGGTTTGTAATCCTTCTTCCTATCATTTCCTATACTTTTAGTTCGCACATTTTAAAAATGCATAAATTTATCTATAATCTTCAATTTTACACGTATTTTATTTATTTATTTTGATCCAATTAAATCTTAAATATGAATACTCTTTGAAAGTATCGTTTTTATTAATTAAAAAAAATATGCAAATTAAAAATTAAATCAAAATTGTAGATTTGTTAAAACAGGAGAATAAAGTGCGAAAAAAGATAAAAGTAATAGTCGTGGATAAAAGAAAACAAAATCAATGCTTAACCAGAAAAAGGTAAATAGCATTTCTAATTTAAGATTTATAAATAAATTGAAAAAATAAGAAAGTAAATTTATTACATAGAAAGTCATAGGTAGGACCTGAGTTCAACCAGAAACCCAACTGCAACTTCTAGAAGAGCCTACAAAAAAAATCAAACCACACACACAACGCTCTCTTTATCTTCTTTTCTAAACGCGCTTTGCCTCGTCAAACTTACTTTTTCTTACAGGCTAAGCGTCTCCCCATCCAAGGAAACAAACAAGAAACCAAAAAGGAGATTACTTTAAATATATAACAAACGACATGCTATCATTTAATTGTTTTATATGAAATTAACTTTTCTTTATTACATCTATAACAAATATTAATTAATAATAAAATTGGTCTTTCAATTTTTTTAATACTTTTTTACTTTTACTTGAATCTCTGTTACCATGATAATATTAGCCATACACTAAATACGACTTATTAATGTTAATAAATAATCATTTGAATTATACAATTTTTAACACATTTTATATTTTACATCTATAAAAAAATCTTTGGAACATTATTTGCTAAAATGTAGAAATGGTGTCTCAACATAATTTATTTATTGCGTTTAAATAAATGATTAAAATCATTTAATAAATCATTAAGTATACGTTTATTAATATATTAATATAAAATTACTATATATATAACTAGTTTTTATAATCAATTACATATATTACCATGCTATATTTTTAGTGTGTACTAAGATTTTACTATTAATTTATTTTGATTATTTTCATACACTTTTTCTTTTTAAGTTGTTATATTTTTTCTCATTAATTAAAAAACAAAATTTTAAAAAGTAAATACATCATTAATTATAAATAAAAGCAATAAATTATTCTCATGTAAAAAAAGGGAAAAGCAGTGACACTTAATACTTTAAGACTAAGACTAAAAGTTCCCTGTACATAATTATAGAAGAAATTAAAAGAGTATTGTATTGTAAGGTTGTATACAAAATTTGGTTCCACCTAGTTTCCTTATATCAAAATCAGGCTTTGACAATTACACGCGCAAAAAATAATGGCCTACCCCATTTGTTCACTTTCCTGGAAATTTCACACCTTTCATCAATCTTTATTTAATACCTCTCTCTCTTCTCTCTTTTCCAACCATCTTCTCCTCTCTTAAAAAAATCTTGCTTCTTCATTCTTCATTCTTCTTTTTCTTCTCTCTTTGCTGGGGTGTGTGTGAATCACCATGGACAACAACAATGACTTTTGGAAGTTCAGTGACCAGTTGAGGCTTGAATCAGGCTTGGCCAATCTGTCTCTCATTGATTTTTCCATCTGGAGCAACAGCTACAGCTCCAAGAGGCCTGATCAGAGGAGGAACTTTGATGTGAATGCCACTGATTTCAACAACAACAACACCAACAACTCCTCAAAGTCTCATGATTTCAATGATGGCTGGAACATGACCAATTCCAATGGAACCCTTTTCTCCATGCCTCAAAACAACAACAATTTTGGAGTTGGAGGCTTCAACAAGGGAGGAATCTATTCCAACACCAACACCACCACCTCCTCCTCTTATCCTAACCTTAACAACAACACTCTTGGAGGCTTCAACAAGGGAATCTATTCCAACACCCCTTCCTCTCCTTATCTCAACCTTAACAACAACAACCACCACCACCTCAACACCAACCTCAACAACAATCTCAAGGGCTACAAGACATTCTTCAAGGCTGAAGATCAGTTTCACACACCCAAAACTTCCAAGAAGAACAACAACAATACCAACAGTAACAAAAAGCATGGAGACAACAACACTAACACTGATGCCACTAAGACTGCTTCTGAGAAAAAATTCAAAACACTGCCACCAGCAGAGTCTCTGCCTAAGAATGAAACCATTGGAGGCTACATCTTTGTTTGCAACAACGATACCATGGCTGAGAATCTCAAAAGACAGCTCTTTGGTCAGTCCCCTCTCTCCTTTTCTCTTTAACGAATCTTACTCTTACTGTGATCTATGCCCTGCTTCTCTATCAATAATAATTTTCTTAGAGAAAGACACCCTTTTCACCCTAAATCAAATACTTCATTTGTTTCTGATTCTAAATCTGTTTTGTTGATTATTTTCTTTTCTTTTGTGCTTTGCAGGTCTGCCTCCACGATACAGAGATTCAGTTAGAACAATAACTCCAGGGTTGCCCCTTTTTCTGTACAACTACTCCACTCACCAACTCCATGGTATCTTCGAGGTATGTGTGTTCACTTCAATTTGATGAAAATGCTTCAATTTTTTGGAAATCAAGTGATGAATTAGGCCATCAATTTTACTAATAGCAGCCATGTTCATATTAAGAGTGAAACCAATAATAAATGTTTGGTGGGGTTTGTTCAGGCTGCAAGTTTTGGAGGAACCAATATTGATCCAACAGCTTGGGAGGACAAGAAGTGCCCTGGTGAATCTCGTTTCCCTGCTCAGGTATTTATCATCTCATATCCAATCTAATTCATTGTACCATATCTTTGTTACCACTGATTACAACAAATTTAATTCAAATATACTCTTAAGATAAAAGTAAAGTCTTACAAGATCATTCAATCAATCAAAGTATCCATGTTGGTTTATTGAGTTTCACAACAATTATCTTAAAAAGTTATTTAAAGATGATTTCTGATCAGTTCACGGTACTGAAAGTAGTAATTAAACTCTAATTATATTACTTGGTTTTGCTAAATCTTATGGTTATGGTTGCAGGTTCAAGTGATTACTAGAAAAGTCTGTGAGCCACTGGAGGAGGATTCCTTCAGACCAATTCTTCATCACTATGATGGTCCTAAGTTTCGTCTTGAGCTGAGTGTGCCTGAGGTAAGCATATCAATTTCTTGAATATATTAATATGTGTTTGGTTTAACATTTAAGACCTTAGATGCATCTTTCAAACATGATCTGACACGAAATCAAACATGTAATTTGTTCTTCTTGTTTAAGTGTAAAAACTGAATTGTATTTTTTTCTTGAATCATTTCAGGCACTGTCTCTCCTGGATATATTTGCAGACCAGAACAGTTTCGATGATATTTTCAAGGCCATTCCTGCATAATACAGATTATACAAGAAGAGAAGTTACAAGGGCAATGAACTCTTGGACTCATAAGAAGATACTTTTAAGACAATGAATATTCAGCCATTATATGTTTATTATGTATTATAAGTACAAGGTTATTTGTATAGAGGCTGATATGCCTGGTTGCTACCCATTTTTTGTTGTTATGGGAGTATATGAACATCACATAAAAAGTACACAATAAAAATGAACTAACTTTGCTTATGGTTATCTCTGTGCATGTTATTATAAGTTTATGCAGTAACTGCTGAAATGAAACTCTACTAAAAATAATAATGATTGTTTCCTTTTAGTCACAAACTAATCTTGTTTAGAGTACTATAACTGCCTTTATTAGGTTCAATATGAATCTTTTTATTCTATAAATAGTCTTCATGTGCAAACTGATTAACTACTGCATTAACCATCAAGCTAATAAATAGTGAATCTGAGGCACTGCTTTAATGTTCTCCATTTGCAGAGGAGGTTGGTTTATGGAAAATGCTAGGTGGTTAATTTTGGGATTGTTAGAGCATAGGTTGTTTAATTATACTATGTATGTTGTTTATTAATAAATATTATTTTAGGGTATAATTTTTGGTTGTTTAAATAAAGAGTTATTTACATAAGAAATTATTTTTATGAGTTCCCTATATTTAATACAAATATTAGCTCATGAAAATGTTGAAGAGAGAAGATATTTATGAATTAAGTAACTTGTTAATAAAAACTGCTATTTCAAAATTAAATACTAAAAAAATAAAATAATTTGCTTATGATCAAGCTTATTACACTTTGATGTGTTGGTGAAATGAAATTTATTTAAAATGTGGAATGATTAGTTAGGCAAAACTGCTACATCAGGCAGTGTCATGGGATGACTGGCATTGCCTTAAACCTAACAATTGAATAAACTAAAATGGAAGCATGTTCCCCTAATTTGACCAAAGAATTGGACCACAATCACTTCATAGACTAAGTAAACTATATATGAAACTTCCAGAATCAACTAAACAAGATCATTTGATAAACTATATATATAATTACATTTTATATAAAAATTTATGGAGAATATGGATAAATTGTGGTTTAGAATTATCTAATCATCCTTTTTGATTTTGGCACCTAAATTTTAAAAAGAAGATCACCAATCTTGCAACTACTACATGTAGGCAATTACTTACAATTAAAATTATTCTCATTATACATTTATTTTCATCCCACTCTATTTTTTATTACAAAATCTGATATATTTATTATATGCCTTTTTTTTAATTCTTATCTCTTTCTACCTTGCACATATATATAGAGAGAGTGCATTTATATTTTTTTCCCCAAAAATAATAGAGGGTTTGGTTTACTTGAATAAGAGTATGTCTTCCATATAAGTAATAAAATTGATAAGAAAATATTGTCATAATTAATCCAAACTATACTATTAGAAATAGGTAAAGCATAAAAATTAGAAATGTTTAACAAATTTAATTGTTAAAGTGTAAAAAAAATATATATTTGTAAGAGGTGTGCTATATGTAATTGTAAGTCTTCTTAAGATGTGCTTCATAACATATGGTATGGTTTGTATTTCAATGTTTTAATTATGTAGAGTTATTTGTAATTGGATATGTCATTATTTTAGTGAAAAATCAAGCTAAGGCTAAGGGTGTTTAGATTAACTAGATATAAATTCGGGTAAAATCGAACTAATATAAAATTTTATGTGTCTTTCTTTTTCATCTTATAGTCATGTTATTTTGAATTTGTTTTAATTGATTAGTAATCATTGACTATTGTAATTAATTTCCCTCCTCAACAACATATTTAAGAAGAAAATTTTAAAATCATTAAGAGTTAACACCTACACCACACACACAAGTTTCTTTGATTGAGTAATAATTATCACACATAAAAGTTTTTTTTACTCAATGACAATTATCTCACACATACATACGCACATAAGTTTTTATTCTTGATTGAGTTATAGAAACCTTACTCAAGCAATAAATTGTGTTGTACTAAATGTTTTTTTCCTAATAAAAAATTTACCTAAGCAAAAGTCAACCTGAATTAAGATCTTCTCATGATGCATTTTCTCCTAAAGTGTTGCTTGAGTGAAAAAATGAAAAAAAAATATAAACATACACAAAATATGTAAAACTTGTGCCCAAATTATCCAACCAAAGTAAAATATTTTAAAATTAAAAAAAAAAAGTAAATAGTAACAGTTTTCTAACTCAATAAGGATCAAATTGCTTCAAACTTATTACATTCTACATCTCAATCCATATATACATACCATGAAACAAACTTAAATCCAAAATCTCTAGATCATAAGGTTTTTCATTTCTAAATTCTAATTTCGTTCTAAACTACTAATCATTTTCACTAAACCAAAGCATGTTTCTAAGTTCATAGTTTTACCCTCCACCTGAATTTCCATTGCAAAACACATACTAGTTCCCAATAAAACTTCCACAATCACAAATCACCATGTTCATATATTTTTACATCTCAAAATACAACAATCCACCAAATCCTCGTCAATACACTATTTTACGAAAAAATCATCACCATGATCAAATCTCATTCACACAGTTCGGATCTTCTACCCTAATGTGCTATCAAGTTTTTAGTAGTTTCCTTTATCTGAAATTTTAATTACTCCAATCAAAGTTCTAACAAGTCCTAATTTAACACCAAAAAGAAAAAAGAAAACTCAAACATATCTATAGAAAATCCTAAAATAATTAAACTAAATGTATCACTATGATCTTACATCTTTACCCATAAAACTACACATGTAAACACATATCCCTAGACATGCAAACAACCTATGACCAACAAAAGAAAAAGAAATATAAACTTACTCTAAACATAAATCATATCAATAAATTATGTTTTCATCTCTGCTAAATCACTAAGATAAATTCAAAACTTAAAAAGATAAACATATTTTTAGAAAACTAAAAAAAAATAGGAAAAATATGTTTTAGAGAGATAGTAAATTTTATAAAATGAAGTTTGAATAGTTAAATTTTTTATTTATAATTTTTTTTAATTTAAGTAATAGAATATTCAAATGTTATTT
>Ga0123340_1005098_pt1 | contig 12473 bp, 6 predicted proteins | sample SirMexnodulemix_FD_89961 | JGI IMG/M metagenome (GOLD analysis project Ga0123340, IMG submission 89961) | Root nodule microbial communities of legume samples collected from Mexico - Siratro Mexico nodule mix | ecosystem: Host-associated > Plants > Roots > Nodule | place: Mexico: Nepantla... | reverse complement strand
ATATATTAAAGATATTAAACCTTTATTTTAATCATTATACTATTTTTAATATTTGTTTTGTTACTTTTTACATAATTCAAATTAAAAAAATAAATTAATATTCATTAAATGAACTGAATTAAATAACAATTACTTTTTCAAATGAAAAACATATACAATTTTTTAAAATGAATAAAACACTCAAAATTTGATAAAAAAATAATTATCTTTTAAAGATGTAAATTTACATAATAATAATAATAATATATATATTTTTATAAAAATTATAAATTTAATATATAAACTTATTTTTGCTTAACTTTAATTAAAAAAAAAAAAAAAACACAAGTGATGTGAGCTCTTGACGACGCGAGGTTGAGAAAAACCACAATGGAAAGTAGTGCTGTGTTTAGAGGTTCTGTTGTTTTTGGAAGAAATTTCAACTTTTCTCTTTTTTTTTTCTTAAGATAATACAAGTTTATATTATTACACATTTAATTTTTTTTTTGTTTTTTTGCAAATTATTTATATACTCTTTTGTTTATCTTTGACCCAAAATATAATACATCATCAAGATACGGATTTAATGGAAATAAGGTTAATTTTCAGTGTATTGACAATGATCTTTACTTTAAAAGTTAGTTTTCTGAAGATAAATTAAAATTAAACTTAACTTTTAATATAATATTAAAATATATTTTAACTACATTTTATCATCCATTATCAACTATCAATTCAAATATCAACTCAAAAAACAAGACGTGAATAACTGAGTCAAAGATTTTATAAACTAAATTTTATAAGAATATTAGACATAAATTCACTGAAATAAAAAAAGTAGTATTTTAAGTTTTTGCACATAAAGGTAAATTGAGATGGCAGTAGGTAAAATATTGCTCTATATAACAATGAACATAGATAGAGAGCAAATTCAATTGATCTAAGAAAAGAAAGTGGTGGCAGCGGTAGCGGAGGTATGAGCGGAAACAACGGCGGTGGAAACGGGTCGGGTCAGGGCCCACCGGTGAGGAGGCCGCATCCCTCGGGTTCATTCGGCAACGTTCCGGCCAATCGAGCAGAAACCAAAAATTCGATAATCAAGAGTATCTTCAAGTCCAATTCTTCTTCATCCTCCTCCTGAACCTTTTTCTGTTATCTCTCACTTTTTTTTTTTCTATATCCTTCATTTCACTGTTATGCTTCCATTCCCACTACCCATGTCAAAAATATCCTCTCCATGTATAATAACATAATCGTCTTTTTTTTTTCTTTTCCTAGTTGTGTTGACCCTTGATTTAATCTCTGTTGTTCTCTGTTTTTCTACAAATGTTTCTTTTTTATCCGTAAGCTTAGAGTTGTGTTTTTATGCTTTTTGTTTTCGTAGGTATCAGATCCGTGAGTCCTCATGGTTTTGTGGTACACTGGTTTCTTAAAGGAGTCAACTTTCTTTCTGACATATTTCTTTTATACACATGTTGAGGATTAAATGTTTAATTGTATATTTAATATATAAGTTAATCATCAATTATATAATATACCATTGTCTGTGGGCATACAATAGTCCTAAGATATAAATTATAGAAAATTCTACTTTGAGACTGCTGAATTAATTTCATTTGACACCCACCTTTTTTAATAAAATATTATATAATAATAAAATAATAATTTTATTTCGGTATGTATTTTACTTTATATAGTATCAAAGTATCAGATCCTAAACCCTAATTATAATAGTTTGGTGAGCATGATAATCCTAATATATAACGTGTTTAGTTGATCCATAATGGCCATAACTTGAAAGAAGACTGACCTTTAATCAATTATCCCATATCTGGCTTTATTCTTAAAAGGGAAAATTGTTTAGGAAGTATGTTTTGACATGGTTGTTCTTAAATATTTCTAACACAGAAAAGTAATATTTTTTTTATAAGTTAAAATTAACTTATGGATACAGTTAATCTGTAACAATCTTTCTTGTACAATAGTTCTGGAATATTATTTTTAACTTATATAAATTATTTTTTAGTTTATAAAAGAACTCATTTCAATTTTTTATATTTATTTATACTTTAGAAATGTTTAGAATGAAGTTTGTTTTAAAAATTGCAAAAACAGCAATAGTTAATATCACAGGACAACGGAAAGAACTTTCTCCTTTTCAAAATTTATCAATTATAGATAGGCATGTCAATCGCTTGTCGTTCCACAGATAATCAAATTGTCTTTCTCCCATTACTGTTTCTCGCACTTTATGCATATGCTTCCTAAATACTTTAAGAAGTATATTTTTTTCTTATTTAGAGGAAAAATCACAATCCATCTTGTTTTGAGTAAACCATGTTTAATCTTCAAAAACAACAAGATTCAAGCACAAATAATCTCAACTATAAGCATCTTGCATCTCAACTATAGCCATGTTTACACACACAATTAAATAAATAAGGAAATGAAATTTTGATGAAAGAACATATTCTATTGCAAAATGAAAATTGGAAAAAATTAGTTCAAATGATAAATAATTAAAGCAAGTGAAAAAGAAAAGATAATGTAAAAAGTTAAGAACAATTAATTGAGAGAAATTTGATTGAGGGGGTAGAGGGGAGGGGTGGGAGGTGAAGGGTCACTTTCTTGAGGTAAGCAAAGGAAGAGAGCTGCATGTGCAGGTCTAAACATCTTAATTGGTCAAATACGACAGACAAATCACTGTCACACGTGTTAGCACATTCAAAACTCACAGAGCTGCATATGATGAATATCTCTTCTGTTGACATTAAATCTGAACCTCTATTCTGTTTCTTTCTGTTCATTCAATATTTCAATAAAAACTGAACAGCTGCGTCAACACAAACTTTTCTCCCTTTTCTTGTTAGTGTATTTTGTAGATAGTTTTTTTATTTGATTGGAGTTTTGGTGTGTAACTCTAGCGAAATTTATAATCAAACTGTTTCCTTGCATTTTTTTATGCACATGTTACCAAATTAATGGACAGTTGGAAAATATTAGTTCAAATTATAACCAATTAAAGCATGTGGTGAAAAAGAAAAGATAGGGTAAAGAAGTTTAAAACAATAAATTGAGAGAACTTTGATGGACTTTGTTTGAACACTTTGGAATTCAATGACAATGAACAATTTGTTTGAACACTTTGTTTGAACACAAACATAAATACACTGCACATACAAACCTTTCTGTACATCTTATAACGGAGATTTTACAGGTCGTCATTACATTTCTAATACAGGTAACAGTGGAAATAAAAAACATAAATTAACTGTTAAGAAATGTCCAATTCAAGTGTATAGTCTCAGGCGAGTTGTAATTGGCTGCCGGCACATAGGGCATGAAGATAATGTCACGCCACACTCCTTGCAAGTCTGTATCAAAAGCAAAAAGCAAATAAATAAGACATGCTTTTACATGTTGGTTAAATATCCAATAGTTCCTCTCAAGCAATTATATGTAAGGGAGTGAAAATAGATCGTTTCATCCAGCTATTTTGTTAGTTTGTTATGCACTATGTACTGAGAGTGAAAAATACTATTATTTAATCACAAGGATAATAAATTCATTGACTTTCTCTTAAGACTTAAAGTCACAGCAATGATAATTTTTTATTTGTTGACAATATAAAACTACTAATGTATAACTATTAAACTCTAAGGACTCCTTTGTAGTCGGAGTATGATACAGAGAAACATGATATAATAAGAGCAAGATAAATATTAGTGCTGATAATAACAATAATAATGAGATGATGAGGTAGCAACATTGGTGGAAATAGTGGTGGCTGTTATGACAATAATGATGACAGTAACAATGACAACGACGTAAGTAGTGATGCTAATGGTGACGGTGACGAAGTATTGGTAATTGTTATGACGGAGATAGCATGTCAGTGATAACAAAAATGATTATGATGGTAAGGATGGTGGAAATGGTAACAAAAGTTCTAACAAAAATGATGGAATTGGCGGTTACTGGTATTACTGTTGCAGTATGGTGGAGGTGTTTACTGTTGCAGTACGGTGGAGGTGTTAACTGTTGTGACAAAAATGATAATGATGATAACAAAGTCGATGTATATAGGGTGGTGACGAAACAACAAAAGTAGGAAATGGTGAGAACACTAACAACAACAAAGGTAGTAGAAGTGGTAACGCTGACAACAATAAAAACATAGCTGATGACAATGAGAATGGTCATGACAATGATGATAATGATATTGATTACAATAAAGGTGAGGTGGTATGAAAGTAGGAAGTAAGGCAACTATGATATCCTCTTTCTTTTTAACCCAACTCTGCTCTGAGGATAAGGAATACACTACACTAGAATAATAGGACATAAAATAGGATAACGAAATCGTATTTTGTAGGTGTACTAAACAATTGATTACAGTTATCATATCTTACCCAATTGTATTTTAACCACCAAATGAGCTTTAAATTTTTAGGTGTTGATGTGTTTTTTTGAAAAAACACGTATCAATTTTAATCGTTGCATTATCTGACTTTGAGCAAGGAAAGTATCTTTTTCATTTTTCCATCAATTTTCATCCCCAGCACAAAAGTAAGAGTTCCTCAAACATGAAAGTTTTTTAACTCAAAATTCCTTTAAACATAAGCATCAAACATGATTAAACTTGAAACCTAAACATTAACATTGACAGTACCATAAAGTAAAAAATTTATGATTATCAAACATAAATAGTTAAAATCCTATGGCACACAAACGTAAACATTGAATAAGTTCATTACAGAAACTTACTGTATGACCACATCCAAAAGCCATGTCCTTCAGATTGGTTAAGCAAATAGGGCATGCCTAAAGCAAGAAACACACTTATCTCGTAAGCATATTTTGATCTTAAAATGAACCTAACGCAGGAGAAAGACACCTCAATCGGGGTACAGGAAGCATACCGATTCTACCGTAGATGGAGCTGATGGCTCAACTGATTCAAATTTTGGAACTGCTAGAACTGCATTGTCATGATCTATTACTTCCTTAGGCGGAGGAAGAGGCCTTCTACGTTGATAGCTAATTGACTTTTCACTGCACCAGAATAATTTGAGATTTGTATCCTTGAATATAATTTAGAATTATCAGACCTGGTTTTGACTACTTACTTTGTAAATTGTAGGTTTTGGGTTATCCGGTACTGAATTGGAATTTCCATAAGGGCAGCAAGTGCAAATGCTGCTTCCTTCTTTGATGCATCTTTGTTCTCAGACATGATCTTTGTGAAATTCACAAACTGAAGGAGAAAGAAGGAACATAAAGTGGCTAACATGTCTATATTATATTAATAACAACAATAATAATAGCAATAAAAACTCAATATAATAAATGGTCCACAACTAAAGGTAGTATTCTAAAATCTGGAACACCCAAAGTCATTTTCAAACTGATTACCTCCAATTCACATACTAATGCTATGTTTAAATCTATCAGAACAATTTCTTCAAAATGTCTGGATTTTAAATACTTGGAAAGAGGATTTAGGCCTAATTCAACCATATAAAACCAATTTGTGCATACTTATATACTATAATTTGGTTATATCTCTAGTCAATACGGATATCAATACAATTTGGTTATATCACAAGTAGTCCAGCAGTACTGTTTCTTTAGGCCGTTGGTGTTGTCTCTCAAGCAGTGGCTGACAGCCTGTTCCTTTAAATTGCAGTGGTTCGAGTATTGTTTCTGAAGCCGTGTCATGACTCATCTGGCGAACTATGTTTTTATGATTTTTCTTTGATAGAAAAAGTTGTTTGTTAGCTTCATCTTGATGGGAAATGTCAGAGTATTAACATATCCCATGTAAAAGAGTATTATTGTTTTTATTGTGTCAGTATATAGTCAGTGTTGTTGGGCGGGGCATTGATTAGTTGTAAAAGAATTTGTATTGGACCTAGATTATTGGCAGAGAGAGGGGTATAAGACCAGTATTATATTCAGAATCTAATTATAAGTATTTCTTTACCCTAAGCCATTTAACCCTAAAATTTAAACAATACTAAACACTAAACAAACTCACGCAGAATGAACACATACTTAGATCATACATCAGTCAAATACCTGAAAGTTGTCAAATAAGCGCTGAGTAATGCTATCATCGAAGTGCTGCATTTCATCCCATGGACCATCTCCAACTCCAACCAAAATAATTGAGAGGGGATGGTGACTGATGAATGATGATCAGAATAGCTCTACATTAAAGACGGATACCAAGAACAGTAGCAAAAGACTTCAAAAGAAATTGCTTTACCTTGCAGCAATGATAGAATTAATAGTTGCTTGTTCTTGTGGACTAAACTTTCCATGCGGTGTACCTGAATTTCTAGTAACCTATAAAAAATAAGACATTTCAGAAACAAAAAAATATAATGAAAAATAATTAAATCATGTCATGAAAAGATAGTATAAAATAACATAATTAGGTAAAACCTGTCCATCAGCAATAATGACAAGAACATGGTATTGACCATTGCTTCTTTCCACAATATCAACTGCTGCATCGATTACAGGGGCAAATGATGTTGGACCTATGTATAAGGTGATAACTGTGAGAATTCGTATCATTGTTTGGATACCCAAGTCATCTATCTCCTTGATTTTTTTCCTATTTGGACTAAAAGAATAATTCATTAAAGAAAAATGGAAATATAATGCAGGATTATCCTTAAAAATGATATGAAACATAAAAAGAAAAAAAAAAGGAAAACAGAGCAAATACATTAACCTAAAAGGGAAATTTAGTACACGTTTATGTATAGCTTAATTTACATAAATGAGCACTTTGTTTTACTTTAAAAAGCTCTTTCAGGAAGCTGCAGAAAAGAGCCTTCATTGCCCTAATAGGATTGTCAACAGAAAGTCTGCAATTAATGGAAACAGCAAAATATATCATATCCACTTGTCCTACTCTGACTGGGAAGGAAGTAAGGAGCAGCTTTCATGTTTTTTGTTGGTGCCTATAGTTCTTCCACAAAACTCGCTTCAATCTCTAGTCCAGCTTACTCCATAAATGGTATGGCAGATGATATCTCTACATTCTACTTTTAGACTCAGGTAATTTCGTATCCAAACCTCGGTATATTGGTTCCAGACCTTCAAATCATGCAACCAATGCCATTGTTCCTTTGACCAATGTAAAATGGTATGAAGTCATCAGAAAATTCACACACTACACATTAGATAAAGATTCTTTGCCTGTTAGGGCCATCGGTGATATTTCTAAATTTTTTACCGATATATTTGTCTTCTAGTTCTCCACAAATCTTGTTTCTGTCAGACAATTGGTTGACTAGATTTGAAATGTCAATTTTTCTCATGGTGATTGTGTAATGAATGATTAAGTCTCAGAGAAAATAGTAGAGTAGGGGCCTAAAGTGAGACAAGTCTTTCTTCTATTAATTTTTTCTTCGACAAATTGTCTATCCATTCCTTTCCTTTTTCCAGCATGAAAAATTAGCGCGGCATAATCATATAGGCCACCAAACTCATGCATTTAGTACTCTGCTAAAACTTTGATTGTTAGGAAAAAAAGAAAATGTTATTCTGTATATGTCTCTTCTAATGCGCAAACTTACCCTTCAAGAGTTGTTATTGGCGAGTATGAACTACGTTAGCCATTGGGATACTGTGACATGTATTCTTCGATACATAAAATACTAATATTACTTGTTACTTTGATGTAGATTGGACAGGATCACCATTAGGTAGAAGATCCACTTCTGGGTACTGTGTTCTTATATAAGATCTCATGAAAAAGCAAGAAACAAAACATAGTTGCTAGAGGCAGAATATCGTGCTGTGGCAACAACTACTTGTGAGCTTACCTGGCTTAGGCAACTACTACAACAGCTAAAAATTGGGGACATGAAGCTTATTTGTGACAATCAAGTTGCATTTCACATTGCATCAAACCCAGCCTTCCATGAAAGAACCAAATACATAGAGATTGATTGTCACTTTGTGCCAGAAAAGGTACTCTCTAGAGAAATCACAACTGAATTTGTCAATTCTAACAAACAGTTGGCTGATGTGTTCAGCAAGTCCCTGGGAGACCCTCGGGTTGAGTACATTTGTAAAATGCTTGGTGCATATGACATATATACTTCAACTTGAGGGGGAGTGTGAAAATATAATTAGTCATTAGCTGTTACAGATTCTAGGAAATTAGGACCATCAATTCCATATTATTAAGCAAGAATTTATTTTATTTGATTTTGCAAATTGGTTTAAATACATACTGTGTGATCTGCATTTGACTCACACAACATTTAGATAACACTTTCTTATAAAATGTATACAAAACCCATTACTTTCTCAAGTTTTACAGGACATTGGATCAGCACATCAATTCCTTGCATCAATTATCATGTCTTCTACAAGTATTTATCTGCCATAATTTCATATATACATTATATAATTTTTCTTACAATGGAGTCATGCCATCATCTTCATACAAGTATTTCTAGAGAATCACTATAGGAGGGTTAGTCTGCCAGGTCCTAAAATATATTTAATATATAAACTTGTAAAAAAAATGTAAAATATAGTCAGCAAGGGCAATAATATTAAACCTGCCAATTTTAAGTGTGGCACAATCTCTCGATAGCGTGCAAGTACTTCCTCAAAACCATGACAATATCGATCATCAGGATAAAAGTTGAACACATTCTGATCATGTGTAGATGCTACAGAAGTATTAATGATATCAATAGAGGAGAAAAAAAAAATAACATTTCTTTGAAAAGTAAATCAGAAACAGCTTCTCACCATCACCAAATCCAAAACATGGTATCAGGTTGTCTTCGTCAAATGAAGAGAGAGTACGGCCAATGATAGAGATTGCTTGCTCATATGGATTAGGAGTGTTTCCAATATAATGAAGGCTTTTATGGTTGAAAGAATATTTGCCTACAATTACCAAGGTGTGACTTTTCTGCATTCTCCGTAGTATGTATGTATATTAGTAATTTTATGTTCAACAGAAATAACCTGTCCACTCATTGCTTTTGGTGAAGTCAATACCAATTATAAGATTTGAAGACTCCAAACCAGCTTCTCTCAAAGCGGAAACAACCTGAAATATAAAATGCAAAAGCTAAGTTTTTTAGGACATCCTCACGAAACAGAAAATCAAGTTCAGTAAGGGGAGGTAATTGTTTCTGCCAGAGAATGTCGGCCTAAACATATCCAAAAACTAACAAATTCTATTCGATTTCATTTTGTTGTGTCCTTAAATATCCTCATATAATTGTTTTCAGTCTCCGTAGCACAACCACTGAGTTAATGACAAGTTAGTTAATTAGTTCTTTTTCTTATCAAAATTGACCTAAAAGCAATATGTTTAGCTTTTATAAGTGTGGGTGCAGGCCGTGCCAACTTTTTCAAAAGGAACCACATTTCTTTGTAGTTCATATCTCTCCTGAAACTAAATCAGGTATCAATAAATTTATATTTGAAAGTTGTAAAGTATTTAATGACTATTAGTATGCCCATATATAGATAATATAGACGACTTGAAAACTTTCAAGAAATTGTGAAATCCAACTGATCAACAAATGTCTTACACAAGTTGATTTGAATTTATATAATCGAACAAACTAAAATTTTCCTACACGCCTGATTGAGGATTCATCCTCTAGTATACCATAAAGAAGTTTTCCTTGGAATGACAAGATTAATAATTACTATTTCCCCTAAATCAATGAGCACAAGTAGAAGCAAAAACCTGATCCAATGAACTGAAATTGTCAGCTATATATGTGGGTCGCTGCTTATGCTGATGTTTGGTATTCACTGAACTCCCAGCATATGAAGAAGGTTGAACCGGTTGATGATATTGATAGCTGGTATTCACTGAACTTCCATCATAGGAAGGGGGTTGATGATATTGATGGCTAGTATTTGCTGAACTTCCGTCGAAGGAAGGGTTTTGATGATATTGATGGCTAGTATTTGCTGAACTTCCATCAGAGGAAGGGGGTTGCGGGAAAAAATCAGCAGGAGAATCATGCGTTGACTCACTATTTCCCATAATTAAAGTCCTTTCACCTATATGAAAATTAAAGTAAATAGACAACAATGTTGAATTGGAGATAAAAACAATAGGACTAAAAACAAATTAAAATAAGAATCACAACAAAAGAAGTGATAAAAATTTACAGTAAGTTGTAAAATACTATCTCTGGACTCAAATATAAGCAAAATTACCGAAGTTGGCACTATTGAATAATGTAGTTAAGTTCATTAAATATTTCTCATTTTATAAAATAAATAAGTGCCTTAACTAAATTATCCCCAGTCATATTTATTCCGATGTTGTTCAAGTGCGAGCCTAAGTATATTTGAAATAATAACATCAAATAAGGTTAAGATAGTCGGAATTTCGTTATATCTGTTAAACATTGCCATTATTGTTTTTTTGCTTATATTTGAAAGAGAGGAAGTATACCTTCAAGGGAAAATAACAAGAAACAAATATGCGGATCAAACCACTACGGTTTTAGTATGCCTAGGCATCATTTGCAGTAGCTTATATAAGTGTAAACACATTTCCGAGAATAACATTTCATTTTCACAGCTAGCTTTCTAAAAGGATAAACCAGACTCACTAGTTTAGCAATATATGAAACCCTAAACCCGTGTAACACATCCATAACTAGCAAACTAACTCGTTTCTGAAACGAAATTGGAAAGTACTTTCAGCAAAAAAAGTTCTGCTAAAGCTAGGTTCCACAAGCTACAGAACAAAGACGAAACACAGAAAAAACATCAAAACTTGAGAGTATTCCGTCAATAGCTATGACACATTCTCTGTCAAACATTACTTGCCATAAACTAAACGACGTTTGAATTCTAACATTAGATTTCATCACCGGAAAATAAAAAATCCAATTCATTCAATAACCGTAACAGGATTGAGAATTCTGCAATTGCATCACAAATTCAAAACACTAACGTCAAACTTAAATTGCACAAATCAAGAATCGTAACAGTATTATATATATATATATATATATAGAGAGAGAGAGAGAGAGAGGGAGAGAGAGAGAGAGTTGAGTAACCTGAGCGAGGAGATTGAAAACGAATCTGAGTTCAAACTGAACGAAGAGCTACAACTCAGGTGCTTTTTCTAGATACTATTTTGACCACGTTGACCATTTACTCAGACAGGATATTGTTAAATAATTTTATATAAAATACGGTAAAAACATTAAAAAAATTAAATATAATTGATTTAAGTTAACACGTAATCTTTAACTTATTCATTAAGTAACAATTAATATATTGGTTAAAAATAGGTCTGGACTGTTAAATTCTTTCAGATTTATTTTAAAATTGGTATTCCAATTTTTTTTATGAGCAACTTAGTAAATTTAATCGGAAAAAAACTTTAAATAAATTATTCGAAAGGATAAAATCTTTTCTCTTTTGATGCGTGCACTCCAACTTTTCTATTTCTTTTTCAAATGTGAAATACGTACTTTTGCAGCGTTGTTTGAAAATGATGGAGTTGTGGAAAAAGGGGAATCATAATCACAGCTTTTACGCCTTTTTAATTAATTTCTTTACCTTTACAGCATTTTCAAACTCAATAATACTTACTTTTTAAAATTGGTATTACTTTTTACTTTTTTTTAAAGGAATGATATATTATCCTATAAGCCTTTAATAAACATTGGGAATGGTTTATGATAATCCTTACAAATAACCAAACAATATAAATGTTCCACGAAAATATGAGGGTTTTATTAATGAGATATAACAATTATGCTACCAAACTATCATTTCAATTTTATTTTTAAAGATTTTTATAAGAAACAGTAAACAATGCTTTTGTGTTAATACTTAAAATGATTTTTTTTTAATCAAAATGCTTACATTTTCGTCGGTTACATGAATCAAAAACATCTTTTCCAGTTAAATATTTTTTGCTGAAAATTAAAAATATTTAAAAAATGATTCAAGTTTATCGAGGTGAAATTAAACTTAATTCATTTAATAAGGTTTAGAGTTCAAATATTATTAATGAAAAACGTAATTATTATTTTTTTCACTAAAAGCGCTCCGTTTGAGCATGCACGTTAATCAAATTAGGTATAAATGAGAACTATTCATTTTATAATAATAATACGAATAAGCTTTTGAAGTACTAATAGAATGTTACTGAAAAATAAAAGAATAAAATCTGTTTTGTATGCTGAGAAAAAATTTGCTAGGATAGAATGTTAAAATAGTGATTCATTAAGATCTAATTATTATTTGACAAAAAAATAAAAAAGAATGTTTAATTCTTTTATTTTTAAGAATTGCTTTTAGTTTTCAAGTGCAATTAATTACTTAGATAATTGTATATCATGAGTTTGTTTAAAAATAATTTTAAAAAGTTTTCAAAACTAAAAAGTGAAAGAAAATCAAGAAGAAGTAATTTTAGGAAAGGAATTAATTTTTATATAAAATTTGAAATGTATTTATGT
>Ga0123340_1005095_pt1 | contig 12476 bp, 5 predicted proteins | sample SirMexnodulemix_FD_89961 | JGI IMG/M metagenome (GOLD analysis project Ga0123340, IMG submission 89961) | Root nodule microbial communities of legume samples collected from Mexico - Siratro Mexico nodule mix | ecosystem: Host-associated > Plants > Roots > Nodule | place: Mexico: Nepantla... | reverse complement strand
GTATACAGCATGAAACTAGAGTATAGTTATTTTTCTCTCTCTCTATATATATATATATATATATATATATTATGAGTGTAATGACTAACTAACTCACCTTCAATCGTTTTTAAGGAAAATAAAGGGTAGGATAAGAAATAAATTTTTTAAAATTATCTGAAATAACTTAATTTCTCATATCTTTATATATTTAGTTATATTAGTTATGATTGTTGAATTTTCAACCACGCTTATAATGGAGACTAAATGTCAGTGCAAACTTGAAAACCTGGGAAGGACACGACAGTTTATGGGATCTTCAACAACGCCAAATAATAAACTTAACAACGATTACTAGAATAGCTTGTATATCATCCAAGAATTAAGGTTCTGAAATTTATAAAATCCAAAAACTAACTTAAGAAAGAGTATTCAACATGTATTATCAGTAGTTTTTTTTAGGACAATGATACTCTTGAAATAATTCCTTGTAATATATTTATAATTTATTTTTCTTTGAAGTTTAAGCTTAATTCAACCTCACAAAACTGACTTATAAAGTAAGTTTTGTATCTATTTTTAAACTATTGAAAGACCTCATCTCTAATCAATGTGAGATCTCCAACACACCCAAAGCTCATCTCTAGTTAATGTGGGATCTCTAGTCAATGTGGGATCTCTAGTCAATGTATAATACCGAATGTGAAACTTATATGTAAGGGTGTTCCGATAGTGAATGACCCGATGGGTGACCCGATAGGTCTAACAACCTTGTCAGGATAGATTCTGATAACATATCAGAAGTGGACTTTAAATCTAACTAAACCTTACAAAACCAGTTTATAAGGTGAGATTTACACCCAAGGTTTCATCTTTAGGTGAAATCTCCAACACTTATCATGTTTCTCTCAATTTATAAACAATTTATTTCGTAAAAAGTGTTTTGTAAGTATGGATATCTTTTTTTTTATCTGGACAAAATGAGATATCCTTTGTTTTATTGTAGTGGGTCCTAAGAGCATGCAATGTAGGAAGTTGTACCGTCATCGTACGATAGAATTATGTCACTAATTTACTGGCAAGACTTAGCTATTAGGGATAGAAACGCCTAGACAGGTCCACAGAACCTCAACCTCACCATTAAGCACTCAACTCTCAATCATGCATGTGCATGGAGGTTATTTTAGTTGCAACTAATTAATTATTGCAAGCAACTCAAACATCTTTCTACGATGTAACCATAGAGTAGATGCCGTGTCCATCATATACCACACCTTATACATACACACTTCACCTTAATAATGTCTTGCTATCTCATAACAACTGATGCCACATACTTTTCCACTAAGTCTTCTGTTAATTTACAGTTTAGCTTCACCTTTTCTTAGGGCACTATCCATTCTAGAACTCAACACCACCAGTGATATCCTACCATGTGAAAATGGAGAAGAAGTTGGGTTTGTGGTTGGTTTTGGAAGTAGCAAAAATGTAGTAGTAGGGACAGAATCATCGATATTGAGAAGCAAGATGCACATTGACACTGTGCATGGATTTAATTAGTAGTGACAGTGACTTGGTTAAGACTTAGGAGCTTGTTTGTGTGGTACTTGTCGTGCCACTAATATATAAAAAGTTGGTGTGTATATGTTCGGATTGTTTTGTGATGTTGATGGTAACTTGTAGCTAGGTGTATATTTTACAGGGGAAACAGTACGTTTAAGCTTTAGCTTCACCCAAAAGTTTCATTTTAGAATCTAATAATGGTTTTCTCTTTTTTTCTTCTATTGTTACGTTGACTAAATTATGAATAAGTACAATAACGATGGCTGATTGTTCTTCTGCAACAGTACACACATTCTGTCGCTTTTCAGGCCACCGAGATTAATTTTATCTAGAAGTTAAGGCCATAAGCGTGATTGTAATATTTAAGGCAACATTTGAACCAAAATCAATTAATCAAATGTGATCACAAGATAATGCCAAACACCACATGCATGCAATTATTTTTTATTACACATTCATTCTCTTCAGTTTGTCTTGTCTAGTGTTTTTCCATCCTTAATCATGCTAGATTGGATTTTGATCTCCCACAATTTTATATGAATTGTCCTTGCTATGCACAGTCACACTGTTTTTGGAAAGATTTTGTCGCAAATTGTAAGGATAGATGGAGACTATGTAGGGACAAAGATGTTGTTTTCAGATCAAGAATCACAGATAGCTTTTGTGTTTAATATGATTATTAGTAGTGTAAAAATGCTGAACTTTGGTTTTAGTTTCTAAATGCTTTTTTTTGGGAGTTTGCACTTTATGTGTTTTTGAAAATTTTTAAATGGTCTTTGTTTTTCTATTATCAATATGACATGCCAAGACACATTTTTTTAGAATGTTTAATATCTTCTGTTTAGAAATACTTTTGTAGTTCACAAATAGATTTGGTCAAAATCTGATACCAACATTTCAAAGCTAATTTTAAATATAGCTTTAGTGTATGCACTAATCTTGTGGCCGACACATTATTTGTTGAAGCTAAGCATAAGTCTCAGTTCCCTGGTGAATCTGACTAACACGTTATATGTGAATCTGATGACTAACACTAAAATGAATGTCATGAGTAATTAAAAGAGGTTAATGCTAAAGTTAATTTAGCATATGTTTGGTCGACATTAATTAGTTAAGAGGCTAACCCTAAAATTAGTTGTTTGGAATTTTCTTTAGTATACATTAGATGTGGCCTGGGAAAGTACGTAGTTTTGACTACAATAGCTTTATAATGTGTTTTTTCAATTGTGAGCCCATGGCCACAATTTTGTATAACAATTGAATGTGCACCCACTGCTATAGCTTTGCAAAACCCAATTTCACACATCATCGAACTTGCTAGCAAGAATCAATCAGACAAAAGAATGTAGAAATTTGCAATACACTCCTTTTTGTGTAATAGAGTTGGAGTATACTGAAATATTTATTTCAACTAAATATTTTTTTTGTTGATAAAAAAAATTATAATTTGAGAATAAGGTCTTATATAATATTGGATGATGCCCATTATGGCCATATCTGTATTTACTCTTGTTGTTTGTTTATGTGCCGTTTGTTCTCACTCATAAGATACGTATGATTACATGCTCAAACCTTATACCTAATAACAAGAATTGTTAAAAGCATATAGTTAGATTTAGTATTTGATTTGATTGTATTTTTAGCGATAAATAGTAAGCTAGAATGTCAAACTTTATCATATATGAGGTATGAAATATTGTAGCCTAACGCCATGAAGTGGAGCGATAGAGGGGAAGGATACAGTGGACGGGGCTCGGAAAATGAAGATATATGGAGAAAGAGGTGATATTTCAATGTTCTTTAGCAAAATTCTAATAACTTTATTGGAGTAAGATATATTGAAGTTTTTTCAAAGATGGTAAGAGTGTGTCAGGTTTTCAAATAAAAAGGAATGATAAATGAGGAACTCTTTGCTGTTAAAAAAATAATGAGGAACTCTTTTTGGGTTTGTGAGATTCTTGCGGGTTCAAAATGAGAGAAGCTTGGAGAGGAAACGAGATTATATAAAAACGTAAAACTCAATCCCAATATATATAAAAAAGAGGTAGTTGTAAATATACGTATGAGAATTAAAAGAATCCAGGGGAGATGAAGTGATTTATGTCGTTTGAGGGTAAAGTATATAAACTTTCTATAAAATTTTACTATATATAACACAATTTAAGTCGATTATAAAAAAATACATATTTATTGTATTTAATCTTTAATGTTTATCTTATACAAATTAATTCGAAGAGTTTTAGTGAAATAAAAATTAAAAAATGAAATACAACAAAAAAAAAAGAGTAAATCCCCAAATTTAAGATTCACATAATTCCTCTTGTTATAATTATCTAAAGATTAAGATACAGTTTTCAACCATCAACTAATTAAATTAATCAATTCAATTAAAGAAATATCATTATTGAACCAAATATATAAATCAATCAAATTATAATATTATTTAATTTATTTTATATTAAATTATCAATTCAAGAGTCAATTGATTTTTAGTTTTATTTCTAAATTCAAAAACATAAATTAACATTAAAAAATTCAAATGCAAATCCAAAATTAGAAAGAAAAAGAAATCTAAAATTAGAGAGAAAAAGAACAATATTAAAGCATTAAACCATCAATACAAAACTTAATTTGAATGCTATGTTCTTGATTATCTCAATTGAACTTTAATTAATTTGAATGGTATGTTCTTGATTATCTCAATTGAACTTTAAGAATTAGTTATTTGTAAATGCAAAAATAAAAAAAGAAAGAAAAATGAGAACAAAATTCCGAAATTGAGGAAAAAATGAAAGAAAGAGATAATTTTTAAAATTCAAAAACTAAATAAATGAATTTAATCTTCCTAATTAGAACTCATTTAGTCTATATATAGGCTCTCTAATCACTTGTACACACAAATTTAATCATGAGTTCTAATTAGATTCATAAGTTCAATTATAAAAATACAATAAAATTAAGAAAGTCAAATTTATGAGTTTTTATATAATAATATAACAAATTTGTTTCAAATTTAAAAAATCATATCAAATAACATAAGACTCCAAATTCAACAAAACATATGCTCATTTTGAAGTCATAAAAATATATAATTCAATGCAAGTACAATCAGCTAAAAATAATAACAATAGAAAAAATTATGATCAAAAGAGTAGGCAAATGTCAAATTAGTTACATTTAATTTATTACAACTAAAAGAAAATCATTGTCATGCACATACTTTTTTTAAGATCCCTCTATCAAATAGATGTTTTTTATTGTCCTTTTCACTATATAGGCTTTACCAATCTCAATACTTGGACACCAATATATTGTATTGTGATGAATCGATGTGTTGTTGCATTGTATTTAGTCAAACGAGTCTTGTTGAAAATAATTATATTCTTCACCTCTAACACCCTTGATCTTTTGGACAACATGCATTTTTCGAACTTACTTAATATCTTATTTTCTCTTTCTTTCCCATCTTACAAGAAATTGCATTTTTCAGAGTCTTACAACCTTTAGTATTTTAAAGAGTGATAAGAAAAATAAAGATAAAGATGACAATACAAAATTAATCAATCAAATTCTTTTGAAAAGCAAATACGTGGAGCATATCAATATATTTTTCTATTATCCTCCTTACACCTTAAAAGCACTAAACCTGCTTTTATAAAAATTAAATTTTGAGACTTGACAATCTACTAACTCAAAACTTCTCATTACATTTTTAATTACCACTACACCAACATCAATTTTGTAATCAAAAATAGGTCTTTTAGGTATAAATATATATGTCACAATCATTCCACCAACATAATTTTGTAATCATGTAATCATGTATTATATTATCTGTGAAAAATTAGTAAATAACTACCCACAGATTTAGATTTGTACGTAATTAGATACGGATTTGGATATGCAGGTAACAAATTCATAGGTAATGCGTACGGATTAGGATCCGTGTGTAATTTTTCACAGATAAAATTCATATAAAATAAATTCGTAAATAATGCTAAATTTACCTACAAATAAAAATTTATATATAATAATTAATAGGTAAATCGATAATAACATTTCCTTAATTTATATATAATATTGTAGTGATTGCTTTTTACTTGTAATCATTACATTTCCTTAAGTTTTAAGAACTACTAATGCACTCCCTAATTTCAAGGGATTAACCGACATTAAACATAATTAAGTAAGTTAACTCTTGATTAACAAAGTTAACTCTATTTTCTTGTCCCTTCTTCTTTCTTAGTTTGAATGCTTCTTTATGTAAAAGGGTGCTCTCTCTTTTATAATATACACATTAGAAATTAAATGAAACACTCTGGTGAGGTTTGTGAGAGTTTGTGTTATTCTCTTTTTTTATTTTAGTTCTTATCTTGATAAGTTTTCTCAAGTAGCGAATCCTCTTATGATTATCTTTTGATTCTTGAATTAAAGGTGACATGTTCTTCCATCTTCAATCCATTTTTGCTTTCAATTCTTTATTTTGTTTATTAGTGAATGGAATAAATTAATGTGAAGCATAAAAGGTGTACTTCTACCCTCAAAACATACATTTACGTTGAACATCCTAATCCTAAGTTGTTAGGCATGTAGCAAGTTTCCTATCAAGGTAATTCTACAAAAGCAAGCAAGCATATATAATACCTCATGATATAATTAACCATTATTACCCTGCAAGGATGTATATGACTCAAAGCATCCTAATGTATGTTACACACCTAACTGTAGAAGTAGCTTCATTAGTCAAAGTCCATAATGTTTAATATCGTAATTCTTTACTTGTTCTTGTTTTCTTGTGGGTTTATGTGTCTTTGTCAAATGTCACCATCCATGGATGCTTCTTGTTGTGTCACTTGTATACTTTCTTTTATGGAGGTTTTCTCATTCCACACCTCTTTAGTTGAGCAAAATCCTATCAACTCTTTAAGGTCATTCCACTATGTTTCAAAAATATACACAGACTTTTAGCAAAGAGTAATTACTAAGTATTCAAAAAATATTTGAAGACTAGTTAACAGTGACTATATTCTAAAAGAATACTCGATAGGTTAATCAGAAGTGACTATGTTTTGAAAGAATACTCAATTTTAACTTGTAGTAGTAATATGCATAGTGAAACTCAATTAGTTAAGTAAAAATGCTATCAAACGAACCAATACAAAAAATCTGAGAGTAAATTTTTCTTTTCTTCATTTTATTTAAATTTCATGTTATTAAATCTGCATTAACCTAAGAAAGGTTTTTTTCAAACAAAGTTTTTTAAAGTCGCTGACAAATCATCTACCAAGTTAAAAACTATTGTCGAACTATGCATCATTACAGAATATATGAAAAAAAATTGCAAAATATTTTTAATACACAACATAACCCTCTCTTCTTATCACTACAAGACCTCTCTTCTTACCATACAACTCCATTGAGGGGTTGTGTAGTGATAAATACAAAGCTGGCTTGCTATAATTTTATCGTTAAGGGTTGTATGGTAATAGGTACAAAGCCGACCCACGGTAAATAAACATAAAGGCAAGAAAAGGCAATAATCGGCGGAGACTGCAAATTAAGTTAATTTTCTTTGTAATTTGATGTCCATTCATTATGCTTGAAATGGAAAGTAAAAAGGGGCTAGAGAAGATAAGAAAAAGAGAAAGGTAGGAGAGCAATAATTAGGAAAGAAAAATTAAAAAATGAAAGGAAAAAGAGTGTGGAGGAGAAAAGTACAAAAACAAACTGATGTACGAGGAAGCGTCAACGCCAAATTGTAACTGTCTCTTTTTTTTTTTCCAATGGAGATGGAAAAGGAAATTATGCAAAGCAAAAGGTGGAGCACGACAAAAGGAAACTCATCACTCATCATCTATCACTTAACACTTCACAGCCTTACAAATCACACCCCTTTCTCTCTATATCTATCTAATCCCTTTCTATCTCTAATAATATAATGGATGATAAACAAAATGCCACCCACGCTCTGTTTGAAAATCGATGCATGGTCCCTCCCTCTTCCCTTCTTTCCTTTTCTAGATGCTTCCCCTTTTTCTTCTTACTTTAGAGCACACTTACATTTCCACAACCTTGTTTCAACTTGTGACCACAACCTCACTTCACTCGCTACCTCCTTTCTTTTCTAGTTTTTCGAGTTTTGACCTAATCATTTGTACTACTAACGCCAACTTTTGCACCTGGCTTCCCCTTATACCTATCCCTTTTCTCTTCTCTAGGGACCCTTTTCAATTCATTTTGGCTCTTTGCTATATCCATTCTTAACTATTATTATAATCATAATCAATTCATTAAAGAGAAACAAACTATGTATCCTCTGTCAAAAATGAGTTTGTACATTTGAAAGCTAGAAGTTCTTTGTTACCTCGTGAACATATATAGCCACAACCAAAAGTCCAACACAACGGACAAACTAATTCAATTATGTTGAAGGGTGTGGTCCTACAATTAGTTTCTTTCTTTGGCTCTTGCCGAGTTAAGGTAATTAAGACCCAAGGATAGTTACTACAATCACAATTTACTTAGACTTATACCGTGGTCATAATATAGCATGATGAGACCTTGGAGAGACCAACAGATATTATCACATTTTTTCCCTCTCATTGCAGGTATAGACTTTGCTTTCTGTATACATCGATTCTGCCCTGGTTCCAAAATAGAATGTTGGGGAACATATATGGCCACTGATTATTTCTGCTAGCTAATAATTAGAAACCACTTCAAAAGAGGTCTTTCCAACGACCTAGATATAGATTATGATATAGTTCCCTGAACTTTTTTCTCTTTCTTTTCCTCTTATTCCTTTACCCTCTTGTTTAATTTGAAAATGTTCTCAAACCAACCATGTTAGCCAGGGTGTGACGAAACGGTGTTCTTTTTGCAAATTGAATCCACTCACTAAGCTAGTTATAACTCCTTTGTTTTTCCTAATTAAGCAAGCAATATAAACTAATCAACTTTAGGTAAAATGTATTTGTAGTCTTTATAATTAGAGAAGACGTAACATTGTTTTAGTTCTCCAAACAATATATTTTGTTGACTTAAATTTTTAAGTTTTATTTCTTTCTAGAAAATGAATTGATCATGATGTAATATATAAAGTTAAATCACACCACAAATCACATTATCATCACATATATATTAATAATTTAAAAATATATAAATATTAAAACCAACAAAAATAATTAAAACACCAAAACATTAATGAAATCATATTTATGTTTATAGGTAGTAAAAACAAATTTATATAAATCAAAGTTATGTTTATCTACATGATGGAGTTTAGTCAAAATAGGTGCCATCACTTCATAAAAAGTGAAGTCTTAGGTATATAAATAAGTGCAATAATTAAGATTGATATTTATGTAGTTCTGTTTGTGTGTGTTTGTTTACGTTTGAAAATAGGATAATCATCTTGCTTGTTGAATCTTACTTGGTAGGATATAACAAGTCTTTAATAATAGTCGAAAATCCATACCTACCGATGTTAAGGCCTAACCGAAATTTTCCTCTTATGAGGTATTCTTCTCTATGGTGTTAACAACCAAGGATTGGCCCTCTTGCTTTAAAATTAAGATCCATGGAGCTCTCTCATTACCAAACCCCAGTTTCTTCTTACAATATACTTCGTTCTCGTTCTTCACTCGAGCAAATCGCTGAACCCTACTTTGATAAACGTATATTGTGAAAAAAAATCATAAAATAATATCAACATGTTGTCACCATATTTATAATGGATGTTATGCATGCCTCAAACAGAGTCGTCCAAGACTTGTGCTTATTTTAGATAAAGAGACAAGTTGTTGTTTTTAGAGAAACAAGTACCAGATACGCTTCTTCATCTGTATTTGCTTAAACCATCATAGTTTATTTTTATAGTCAAATAAAGTTATATCCGTATTAATTTTATATAACTAGGTTTCATTTAATTTCTCACATTAACAAGTAAATAATGGAAACAAATAGATTAAATAGAGAACAATAACCAATCCAGGTCCCTTTTCCACATGAATAGTCATTTGATTTTGTCTTTGTGCCCATGTTGAGACAAACTAACTGAGTTGGAAAAATTAGAAGCTTATATATATATAAAATTACCAAGTAATCAATCAAGTTTTGTCTTTGAAGAGAACACCCGAACCGAATCCCTCCTTGCTAGGTAGGTATTAATAAATACAAATATATAATGCTGTACATGTAGCAATCTTTGTTAGAAAGATGGGTCAAGAGGAAAATGCCAAAATTCCATTTTGAAGCTTTTGACTATTATTCTTACATAGATGTAGGGCACTCTAGTCTCTAATTTTAAACCCTATGTAATTAATTAGGCAGTTAGAGCCACCATATAGATATCATCCTTTGTATCAATGAATCTGATGGGTTGTTGTTCTTGGGACAAGGGAAGCAGACATGCATGTCCTTCTCTAGATGTCACTTTCTTTTGGATGATTACACCAAGGGTCCATTGTGACTCCACCCTTAGATATATATAAAATTTCACTTCCTACAAAATCTATTGAGAATAAACTTTTCATTAACACTTATCAAAAATTATAATTTAAAATAACTTAAGTTACAAGTTAAACAATTAATACTAAATTTGTAAATTAATCATCGTAAAGAACTATATCGATCCAAACATATCCTAATCTCGTTTTCTTCCACTCACCGCTTCTTTTCCAATTGTTTTTACCTTTTCCTTATCTTGTTCATTATGATAATCGTCTAATGTGTGTATGTGGGGGTGTTAAGTAGGTTAGGAAAAGGTAGGAAAATTAAATGAAAAATAAAGGGAAAAGGGAAAGTGAAAGGAAGAAAAGCATTTAAAATTATGGGTGTGGTGAGTGTTGAGCTTGGGGGAGGGCTTTTGGAGAAGGGCCCATGAGGAAAAGGGCATGAAATAATTGAAAGCATAGCACTTGTGAGAACAAAATGGGAGTGGTAGCTACGACATGAAAGGGGTGTGTGTGCTATGCTTCTAAGGTGGTCCTGAACTTGGTCGTGTGAGAGGGTCCAGGTGGCGGTGCCGCCGGCCGGCAAGGGTGGCCACAGCCACGTGGGAGTTGTGGTCCAAAGGGCTCAGTAGTGTTGGCCATGTGTCGTGAGAAAAGAGGTGACAGGCTGTGGTGTGTGAGACCATGGTCGATCATGGCTATATATGCATGAGATAAGAACAAATGGGATCAGTTTTTGGGAGTGTTACTGTGTCTAACGTTTTAAATACTTGTATCTATGTGTGTGTGCCACATCTTAATTTCCAGTGCCTCTCATCCATATTTAAATTTCAAAACCAAGAGTGAAAAAAAAAAAAAAAAAAGTGTTTATGTCAATGTTGAAAACTAGACCGCTAACAGAGATAAACCCTAATCTATTAAAATATAATATCATCATGATACTTAAAAACTAAACACAATACACAATAATATTTTTTATAACTATAACATGTTTAAACCTAAAATGATAAATGATAAATAATTTAGATTAATTTTAAAAATCAATATAAGATTAATTTCTGTAAGTTTTGTTAGAGAAATATTTGTACCAAACAATTATTACTCGAGTTTTTTTTTTTCTTAAAAGTTTTATTAGTTTACTGGTTCTTACACCGGTTTGATTCTAAATTGGTTGTCTAAATTGATTTTGGTATAATCCCAACGCTGTTAAACTCTTCTTCTTCTCAACTATTGTATTGCACCTGTTACTTCTCATCAGAAAATTTGTGAAAAAAATTAGACATGTATATAGTTTCATGTACATCTCCAATAATATCATTTTTTAAAATCTATTTTGTAGATTTTTATTATTAAAAAATCTATGGATGATTACTCAAATATAAAGTTTAAGAATTCGACTTCTTAATATATTTTTAATGTGTTATCAGTTTCAACAAACTCACTAAAAAATAATTATATTGTATTATTATTAATATCGTTAACCTTAAAATATCTTTAAGAAACTTATATAACAAAACTTTTATAGTATGAGACTCATTTCAACTTATCCACTCTTACAATTTTTATAGTCCTTAATGTTATTTTATTAACTTAATTTACAAATTCATATGTGAATTTTCATTTAGTTATTGTTCATACTTATTGGTGTAGAGTTTTTTTCCTATAAATATTCTTAGCTTAACTCATAATCACTATGGTTCAACCTCATACATCAGCCAAATACGTTAGTTTTTAGTTTAAAACATTTATATCAATGACTAATAGTAAAATAATATGAAAAAAAATTAAAAAAAAATTAATTTGTAAAAAAAAATCTCCAATAAAATAACTTTAGATTATAAAAAATATTTAATGTTTTTCGTTTATTATTATTTATGGATAAATTTTTTAAGCATGACCTAAAGTAACAAAGAGGACTAGCTAATCCAAAAGTTTATGTACACTATGTTTGTAATAGGGGATATGCAAGAAATAATGCTTCTGAGTTTTATTGAGTGAGTGAATAATTTTTAAGATACTGTGGGATGTACAAACTGACAGAGAAGTTTTTAGTGTACAGCTTTTTTAAAATAAAGTTCCCTTATCCTGAAGTCACAGGTTACACATAGACCATATATAAAAACATTTCAAATGTAATAGATTATATGTAATTTACAACAATTAATAAATATGTACAATTTTCTCATTGTTTGTTTTTATTTTTTTCTATTCTTTTTTATTTTTATATTATAGGCCAATGTTTTAGTTTCTTTTATTTTAAAAGCTACTCATAAAAAATTGTATAGTTATAATGTACAATACTTTTGCTGTATAGTTATAATCATTATTTTTAAAATTAAAATTAAAACATTTTATAATATTTTTTTATTTTTTCATTATAATTTTACTCCTATTTTTATAGTTACAATACAAGTGTTTCTATTATATAATTATATAATAGAAACACTTGTATTGTAACTATAAAAATAGGAGTAAAATTAT
>Ga0123340_1005094_pt1 | contig 12476 bp, 14 predicted proteins | sample SirMexnodulemix_FD_89961 | JGI IMG/M metagenome (GOLD analysis project Ga0123340, IMG submission 89961) | Root nodule microbial communities of legume samples collected from Mexico - Siratro Mexico nodule mix | ecosystem: Host-associated > Plants > Roots > Nodule | place: Mexico: Nepantla... | reverse complement strand
TTTTTTTTTTTCTGGATTCTTGGTGTTATTCTACACTAATTTTGATATATGAAACAAGTTTTAATATTCTATCAATAAAAAAAAGTAAAAAATATATATTATGCATCTCATAATTTAATAAATTTAACTCAAATTTAATCTTTTAATCACTATAAAGTATTGATGTATAAAATAAATATTCATTTAAAATATTTATTAACAATAGGATTTATAATAGACAAACAAAAAATTAATTAAGTTTATAATATATTATATATACTTTTTAGAAGATTTTTTTTTAAATTATAAGAAAATAATGTATTATATATTATTTCAAACCATTTTATGTGGTTTTTCACTAGCATCATAAATAAATTTACTTCATATATTGTATAAAATTATCAATAATAATTTTGTATCTTTGATGATATATATTTTTAAATACTAAAGACAAAGAGATATTTTGTGTGTCTATGTTTAAAAAAAATGATAATTAGATAAAAATAATTAACAGTTTGAATTATGTTGTTGAAAGATTTTAAGAGGATGATTAATGAAGGATGTGAGGAGATTGATGGAGGTATAGCTTCAATTGGGGAAATTTAAAGTTCATTTTGAAAAGCAATTTCTTTAACATGTGCTTTAGTTGGACATGAGTGTGTTCTGTATTTGTGTTTGGATATACTTCTTAACAAATGCTTACATGAAATTGAGATTTTTAGATGCATTGCTACAAAAAATGCCTACAACATACTACGTCATATTGAAAGCTAAAAAAGTCATAATTAAAGATAACTACTTTAAATATTAACTGAATGTATAATATAACCTTATCTATCTCAAAAATATTATAAAAAACACCTAACCACACTTTACATATTTTTGTTTTCAAAACAGAAAATTAAGTGTCACAATTTTTAAAAAAGTATGTCAGACAGGTAATTCACCATTCATCTCTGCCAACAATTTTAAAAATAAAATATGATAAAAGTATACATACACTCACATATTTGATAATATTAAACTTATAAAAAATAACCATTTCATACCACTACAGATTTAAACTTATTAGCAATGTATAAAAAATATTAAACTATTTAACTAAACTAGGTTTTTAGAGAAAGAAAAAACGTACAAAAATATACAAAATTAGTAGTTAACAGATTATTTTGGATCGAAGTTCATATTTATTTTAGTTTGGACAAAGAAATAAAAAAAAATAGTGTGAGGTTTGAAATAAAAGATAAAAATCTTATGACTCATGAGAGAGTTAGAACAAATTACAAAAGATAAAGATGGATTGGTATGCATAGGAGATCAGTGCATCTTGTCAATCATCCTCCCACTAGCTCCCTCAAATCTAGCATTGATGGTTATGATAATGCTAAACAAATTTTTTATAATTTTCATCTAAAAGATCTTTTATCATATGCAGTTGTGAATGTAACGATTAAATAAACTGAATTGAATTTGTTTAAAAAATAATATCACATTGATGTGTTTATATTATAACTCTTAAACAGAATTAGGGTTAGGGTTAGTGCAGTTTTGAGAAGTCCGTTAGCACTTCATATAATCAGGTTATATATAACCATTCTGTTTGTAAAAAGGTTAATGAGAAGTTTAGTCTAAAAGTTTAATCTTGTGTACCTGCGGGAGAGGATCACCGGAGTGAGTGGCATCCGGTGGTCGGTGTTGAGGGTGCGAGCGAGCAGGAAGAACACAGAGCTGTGAGAGTGAGAGAGAAGAGTCACGGTGAGAGTGAGAAGTTTACGGTTTTTTTAACAGTTTTCCTATTTAGTTACGGAAGTGATAAGTTACTGTAATCTAACAGTATGCAATGTGTGCCTGCACCTTAGAAGAACTCTCTATCTAAAACCCTTATTACGGTTCTACCCTTCTAGTTTGATGGTGCATTATTGCACCCTCCTCTTCCTTTGTAAATTAATCTCACAAGATCTTTTCGGCTCGTGCATCTCATGGAGATATATTATTAAAATAAGATATAAACAGACATAAAAAGTTTCATAAAAATAAAAACGAAATTCCAATTTTTAAACACAGTTGACGTAGACTGATATATTGAACAAAGTTAAAGAAATAAACATTTGTTACGCCAAAAGGTTCTCTCCTCAAAATTTTGCACAGATTATGTTTAGGAATTGTTGATCATCGGATAGATTGAGGCTGAAGAGAGAGAAGAGTGAAAAACAGGGAGGGAATCTATGGGGATGGACTACTATGGGATTTTGGAGGTTGACAAGAATGCCTCAGATGAAGAATTGAAGAAAGCCTACAGAAAGCTCGCAATGAAATGGCACCCTGATAAGAACCCAACCAATAAAAAAGAGGCTGAGATTAGATTCAAACAGATATCTGAAGCCTACGAGGTAATATCATCAATGGTCCTTGATTTGTTGTGTCGGTGTGCTAAAGATGTTAGATTTAGATCCTATGTTTGATTTTCCCATCTTCAGCCCCTTGTCCATGATATTGATCCCTCCTTTCAGTTAATGGACAAACCTTGACCTTGATTTTATGGTCAAACCTTGGTCATGGTTTAACTGCACTTCGATGATACTGTTCCTAGTTTGGCTTCAGTTTTTGTTCATCGGTTTCTAGTTTTGGTCATGATTCAATTTTCTTCCCAATTTTATTTGTTGTATTTTGCAGTCGGTTATGATGGTTCATCGATCATCTGAATTGTATTTTTTTTTTCACGCTTTTATGCATCCTCTAGATTTGAGGGGCTCTTACAATCGAGTACGGTTAAAGTTTTATATAGATAAGTTTGCTGACTCGGTTAATTGTTTGCCACATAGTTACTTTTGTTTGTTCTACCTACGTAACTCTTGACGCTTGTTCACATACGAAGTTGTGGAATCCTTATGTTTGTTTCAATTATTCATCTCTCTCCTTATGTGAATGGGTATATGGGTTTCGTAACTTGGTTTGATGCAGGTTCTAAGTGATCCCCAGAAGAGAGAAATTTATGATAGGTATGGAGAAGGTGGCCTTAAAGGTGGAGTGCCAACAGCGGATGAAGGTATGGCTTCCTTCTTCCGAACTGGGCATGGACCAGCACCATTTAGGTTCAATCCCAGAAATGCAAACAACATTTTTGCAGAAGTGTTTGGGAGTTCACACCCATTTGCGGGAATGGGAATGGGGTTTGGGTGTGGTGGGAGAGGCAGAGGCATGGGCATGAGGGGGGGATCGTGGGTATCAAGGTCGTTTGGTGGAATGTTTGGCAATGACATGTTCAGAGAAGGCAGGCCAATGAATGAAGGTCCACGCCGAAAGGCTCCTCCCATCGAAAATACATTGCTTTGCAGCCTTGAGGAGCTGTACAAGGGGAATACCAGAAAGATGAAAATCTCAAGGGAAATTGTACATGCAAGCGGGTAAGTTTTCTTTGCATGTAATTTCCATTTACAACAATTTATACTTGAACCTTCTCTTAACTGAATGTCATGAACCGAATGAGTTCTGTTGTTGGGTTTCTTAGAACTGAAATTTTGTTATGTTTTTGACATTTTTATCCAAGCCAAAAAAACATGTGATTGCGACTTTAGATAGTTGTCTGTTAGATGTCTTGATTTGTTGTAAAAGGTGGTCAATGATTTTGACTTTCAATTTATCACTCAACTGTGCAAAGTGTGCATAACAGACTCCCTCAGCTACTCTTTCTTCTGTTTGAGCTCAATGAGAAGAAACAAAAGCTTATTCTTTTACTTGTTGTGTGTGCCTATATAAGCACAGTCACATTGATATAATTTCCCTCGTATCTACATTTATGTTTGCAGGAGAGTTTTTCCTGTGGAGGAAATATTGAACATTGAAATCCAACCGGGGTGGAAGAAGGGAACTAAAATCACTTTCCCAGAGAAAGGAAATGAGCAGGCAAATGTCATTGCAGCTGATCTTGTGTTTATTATTGATGAGAAACCTCACAGTATATTTACAAGAGTTGGTAATGATTTGGTTGTGACACAAAAGATATCACTTACTGAAGGTGAAGCTCTACCAGGCCACACCGTCCAACTTACAACTCTAGATGGCAGGGATCTGAACATCGCCATAAACAACGCCACTGATCCAGATTACGAAGAAGTCATCACCGGGGAAGGCATGCCAATTTCCAAAGATCCTTCCAAGAGGGGTAACCTTAGGATCAAATTCAACATCGAAATCCCAGACATAGTTGGTGCCTGAGGGGAAAGGCAGAGTTAAGAAACTTCTGGCATCACAAGAGTGCCAACTGTTTCAGAGTGTATTTAGTGTATAATAATAATAGTCTTTAGCGTTCACATTCTTCTCTTCTTTTTTCATCTTCTTTTAGATGGTATGTGACTGATGAAGTTTGTGAAATGCGTCGCAATTAACACCCGGCATATTAGATTGAGGTATAATATTTTGTAAATTATGGGTGACAGAGTACTTCAATTGTTTAGCATCAACGTCTGTTAAATTAATCTAAAAAGCTGTGATTCGAAAAATGATTATGAAATAGGTGTTAGAAAAAGACACAAACATAATGTAAAATGAGGTTTGCGGATCAGACGACCTGTGGTGTATTAAAACACACCACTACAGGGTTACGTACCTGTTAAAGTGGTTGATATATTTTAGATTTGATTTTTAATTTCTTCATATTTCGGAGTGAACAATAATTTCAGTTCAAAATAGTCCAAACAATAAGATATAATAAAAATTTATTAATTAATGAGTGTCTATTACAAAGAGGGGAGAAAAAATTACAAAAACAAAATGAGGTCGGCTACTACTAAGCCCTCTGCTTCAAGATTCTTAAAAATACAAGGCTCCATTTTGCATGGATAATATACACTAAATCTACTCTACCATAAACTCTTCAAGCCATGACATTACTTGGAGCTCAGGTGTTTGTAAAGCTGCAATATAAAAAATGTAACGCAGCCTTCAGGTGCAACCCTTCATTGAGAAATTAAAAACGGATGTTCTAATCGGAAGAATCTTCAGACAAAGCTGAGTATGAGCCTCCAACGTTTACTACCCTATTTCCCATCCCATCTGAACCCTCACTCATAACATCTGCTTCTGAATCCTCATCTTCATTCTCAATTCCATTGTCATTGTCATTGTCATCTTCAGACGCATCCACATCTTCGTCACTCATTCCAACCAAATCCCTACTCCATCTGTTCGGGGGAACACCGTTAAAACCTACCTCCCAGTTCCCTTGATCATATTCCACAGCTTGAGCATGGTCATAATCAGATTCTACCTCTTCAGCACTATTACTAACGTCAGCAGCAACGCCAATGTGCACTGGAGTCATTGGACTTGCCTTTTCTCTATCCCATTCCTCATCCAAGTTTTTCAATGGTTCTCTATCAATCTTGGAGCTACGACTGGCTGTCGTATGGCCCAGCAACAAATCTTCAACAGCTCGCTTTCCCACTCTCCGCTTTCTTACTGTTCGGCGACCTCGCCCAGCACCTTGTCCTTGTGGTCCTCGTGCCTGCTGTTTTAATTTGTGACTCAGATTGACAGTGACCTTAGCATTCTTCCGACCACCATCTCGTTTGGAATTGTACACTCTTTTCGCCAGTTTTTTGCCCCGTCCTGGTTCAGTAGTCCCTCGACTACGTTTATTGCCATTTCGTACAATTTTCTTAGGAACAGATTTATCTTTAGTGAATTCATCATGGTCAAATTCTGGTGGTTCAACCTCCCTGTTAGATTTCAAGTGAGTGTATCTTGATGGAAACCTCTGCCAAAAGTAAAGTTAAATACAATTTGTCATCACAATGTCATGAAAATTTTACAGATAAAAAGATCCAGACACTCGAAATACGACAAAAGGAAGACAAATTTAGGGGAACTTGACACCCAATCTGTTTCTAGTCTGTCGCACACAATAGCTCAGCCTCAGCGTTCAGATAAAAATGAAAAGCTGCAGCTCAGCTTATGCATAGAAAACATTCATGATGACATCAATCCTGTCACATAAGGCTAAAAAGCAATATACTAAAAAGGAAAAATTGAGACTCACTATGTATTCTCTTGCTTCTTTTTCCTCAGAAGGCTCAAGTCTTTCAGGCTTTACATAGCTGATCGATGAATCCATCTCAAAAAGTCTGAGAGACAAAGCTGCAGTCGTTAGTGGAACCCATGGGAGAACAGCAACAGATTCAGGATCAGTTGAAGCCTCTGACATACTGCTTGATCCCAACAATTCATCTGTTGTAGAGAAGTTAGATGACAGAAAATCTCGCCGTAGTGCTCTCTCAAATAGGGTCAATATCTGCAGAATATTGGTTAATTCATACATGTCTGAGTAGGCATATAATTCCGATCTACAGAAGCTAGAAATTTAAGAATTGAAAGGGCACCTGTATAAGTTCCTCAACAGAAGATGATTTGCTCAACTTTACACCCCAGTGCTTCCTGATATCATCGGTCCAATCTGCTCCAAATGCTTCAGATAGAACAGATACCTGTAAATAAAATGTGAATACAGTATACTCCTCAAAGTCAAACTAGCAGGACAAAATAAGAAGGCACAAAATAACAGCTTATAACTTAATAGAAAACAGGGTTCAAGATGAAAGCAGAGTTACCATTAACTCACCTCCATACAAGCCAACAGGACCTTAAGCAATCTTGTCCGCAAGGGAAGAGAGTATTCCAAAGTACAATTATCTTTGGATAACTTGTCTCGACATTGAAATGCATGCTTAGAAAAATTAAATCCATTATTTGAGGGAAAAGTGCGGTGGCAGGAACTGCAATGCGAGTCTTCAACAAAACAAAGATCGAGACAGATATCACAAATGTCCATCTGAGGTTTGCATCTCTTTATCCCATATTTCATTGCACATAAAACCGATGAATTATAGCATTCTTTCCACAACCACTTCTGAAAATCTTGATACCTTCTCAAGGCAGCTTTCTTCTCACTGTCACTTTTCCCAAGCTCAATTTTGAAGGATGATGAAGTTTCAGATGTATCAGTATTCAAGTCATGGAGGGTACTGCTAGGACTGTCAGATCCAGCATTGTGGTCAGGGATGGAATATGGTTCATTAGCTTCAACTTTAATAGAAACTTCACCTCTGCTTCCATTTTTGGCACAATGTGCATTCCTCTTTCGAACATTTTCTTTAAAGGAATTCTCAATTTTTTGCAACATTAAGCGCAAATGAGATTCCCTGAGCCCACGTGAATCCAATGATATCAAAAGAGAATCAAAGGCCTGCATATTAACAGTAGAATAAAAAACATGGTAACTAAAACAAAGAATAATAAAGGCATAACATTTTCAACAAAATTGGCCCCTCAAGATCTAAATGAATCACACATTCAAATAATATTTCCATGGCCGCGTCAACAAATTTATAGTAACGGAAAAATGAAACTTTGATAAGAGAGATACAACATAATTACCATGAATAAAACAACTGGCAAGCAGATGTTTAAATTTCAAAGGCTATCCTCATTTAGTCCAGTCGCTAATGATCAGATATTGATGGGTTTGGGGGAATATAAACTTAGAGGGAATGTCTTGTAGGATGTCTAAAAGGAGACTTGCTGTGTCCTAAGTCCTAACATACATGTCATTAAAAGCATGCAATGGAATATAATAAACATGTCAAAATCAATTTACAATTTAGTTTATCAGCAAAGTACATATCATGTCACGGAAAATACAGAAGTTACCTCTTCCGAATCAATAAGCCACCACTTGCCATCATGACATTCAACAAAGATCCTGCCAGAACCGGGATCACTGCTAGAAGCAGATGCAACAAACTGCCAATATCGATTCCGTCTCCGATCTTGCCCAAGGGGTAAAGACCTGTAGACATACATCTCCTCTGCTAGGTGGGCAAAATAAGATTTCAACTGTGAACGTGATCTTTTCGAATATTGTGCAGGTACTTGAGTCTGAGGGATGTCAGCACCAGTACCAGTGCCAAAATCTTGAATTGATGAGGACTTCTCCATAGGCATGCTCAGTGCAACAGGAGCTCCTTTTTGGTTTTCTGCAGTGCTGGGTGATGCTTCATTATTGTTAATATTAATGTCAAGCATCATCGGGCTTTGGTTTCCCTCCACAGCTGGATATGTGTATTGTGTTTCAACTTTATTCCCAGTAACAGATGGAAAATCTAATTTACTAATATTATCATCTTTCAGACGAACTTTATCTATCTGTGCATCCGCCCACATTTGTTTCTTCAGAGCATTTGCTGATTCCAGTCGATCCTAAAAACTCGCCATGTCAACTTAAAAAGTATAGAAAAATAAACTTAAAGTACACTTTTGAGAGAAAAGATATTACCTCAAGGACAACACGGATTGAATTTCCTTCGTTTGCCACACCAACCAAAGCAACAAGAGCATTTAGACGCTCCTCTACGCTGAGATCAGAATATTCTCCTTCTGCAAGCCCTAGAATCCAGGACTCTCCAGATATGCTTTCATCAATTTCCATATTATCTTGATCAAGATTGCCAGCATTTAAATCTCCACAAGCAACAGGTCTGGTGACAGAACTGGGACAATCAGCATCCGTGGAACCATTCTTGGGAAAACAGGGTAGATCTGTATCAAAATCATTTTGAATAAGATCTATGTTGTGACCCAAATTTTCTTTTCCATTTGATGAGCAAATGTTTGCGTCATCATACTGTTCAGAATTTTGGTTCGCACTTGAAGGATTTACTAAATCATCATCTTCAGGATCCTCATCAACTTCATCACTTTCCGACTCCTCTTCTCTTTCAACATCATCAGCATCTTCACCAGCTAGAAACCCATTTTCAAATATCTGAATTTTCTTTCTTGCTTCTGAAAGAATGGAGTCAGCATCAGCAGGATCCTTTCTGAACGCATCTCGTACACAATAAGTTGATGGAGCTATTCTTTCAAACAATTTAGTGTCTCTTGTCAAAGCAACAGAAATTGATGCTTCAGGTGTCTTGCTGGTTGTTAGGTCCCGAAGACCAGATTTCTGACAGGAAATGAAACATAAGAACAAAATTGACAGTTTTAAAAAGAGCACTTGATAAAAAGATAGACAGTTCACCTGAATTTTTTCTGCAAGCTCTAGAACTGTCAAACCCTTACCACCCTCCAGTGAAAGAACATGAAATGCTGCAAATTTAACTGTTCCAGGAGTTAACCGGTGCCTTGATCTTCGGGGAGCTAACAAACCTCTCTCTTGCATTTTGGCCACAGCACTTTCAGCTGCTGAACCATTACGAAGGGTAGAAATGATATCTACACAGCTTTTCCCCTGGAATATCAAATACATTTTGAACCACTTAATCGATCAGAGTAAAGTAAGACAAATAAATCCACTGCCTAAAACAATTGCAAAATAATGAATGACCAGTGAACTGAAACAATAATACAAATGTTTCAGCCCTGCGGCACTAAAATAACGCAGCATTCATTTAACATAAGATCTCAATCTAAATATTTATATGCAAATAGAGTGAACCTCGTCTTTATCAATTGCGTATGACCATGCAATACTTCTTTTCTTCAGATGCGGTCCTAATCCTGCAGATAGTGCTAACTGTCGGAAAATTTCTGGCCATGTCAACTGATTCAAGTTCTTCTGCCAATTTCGTATGTCAAAGCCCCATGCATATGCCTAAACCATATTAAAGACGAATTTGTCTGAGTCAACAGTCTCAGGCAAAACTAGTATGTCTCAAAAGGAAAAGTAAATTTAAGATATATTTCAACTTACTCCTTCAACAATCTCTGGATGGCCACCTCCAGGATTAGCAGCTCCGTTCTGATTCATCCCCAATCCTGTAGAAGGTGTCCGAGCAACATCTTCAATGTCCTTTATTATCACCTTGAGAAGAGCAACATGTATCTCGCCCAACAATCTAGAATCCTGCAATCAAATGGTTTGAACGGAACACACATAATAATCAAGAAGGGCACAAAATTCAGTTCATCTGCAGTACAAAATCAGTAGCAAAGGTCAGATTTACTCACGTAGTCATGAAATGCCTGTACAAACTCATCAAGGGTAAAAGGCCATAAATCAAGAACATCTGCAAAAGTAATCAAGAATCTCCAAACCTGAAATAGAGCAATAGACCACAGCTTTCATACTTTAAATTCAGAATCCTCAATTTTTAAGCTTAAAAACAATAAAGAACAACATGAATGATCTCAGAAAAACGTATATGCAATCTTAATATAAATAACCTTCACTATCATATACAGATGGATGAGCAAATTTAACCAAACATTTCAAATCATGGACTAATATAAACCAATGTCAGAAACTGAGAAAGAGTAACATTCCCCTTCCCCCTATGGGCAATACCAGAGCAAGAGATAACTGGATCAGAGCAGCATTAACATACACTACCATAAAATGATGAACGAGTGGAAATACAAACATACCATGAGAAGGTTGCCAACATTCTGTTCTGAGTTGCTCCAAGGTTGGATAGCAAATGGTTTTCTCAGCTTTACACTCTTGGGTGGAAATACACACAATGAATCTACAGTACAACATAAATTAGTAATAGAACCCAATTACGTAACATTACATAGAGCAACATCAAGATAATTGCTCACCCCTAAATGATTCAAGGTTTTGCAAAGTATCAAGATCAATATGAATAATAGAGGAAAGCCCCTTGCTGGCAGCAGCCAACTCCATCAATTCCAGTTGTTCATCCTCAATAAGCTCCATAGATTCTTTAGCTATTCTCCGAGCATTTGCCTTCTCAAGGGCAGCTTTCCTCCTCTCTTCCTCTTTCTCTTTGCGGATCTCTTCTTTTTGCCTCCTTTTCTCAGCCTTTTTTTTTTTTTACAAAAGACAGCAAGAAAAAAGAGCAATGTACAATAAAAATCCAGACGTTTGAATATTTGCCAATGGATTATAACCAATAGGGTTTAAAAAAATTACTCTCAAATGTTCTTTCAACAAAAATTTTTCCCTTCGCTCCATTTCCCGCCTTTGCTCACGTTTTGATCTTTCCTCTTCTCGCTGTTTCTCACGCAACAACCTCTCTTCTTCCTTCCTTCTCTCACGATCTTGCCTTTCCATTTCCTTCTTCATTCTTTCTTCACTCTGAAAGGGAGAGGGGAAGTATAGGGTTAGCTAAAGAGACCTTTTAAGCTCTATAACATGTGCGGTGACAGCAAAATTTGTTTTAATGAAACATTAACCTTTCGTCTGAGGTTATCTTGTTTCTCAAGCTCTTTCCGCATCCTCATTTCATAGGCTTCAACTTCCTTTGCAACTCTAGCTTCATCAATCTACATAAACAATGTTAAAAATATATATCTTCCTCCACAAGAAATATTGTTTTAACCTAGCCACGGAAAATGACAAAACAATACTTAACAAAAAAATTACAAATTCAATTAATACCTTCCGTTTCCTCTCCATCCTCAATACTGCATCATTATGGGATACTTGCCCACCAGGTAAAGCATATGGAATTTCTTGTCCAACAATTGGGTGATCAGTAGTATAGTGGGAGTTCATTCCAGTATTAGTTATGTTTATGTGAGGTTCCCTTTTGGGAACAATATCATCTTCTCTAGGGGGAGATGGATAGGGAATGACTTGCTTGTCCTGTGGTTGAGACAAAAGACGAACACGAGCAGAATGACTTTGGGGAGCATGAATTCTAGGTTGTTGTTCATTTCCAAGGGGAAAAGGAGTTCTTGCCGGACCCTCCATTGGTTCATGTAAATGGGGTAGGTTTATTTGTCCAAAAACATCAGATCTAATGCCAGACTGGGTCGGAAGAAAGGGATATTCATGGAATGTCCTTGCTATTGCCTGAAATGGATTGCATTTAAAACAAAAACATCATATTAACAACCAAAGAGAAAGAGTTGACAGTAAATATAACCAAACTATGAATAAATAAAAGTATTTTTTATTCTCAAACATAAGTACACTGAGGAAAGACTATTGAGAGCATTTCAAAACATTATGTGAATGAAAGCATTCAAATAAACATAGCCCTGACTAAAATAAAGAATAAACAGCATACGAAGGGAATACCTAACTACAATGTGCATTAAATTTATTTATTCCTTTCACACAAATAAAATCCAAATAAATGATAGAGGTTAAAGTACTAATATGCCCAATATCACAATTCAAGCTGATGGTACCAACATGCCATTACGAAAAAGGTGAAAAACTAAACACCAAATAGTGCAGGAAATAAAGGAATACCATTACGTATAAAGACGAAGGAAAAACATTTAAAAAATGTGCCAATCTTAATAACTAAATCACACAATCATAATTAAAAAAAGGGTTTTCTTTTAACACGTACCTCAATCATAGTTATCAATTTCAGACGGCTGTTTGTAACAACACAAAAAATGCTCTAGGATAGAGTATAGCAGGATGAAAGCCATTTAAAATTTTTATAAATGTATACATCTATACTTACATACATACATACATACATATATATATATATATATATATATATATATAAAAT
>Ga0123340_1005091_pt1 | contig 12478 bp, 9 predicted proteins | sample SirMexnodulemix_FD_89961 | JGI IMG/M metagenome (GOLD analysis project Ga0123340, IMG submission 89961) | Root nodule microbial communities of legume samples collected from Mexico - Siratro Mexico nodule mix | ecosystem: Host-associated > Plants > Roots > Nodule | place: Mexico: Nepantla... | reverse complement strand
TTATATATGTTGTATACATATCCAATAGAACAAAACTAAAATATCATAGTGCAACATATATTCTAACACAATTCACAAAATATTATGTTCCAAGACTAATACTATTACAACTTTCTAAATTGTTCAAACCCACTTCCCTTGTGAAATACTAAAAAATCACCATATATATTTAATCATGTCATTATGCGCTATGATACATTATGTGCTCATATTCTCTAATTTTTTATTTGAAAAGATATAATATTTTGGTAGGGTTTAGGGTGCCTAAGACTCTAACAGGAACAACAATCTCTCAAAAGGAAAACAATGACATGTACATATCAAGTATACAAGAGTCAAGTAATCAGAACATACCAGTTGAAGATCCTCAAAAGCGCTTATTTCCCCCTTTCTTTGTAATTCGAACCTTCAAATTTCTGCAAACTATGTATATTTAGGATATTTTCTAGTATCTCTCCAGTACTTTTTTCGTGTGTCTATTGAGTGTGCATGCCCTTTTATAATAGTACTATTATGTTCACTTTTAATTGGGATTTAAACCTATTAATTTCTGATTATCTCCACTTAATTGCATTTTTACAAAATTGTCAATCAAGTTTTAAACAGAAAGAATGAATCTAGAATACAAAATGGGAAGAATCATAAAAGTGCTATTGTTGTGGCAGAAATAAAACCCCCATACGTAATCAATTATGGCCAAAGGCAAGGATACTAAACACTGTCAGAATAATTAGAATGAATGTGGAAAATAAATGGAGAATAATTGAGTGTAACAGTCTAATGAATGGGACATATTTGCTAATGTGTTTTTTATTTATTTTTTATTTCATTTTTTTATTTATTATTTATGAAAAAGAAATGAAACAGATAAGATAAAAAATTGAAAATTTTTTTTTTTTTTTTACCTTTTTTTTATTATTATTTTATTAATTTTATTAAGAGCAACCTGAAAAATAAAAGGGGGTTAGCAAATTAAATTAGAATAACAATAAAAAAGAAAATGCATAATTTATTAGACAATCAGCGTTTAATTGAAAATAATCAGCATTTAATCACTACTAAACAAAATTATTTGCAATTAAGCATAATAATATTCAGCTCAACTATTCAAATTTCTAACTTTTATATTCTTTTATTTATTTTCAATTAATTTTTGTGTCATTAATGGGCCTCAGAAAAGGTAGGCAGAAGGAGAGAGACAATGTGACATGGCAACACTTTAATAATAATTTTTTTTTTTACCTTTTTTACACACTTTTAATGGATTGGGCTTAGTAAACTAATTTTCTTTATTATTTCAAACGAACCCCTTATTAATTTGAGCTTTATTCAAAGACAATTTAATTTCTGACTGAATTTCTTAATGGATTGGACCTCCTTCAAATTTTTATTCTTTCTTTATTTCTTGCAGTTTATTTTAAAACAAACTCAACATTCTTTTTCTTTGCTTTTTTTTCCTTTTTTATGAATTTTATTTTGAAAATTTAATAATAAAATAAAATGAAATCAAAATTTTTTTATTGTATATTTTAAAATGACAAAATATGATAAAAACACACTTTTTAATTTTAATTTTCTTCATTTTTTTTTATTTTGAAATAACTTTATTTGCCTGGACAAAATTGAGTGTTGACAGATTTGATTCATATTAATATGTGGGAACCATACTCAATATCATCAATTCATGGTCAAAAATATTTATTGACCATAGTTGATAATTATTCAAGGTAATATGGATTTTTTTCTTTAAAACAAAAATCTGAATTTGATTAGACTTTAGAAAATATTGTTGTCTTTATTCAAACACAATTTGAGATAGTAATCAAAATAGTAAGAAGTGATAATGAGACTGAAGTTTTCATGACAATTTTTTTATTGACAAAAGAATAATACATCAAACTTCATGTGTTAATGCTCCACGACAAAATAATATAGTTGAAAGGAAACATTGTCATTTATTAAATGGAGCAAGAATTCTCATGATACAATCTCATTTATCCAAAATTTATTGGTCTTATTCTGTGATACATGCTGCACATATTGTATATACATGCTTCCCACATCTATATTAAATTATTTTTTTCTCCTCATAAAATGCTGTATACAATTGCACTAGAGTTTAATCAATTAATGGTGTTTGAATATTTATGCTATGCTAGCACTTTGTCAACAAATAAAAGTAAATTTGATCCAAGGGCATCAAAATGTGTTTTTATTGGTTTTAAAAGGGGACAAAAGGATATATTTTGTTGAATATTCAATTAAGAGAAAATTTTGTGTCTAGAGATGTTGTCTTCTATAAACATGTTTTTTCATATCAAACGATTGAGGATACTAGCAATGAAACTAACAATCCTAACATTCATGACTAAAGTCTTTTTACACAAGATCAACCTAGTTTAAGTCAGCCATCACAAGTCATTTTTGCACATTGTGATTGTCGCAACCGGGGTCACGACGGGGACGATGCATAAAAATAATTTATTTTAACTTTCAAAACAGAGGAGTCGCCACCATAGTTTATATGGAAAACTATGGGAAAACCGGAAAAGGATAAGGCAAGTCTGTGAAAACTGGATTTTGGGTTCGGTAGTCGGTTACGTGTGGGAAAGGTATTAGCACCCCCACAACAACCGTCCTAAGACGGTACCTTTAATTAAATAAATAAAATGAGTGTAATTTTTAAAATGTTTATTTTCACAAAAAATGAGACAAAAATGAAGATAAAAAAAAATATTTTTTTTATTTTTGGAAAGGGCCCGTCAAGGTTTGACCTTGCTGCTACGTATCTCCATCAGGAATGGAGAATCAGGGTTACGTAGTTCTTTGGTTAAGATTGTTTGTCAGGTTGATATTTTTATTTATGACAGTTTTGTAATTAATTTTTTTATATTTAATATTAAAATGATTTATTTTCAAAGTTTCATATTAAATATCGCGTGACGTGAGTGGCCATTTGATATTTAAGAAAAATTTGGAATAATAATATTAAATGCTGTATGACGCGTATGGGCATTTGATATCTAATATTATTAAAAAAAGTAATATTCCAAAATTTTATTTCTAAAGTTTATATTAAATATTGTATGACGCATGCGACCATTTGATATTTAAAAACTTTAGAATATTAATATGAAATATCGTATGATGCGTGTGGTCATTTGATATCTAACATGATTAGAAAACATAATATCTCAAAATTTTCTTTCTAAAGTTTTATATTAAATATCGTGTGACGCGTGCGGCCATGTGATATTTAAGAAACATTTGGAATAATAATATTAAGTATAGTATGACACGTGTGACCATTTGATATTTAAGATTAGTAGAAAATATAATATCCCAAAATTTTATTTCTAAAGTTTTATATTAAATATCGTATGAATGTACGACCATTAGATATTTAAAAAAACCTTAGAATAATAATATTAAATATCGTATGACGTGTGCGGCCATTTGATGTCTAACATTATTAGCAAATATAATATTCCAAAAATTTATTTACACAGTTTTAGTATCCCAATTTAATTTTTATTAAAATAATAAAAAAAATAATTATAACACAATAAAAAAAAATAAAACATGCAATATATAAGCTTAAAATATGGAGGTACAAAAATAAAAAGGTTGTAATTTTGGGCTGACCCCAAAGGCACAAAATCATTTTTTATGATTCTTTTTAGGTTGGTGGTGCAATGGTAAGGTGGGGGGTTCGAATAGGAAGGCCTCAACTCCACAACCCTAGGCCATCATCACCTCAACCCTAAGCCACCACCACCTTACTCTAAAGCCATGTCAGGTCTACCAACCGAAAGCGGCAGCGGCGACGGCGGTGGCGGCAGGCGTTGCGGCAAAGGCTGCGGCGCGCGGTGCGACGATGGCGGGGCGGGGAGAACAATGGGTGACGGCGGAGATTGTTTTGGGGCTGTTTTGGAGTGGTTTTGGGTGCTTTATCCCAACTTGACGAATCTGTGGTGTTCTTCAAAAATGATAGTCTCCTTTCCAAAAGTTCCTTGCTTCTTAATTTTAAACTGAGTGTTGATAGTAAGACAGGATAATCAACCTTCTCTTCTTCTCTAGTTTCTCTCTCTTTTTTCCTCTTTTTTTTCGTATCTCTCAAAGTGAGTAGTTCTTTTCTAACGTAAGAGTAGTTACGACTTAAGTGAATCCTCTTTTTTTATTATTTTATTTATTTTTATTTTGAAAGTAGTTCAGAGCAGTTTTGAAAGATTAACTCTTTCTTTTTTATTATTAAACATGAAGTGTAGATAAACGTAAGATGAAACAATTTGAGAACGATCATATTTTATTTGTTATATTTTTTGTTATTGTGAAATGAGATCATGGGTGGTTCAGAGCAGCTTTAAGATTGACTGATTCTCTTTTTTTTGTGAGAAGTTAAGATTGAGTGGGAAGTTACGGAGAGTTGAGAATTTTTTTTAATTTGTATTTTTTTCTAATTCTTTTATTTTTTTTATTTTTTTTCTTTTCTAAGGAGAGAGATATTTTGGAATATCTCATTATCTATTATTTCACTCATCTTTTATCTCTTGATCAATCTTGAATAATTTTGAACAGTCTTGAACATCGCATAGCTCATAGAACCAAATCATCAGTGTTTTTTATTCTTTTTTTAATTATTTATTTAACTGGACGAAATTGGGTGTTGACAGTTGCTCTTCTTTACTTAAGTTTTATTGGATAATATGAAAATTCAAAGAAATTTCATATTATCAAAGTAAAGATTAAGTAAAGATAGAGACACTGATTTCGTTCGGGTATCTGCAAAAAATAAATGAAGACTGAGATTTGATGATAGTGAGGTTGGACCTTGGACTGAGCCGAGAGGGTCACGGACCTTCATGATTGTAAAAGAGTGAGGTTGGACCTTAGACTGAGCCAAAAGGGTCACGCACCATCACGATTGAAACAAAAAAGAGTGAGGCTGGACCTTAGACTGAGCCGAGAGGGTCACGCACGATCACGTGGTGAAAAGAAATGTGAAACCGCAACCTTAACCTTATAAGGACGATAGGGCTATGAATCTATACTAGAGATGCGACTTTGAGTCCTTTCTCCAAATACTAAGAAGTAAAATTGTTGAAAAATAAAGTGCGGAGATTCAACTTTGAGTTCTTTCTCACACAAGAGCTGAAAAGTAAAGTGTGGATATGACTTTGAGTCTTTTCGCACACGAACAGAAAAGTAAAGAGTGGATACGACTTTAAGTCCTTTTGCACACAAACAGAAAGGTAAGGTGGGGAGATACGACTTTGATACCTTTCTCCAACACAAGCGGAAAGTAAAGTGTGGATATGACTTTGAATCCTTTCTCACACAACATAAAAGTAAGGTATGACCAAGACCTTGCTTCTACGGGGGATCAAGCGCCAAAAAAACAAATGTGACCTTGCTTCTGCAGGGGATCAACATACCAAAGAATACTTGTGACTTTGCTTCTGCAAGGAGTCGAAAAGTAAATTATCTGGAGATACGACTTTGAGACCTTTCTTCAGATAGAGATACGACTTTGAGTCCTTTCTTCAAATAGAGATACGACTTTGAGTCATTTATCTAAAAAATAAATTTGAGTCATGAGCTGTCATGTGAAGATTTAACTTTGAGTTCTTTCTTCACTGGAGATTCGACTTTGAGTCCTTTCTCCAAATATAAGGTTGACCTTGAATCACCTTTCAACAGTAGAGATACAACTTTGAATTCTTTCTCTAACTGCAACGACATTGAGTCAATTATTATTTTTTTAGAAGATATGACATTGAGTCTTTTCTTCACTGGAGATACAACTTTTAGTTTTTTCTCCAATAGGGATTCAACTTTGAGTCCTTTCCCTAACAAAATTTGAATCATTCTTCTTCAAAAATGTCAACTTTGAGTCGCCTATTTTCGATCTTCCAACATGGAGCCAAACTTTGAGTTGCTCATCCAAAAGGTCAATTTTGAGTTGTCTATTTGCCCGAAAGATATGTATGTATGAATGCATCAAAACTTTTAGTTTCTGACTGTTTGAATGTATGCATGTGCATGTTTGAATGCATGAAATTTTGATTTGATTTTTTTTTAATATGCATGTTTGAATGCGTGAAATTTTGATAATGCATTTATGGATGCATGAACATCTAAAAAAATGCACATATGAAAATGCCTTTTCAGAATGTATTTTTTTTTCTTCTCTTTCTCTTTTCTCTCTCTCTTTTTTTTGTTAAAAATCAAATGTTTTTTTTAGCAATCATTGAATTTGAAAAATATTTTTTTTTTGATTTGATTTTGATTTTTTTCCCTTTAAAAAAACTTGACACTTGAAACCAGAATGTCATTGACTCAACATTCGTCACACTTTGCTGCATATGTACTTAAATTGGTGGATGAACAAAAATATGGGAGAAAAGGCTTTTGGTAAACTGAGGAGAGTCCAAATGACATTATCTCTAACTAAAAAATGACAGTGCCCCCAATCTTGATATATAGAGATCGAATTCAAATAGATAAAGGGTGCAACTTTACTTTGAAATTTGTCACAAAATCTTTTGAGAATATGTTATAGGCATGATGAACGTACTACCAGAGTTGCCCCAATTTTGAAAAAAAAATGGGAAATTAAGGTTCAAAGGATGTCTAATTTTGCTAGGTTAGATGAACAAAAATTGATTTGGTGAAAAACTGGGATAACACAACTTATATGGAGAAAGTTGTAGCTGAAAACAAACATATGCAAATCTGACTGAATATGGATTGTCCCAATTTTTTTGAAATATGGGTGAAAAATTAAACCGGATAATGGTTTGGTAAAAAAATATGAAATACGCAAATAAGGAAGGATTGCCCCAGTGTTAGTGTTTCTCTAACACTATTTTGCTCTTATTTAGTTAGCAGATTTTTATCTTCCTTTATAGCAAAGACATTCTGATTTTTTTTCTTTTTTTTCTTTTTTTTTCATATTGACAGTCACATCCCTCTGTTGTAGGGTTATTCTTTGTGAAAATCATTGCAATCATTCTTCAATCAATATGGACTTTGTGTGGCTTGTAATGTGGTCAGGAGTTAAAAAGTTTTAAAGAAAATTGTATAAAGGCTCAAAAACTGTTTATGGGTTTTTATTCTTCTTAAAACAAGGACCATCAACCTGATGTTGCATAAAATAGTTCAAGTTTTTGCTGAGATCGTTTTCTTATTTTGTTTCTTTTTGCTCTTTTTTTCATTTCTTCTTCACGATAACTTCCTTTGTTTGTGAATCGTCACTCTTTTAAATTGATGACACACTTTTTCCTTTTAAATTTCTTCCCTTTTTCTTTAAAACTTTTGATGCACTCTTTCCTTGATAGATCTCCTCTCGTGAAGCTTTTGACATATATCCTGAACTGAATTTCAACATGCTAATGATCCTTGTTTAGGGTATTCTTGAAAGGTTTTTTTTTTTTTTTCTGGCTCAAAGAGGGTACAATGAAAATTTTTATTGATATTTCGGGAGGAAGAAACATGGCCATATATCATTTCAAGTCCTGATTGTTTGGTTTTCAAAGAGATTAACTTTTACAACAGATTTCAACGACTTCCAGCATGTGTCATTTTTTCTCTTTTTTTTTCATCCTATTTTTTTGCTTAAATTGCCCTTTGGAGGTTTTCAATCTATCGGACTTTTATTCCATTTTTTTCGAATGTCTCTAGAGAAAGGAACTTGAAATTAAGATTAACATGTACAAAATCCAACTGATTTTCCCAATATAATGTTTACTCTAAGTTTTAATAAGTGACACCACATATTACTGAGACAAATCCTTTCTCTTTGGGGCTAAATGAAGGAAGGCTCAAAGAGGTTTTTAAGACATATGTATGCAAATATATTACATCTGAAAAAATCAATTTAATTCCTCTTTTTATGTAAGGCTTTAAGATTGTGCCAAAACTTTTTCCTTCACTTTTATTTTTCATCAATAGATTCACTTATGATGTGTACTTCTCTTAACAATAACAAAGTATCAAAGAAAATTTTATTTCATCACAAGATAATGCAAATACGATTCCAATGTTGTTTTTTTGCACAAAGTTCAATATTCCAAAAATATTAAATTCCCCAGACTATGAAATCAGATTATGCATAAAATCTTTTAACTGTGTCAGAGTTGACCGGTAACGATAACTCTTCTCCATCCATCCTTGTGAGAATTAACGCTCCTCAAGAAAAAACTTTCTTCACAATATAAGGACCTTCATAGTTCGACATCCATTTACCGCGATAATCCTTTTGAATAGATATGATCTTTTTAACCACTAGCTCTCCTTGAAACTTTCACGAACAAACCTTTTTGTCAAATGCCTTTTTCATTCTTCTTTGATATAATCATCCATGACATACATTGTCTAATTTCTTCTCATCAATGAAACTGAGTTGATTATATATTGCTTGGACCCACTAAGATTCTTCCAACTTGGTCTCCATCAATACTCTGAGAAAAGGTATTTCAACCTCTTTATTTACGCAATTTTACTTCCCTTATCTCTTGTTCAACTAATCTCCACAATTCTAGAGAGGGTTCACATTTTTCTTCATATTCATCATTTTCCATATTATCGTTGGGGTTTGTAACATTTAGATATGAAATATTGGAATGATTATTTTCAAAATATATGTCATCATATCTGCGTTATTCAATATTACAAAAATAAATAGGCAAGACAAAAAAATTTGGATGAAAACACAAAATTTTATTGAAACTGGATCATTGTTATTGCTAAGAGAAAATATCACACTAGAAAAAAATTGCTCAAAACCAATCAAAGGTTTCTTTTTCTAAAGCATTACATTTCATCCTGTGCAAACACCACAGGTATATCTTCAGATTCCCAATTGCCAATTTGTTCATTGGGAAGACAAGGGTGCACAAGATTGATAATTTCATCTCCATGCTCCTACTCAATTGTCGCCACTTGATCAACATCGGCGCTAGTCGAAGCATTTGCATGACCCGTCGAGGGATTCTTTTCCACACTCCCCTTCTGCTATTGAAAAGTAAGCCACCCCGAGTCGAGCAAAGATTGAACTTTATATTTTAGTGCTTGACAATTTTCAGTTGAATGGCCAACCTCTCCACCATGATATTCACACTTTGCATTGACATCATAATATCTGGAATATGGTGATTGTATAATCCTTGTTGGACATATGGCCACTAGCGCATTTTTTAGTAGATCAGGTAACAACTTTGTGTAAGTCATTGGGATAGGAGTAAACTTCACAACCTTCTCTCTTGAATTACTCCTCTGACCACAGTCTTGACTCTGCGTTTGATTAAAACTCTGACCTTCAATATTAGGCTGAACTGCATTATTAGGTGTAAATGGAGGTTTGTATGTAGTTGGCGGCCTAGGAACATTTTGAGGATAATTTGGCACAACATTTGCAGCATAAATAGATGAAGGTATGTAGTTGGGCCGATATTGTCGCTGATATCCTCGCCAATAAGGCATGGCAGAAGCTGTTTGAACCTCTCCTTCTTTCTTCTGGTTATTATTATTATTGAACCCGAGTTTCTTAGCACTTGTAGCCGCGGACGAGCTTTGTGCTATTTTTCCATTTTTCAATCCATGTTCAATCCTTTCTCCGATAGTGATAATATCGGAGAAGTTGGAGGAAACGCTTCCAAGCACATGTTCATAGAAAGGGGTTTGTAACATTTCTATGAACATGGTGGTCATCTCCTTCTTGTGTAATGGAGGTGCTACTTGTGCCGCTAACTCTCTCCATCTCTGCGCATATTCTTTGAAAGTTTTTGCACTCTTCTTTGTCATATTTTGTAATTGCATTCTGTCTGGAGCCATGTCCATATTGTATTTGTACTACTTTAGAAAAGTGTCAACAAGATCCTTTTAGGAGCGGATGCGAGCTGGCTCCAAATGCATATACCAGTTCAAAGCATTTCCAGTTAAACTTTCTTGAAAGAAATGGATCAACAACTTTTCATCATGAGAGTGTGCAGCCATTTTAATACAATACATGGTTAAATGGCCTTTAGGACATGTAGGCCCCTTATATTTCTCAAACTCTGGCACTTTGAATTTTGGAGGAATCACAACATCAGGCACCAAACATAGTCGTGCAACGTCTCCAAACTCACAACTACCGCCACCTTCAATCATTCTGAGCCTCTCTTCTAAGACTTCTAGCTTGGTCTTAGTTCAGTCAGCATTAAGCAATACATTTTGAATATCTTCAGGAATATCGACCTTTGTCGAAGATGGTTCACTAGTAAGAACCTGTAAGACTTGTGGCTGGGTAGTAGAAGGAACTTTGTTAATTACTACATTTTCACCATGATCAACAGGTGGTACTTGAGTGAATTTAGGTTGACCTTTAGCACTAGCAGCATTAACCACTTGTGGTATAGTTTCTTGCTCCACACCTTTCTCATATAATGGTTCATAGTTCAGAGGCAAGTCGTATAGAGGAAACTCTTGATTTGTTCGATTTTCTTGATTAAGATCTAAGGTCTGCGGTGTTCCTTGTTGAAAAATAGGAGGATGTGAAGACTGAGCTTCTTCATTCCTGATAGTAGCTTCACGTTTATTGTTCAGGATTGTTAAAGCTTCCAGAATCTGACTCATCTGATCCTTTAGACCATGAATCTGACTCATCTGATCCTTTAGACCATGAATCTGACTCATCTGATCCTTTAGATCTTTGATATCACTTTTCATGGCTTTCATTGCTTCTTGTGTTTGCTCCAGTCTTCCATATTCTGTTGATTGGCGCGAGTCCTATATGGATGTCATGGAAATTTTTTCATTATTGCGCTTTTGTTGGATTTTATTTTAATGAATTAACTAAATGACAATGCAAAAAATGAAAATAAATTATATGAAAAATGAAAATCAATGCATGTTGATATGTGTAACAAATGTTTAGATGTATGTTACAAGTCTAAATGCAGAATACATGACAAAATGTACAACATATGTTAAGTTTGAATGCTTAATGCATGTCTAAGATCACGATGTAATGTATGTCTAGATAATAAATGCATGTCTGGATATGATATGAATATCTAAATACCTAATGTATGATTGTTTGTATAATGCATGTATGTGAGTTGTGTATGATACAAAATGGCATGATAATTATATGCTACCATGAATGCATGAATAAAGATAAAAAGTGAATGTATGCTTATATGCACAATGCTTGATTACATGATATGCAACATAACTTAAACTAAATGAAAAACCATGTAAATGCTTGTACCTAAAGAGGTACTTAATTCATGATATATGTATGCAAATATGCTACATTAATTATTATATATAAAAATAATGGTGAGGAGAATAGGAACTTGAAAATCTCCCTTAGTGCCTTAAAAATATTCGACATTATAACACCTAGGGATTTCTAATATCTTTAAATGCATCTTCACAAAGGTGGGTCCCCTAATTCCTAAAGGTATAAAGGTCACCAGAGCTATGGCTCACTCCATCGCATACCCATAGCAGTTGGTAAACAATTTTTATGGACATACAAATGAAGCAAACAGACTCTAGCTGGGGTTTTCGCAAAAGCCAGAAAAGGAAGTACATCCTTGTGACATTGCTACACAATCCCTTCTACTTCTAAGCTTTCTCAGACCCAGGTATAGGGCCCCACTCATGATATGTTAAAGTAAACGTGTGCGTGTGAAGGGAAAATCATGCACCCAACCCCTCACCTGCAAAACAGTTAAAAAAGTTCCCAAACAGATATAACAGATATAACGTGTCTTCTACCCTAGGGTTCAATTATTCCAACAAGAACAAACAAGCATACATATATACAAAAAGAAAGAGAAATACAAACATTTAGAAAATCACACTCATAATTACTTATTTTATTAAAACTGGCTTAACTCTCAAGTTTTTGTCCCCAATGAAGTCGCCATCTGTCGCAACCGGGGTCACGACGAAGACGGCAGATAAAAATAATTTATTTTAACTTTCAAAACAGAGGAGTCACCACCATAGTTTATATGGAAAAACCGAAAAAGGATAAGGCAAGTCCGTGAAAACTAGATTTTTGGTCCGGGAGTCGGTTACGTGTGGGGAAGGTATTAACACCCCCACAATGCCCGTCCTAAGACAGTACATTTAATTAAATAAATAAAATAAGTGTAATTTTTAAAATGTTTATTTTCCCAAAAATATGAGACAAAAATGAAGATAAAAACAAACAAAAAATATTTTTTTTTATTTTTGAAAAGGGTCCGACAAGGTTTGACCTTACTCCTACGTATCTCCATCAAGAATAGAGAATCAGAGCTACGTAATTCTTTGGATAAGATTTTTTGTCAGGTTGATATTTTTATTTGTGACATTTTTGTAATTAATTTTTTTAATATTTGATATTAAAATGATTTATTTCCAAAGTTTCATATTAAATATCGCGTGACGCGTGTGACCATTTGATATTTAAGAAATATTTGGAATAATAATATTAAAT
>Ga0123340_1005085_pt1 | contig 12489 bp, 3 predicted proteins | sample SirMexnodulemix_FD_89961 | JGI IMG/M metagenome (GOLD analysis project Ga0123340, IMG submission 89961) | Root nodule microbial communities of legume samples collected from Mexico - Siratro Mexico nodule mix | ecosystem: Host-associated > Plants > Roots > Nodule | place: Mexico: Nepantla... | reverse complement strand
ATATATATTGATGGCCTTATTATTGCAACTTGTAATACTAGAAAATGATTTTGTTGAGAATTTTAATTAAAAACCTTAACTAACCAACAAGCAAAATACCTATATTAAAAAAATCAATCAAAAAAGTAAACAGATAATAAAACTACCACAAGGACAACCAAACAAAACAAAGAGAGAAAAAATTAAAGGAAAACTAAAATTCCTTAAAACTCATGCCTGAAACCAATGATACCAATTTTTTTTTTTTTTTTCTAGCAACCCTACCTTGAGTAATAGTGGATGATGAAATCAGTGAAAACAAGAATAAAAAAATATACTCCAACCATATATAAAATTTTATTTTTCATTAATTTCTCGTTTTTACCATCTCTTTTTTTTATTTATATTTCTTATATTTCTATCTTGTAAACCGAAGAAAGTGTCATTTTCACGCTTGCTCACTCCCTCACTTGCACTTAGGGTAAGTATAACTCAACCTAGCAAGTTAACTTTATCCAATTAAGGCTAATTTTGACATATTTAAATTTTGAAAATAAATCTAATATATTTTTTCATATGACTTAAGTTTTATTTTGGTATGTCCCAATTCAATTCAATTTGTAATCCAATACTTTACAAAATAATTTGTTTTTTAGTAAATTTTTATCAAGAATAAAGCCTTTTTGTTTAAATAGACAATATTTTATCTAGCATGATATTTTTATTTATATACATTGAAAAATTGACTTCAATTTAAATTGACCTTTATTTTATGATTTGATTGCGTAATGTTAGTTATAATATTTAAATACTGAAATTTCATTTAGTCGTATCCCGGTTTTTTTTTTTCATAATTTTGACTAAATTCAGTCTACCTTTAAATAAATGACCCTTAAAAATTTGCATTAAATAAATAAACGACACATATAATGAAAGAGATTGAACAAGCTAAGCTCATCATTTTGTTATTCTATTCACTCTTGCATTCCTTCAAGTGAAATCTCATTCTCTTTTCATAACCTTGTTATTTAAACTACTGAAGGATATTTTATTCCAATCTAAAATTTTTGTGATGGCACTTTGGATATAAAAATTAACTATGTTGGAAAAGAAATACTCGCAATATATTCACTCAAAACACTCAATGATGTTACTTATTACTTATAATGATGAATAATTCATTTCACTAAAAAAAAAGTTAAGTTATTTCTTCTTTTTCTACCATTATATTTTATTCTTTTGTATTTTAATAATTGCCACGTAAAGATAAACTGTTATTCTAATATAAAGTTAACCCTTGATTGGAGGCGTTTCATTATTTTTCCTTCCTTTTCTAACTTTTGGATATTTATGTTTTTAGTGTTATGTTGAGTTAGCCAAAAAATAATTAATTTAATTTATGATATTTTATAAGATTAATTGGATTTCTGTAAGATCACTTAATTGTTTATTACTTTTAATATTTAGGTATCAATTCCTTCAAAATGAAAATATTTAAGTATAAACACCATTGTCGTTGTATAAAGAAAAGTTAAATAAAGTGAGTGTACAGATTTATTAGTTATAATTAGATATATCCAATCTTAAAGTCATTGATAGAGTACATCATTTGACTTTATTTAGGATTGTCTAAAGGTGAAGAAATTAAACAGTAGGATTCTATTGGCTATTGAGAAAGAAACAAAGAGACTAAGTATTAAAATTTATCAACAACTATTAAAATTTTCAAATGTTGTTAGAATACTTTATTTTATAAAGTATTATAAAAATACATCAATTTTGTTAAGAAAATATAAGCTAAAGGCAATAAATAAATGGGTAAAAAGAATGGAATGATGGAAAAAGTGACTGTAGTAGGAAAAGTGAATCTGCAAAAGCCGACACCAAAATCCTAACGTCCAAAGGTCCCCACCAGCCCTAATAAAATTTTGGCTCCATCTTCTTCTCTTTTCTGCCATGCCCTGTATTTTCTCCATCTTTCTAAACTCTCATCAATTTACTACTACCATTTTTCTTCTGCAAAATCACTGATAAAAAGGTCGTACCCATTGTCCAATGAGCCCAATTTTATATTTTATATTGTTAAATACTCTTACAAATTAAAAATAACAATAAATAATATGAAATGATAAAAAAAATAATAACACTTAGTATGGACGTTTTTCTATATAAATAAATATAATAAGTTTGAATAAATAGTAATAAAAATATATATAAAACATGATTTAAAAAATACATGTTTTATGTGTCTTTTATTTTATTTTATAAATACAGTAATATGTAGATAAAAAATCAAGTATCAATAAAAATAATATATTATTCAAACAATGTCACGTGTTGTATTTATTTTTCTAATTAATAATAACTGTATTATATTTAAAAAAAACTTATAAATGATTTGTTAATCAATCTAATTAAGAATATGTTAATGTTCGAAAAATATATATTAGTTTTAATATTGTCAATATATATTCAATTTTATCATATTTATTTTAATTCGGTATTTATTGTGATTTTAATTTTACATTGAAAATTAAAATATTGTTTTATTAAAATTAAGAGCATCGTGATTCTAATAGTAATTATTCTCGTTTATTTTTAAGAACATATTTTCATTAATACAAAACTTAACATGAGTTATGAAGTTGAGATATTAAACCAATTCATACATCTTCTTATTTTGAATCATAAAAATGATAAATATTTTAAATCATCACAATGTTGCATATAGTGTTTTATGGTATAACAAAAAGTAGTTTCAAAAAAATAATTACTCTTTCTTACTCACTTAAAGGTCTTAGCAATTCTGGACTTTAACTTTCCTCAAACTAGACATTCAACAATTGATTTCTACGGATTTTTTTGGATCTTCTTTGATAAACTGAAAATCCAAAACATAATCTATTATTTCTCGATCCTTATATGAAACTAAATATATATATGTTTATTATATTTTCTTGTGAAACTTAGTAGTCGAAAAAATTGTACGTTTAAAATTAAAACTCAAACACCTATAACGACAATTTGTTGTCACAACTAATCTATAAATAATTTCAGCAGTTTTTATGAAAGAATCTAATATATAAAAAAATGTTACTTTTTTCCCGATTACTTAAGGTCATAACTTAGAAGGTTGTAGTAAGATCATAACTAAGAAGGTTGTAGTAATTCAGAGTGGGTCACTTGTCTTCAAATTAGACATTCAACATTGATTTTTACATGTTTTATAAATCTTTTTTGATAAATTGAAAATTCAAAAAATAAATAATTATTTCTCGATCTTTATGTAAAACTAATATCGTGTGCTTGTTATTTTTACTTGTAAAATTAAGTTGTTGAAGCACTTGTAAGTTTAAAATTAAAACTCAAACACATACAACAATAATTTTACAACTAATCTATAAGCAATTTTAGTTTTCACGAAACCAAACACATCAAAATCGACTCACATGTTATTTGTGAGTAACTTCAATCTAAGCTTTTCCTTTCTTCATCAAACAGCAAATGTCTTTATCAAACTGTTTGAACATAGATAGAGTTTTTTGTTATAATATTATTATTATGGAAACAAACCAAATCAGTAAAATATCAGAGAGATAATCAAGGGAGTATCAAAGAATATCGGTAGAATATCAAAAATAATCAAGAAAATATCAGAAAATATCAATAGAATATCAGAGAATATCAATAAAATATCAGAGAATATCAATAGAATATCAGAGAATACCAAAATCCAATATAATTTAAGAAAAATAGAGGTTTTTAAATTAGCTAACAATGAAACTCAACAAAATAATGATATGACCATGTGCAATCACTTGTGCCTGAAACATATCTTATCATCAACGACCTAGGAACTCAACCACATAAACACTACACAAGCTATGAATCTATAAACAAGGTGAATCAAACATGTAATTTATCATAACAAAAGCAAAATCAAAACTAACATAAGACCGCCTAGAAAACTGAGTTCCCAAACCTAACGTGATTCCCTTCGATCATGTTGCAAATCAAACCCAAGCACCTAAAACGAAGTAAGTATGCCTTAAATAGAGAATCAAGCAACCCCTACGTCGTGCCACCAAAACAAAGGCCACGTTTTAAAGGAAGGGATTTCACTGATTTTAGTGAATTTATAGCATGACAATTTGGACGTGGTCCTAGTTAAATGTAGGAAATTTAAATACACATTTCTTAATGGTATTATCTTTATATTTTTTTTTCTATTAATGATTCGTTTATTAAATAATATCATTGATTAATGAAATGAAGAACTACCAGATAGTTTTTTTTTGGTGAAATATAAAAAAATTATAAACAGATACTACTGACATTCATAATAATACCTTGTCATGTCTTAAAAAAACGATGGAACAATATAACACAGTTTTTTAAAACTGTTTCTTAATCCTTCTTTGATTAGTAATTGTGATAATGAATTATGTGTAGAGAGGAGGGGTTAAGATGGTGATTAGATTGTAAGAGAAAATAAACAAGAGGAGGAGAATAGAATACGATAAGAATGTGTCATTATGTACGTTTTGCTGGAAAATCGTGGCCGTCCGCTGATCCGCAATTAACGTTAAAAGGGTGGGGCTGATGGAGGCGAGTGTGATCGCGATCAACGGTGATTTGGTGGCCGCGATTTGAGGGGACATGATAATCGTGTCCCAATCATGTGAGTGCTCGTGCTTTCCTTCCAATGTGGGGTGGGACCCACCACGTGATGGTTGTGTTATCATGCGACCTCACTTCCTGGCTGTGCACGTGCTCCATGTTTCTGTTTAAATATCATTAATGTTACATCTTCTTCATCAGCATAATGATTTCAATTTTCAATATATTTTAAAATATCAAAATCAGAATAAGTGAGGAAATAAGGTTCTTATAGAATGGGCCACGCCGAAGCGAGAAACGAGTGCAAAATGTAAAGATTATGGACTTGGACTGGCCCAGGGAAGATAGAAGACCAACACTTGGGCTCTGTAGTTGCAACTTTACAATCCTACTTTATAAAGAAAACTAATTCATATTGATCAAAGACAGAAGTAAATTTATTTTCTTATATAATGTTAACAATTAAATTGACCAATAATATTAATTTTGAAAAGAAGTTTCTATGTGATGTATGTAACTCAATCACATTTACGGATTTATCATTATATGAAATAGCATTTTATCGTAATCATATCGTGCTTGAATTTGATACTCTTTGTTAAATTAAAACATCTTTACATTCATTTACGTGTTTGATGATAAATAATATTCGTCACTCTTTAAGGATAAATAAACTCTTAGGATTTATTCATTTAGTTTGCCCTTTAAATTTTTAAGTATGAAGTTGCAAGGTAATCGATCAAATATATTATTTTTAAAACATCTTACTAGAAAAAATGGTCTTTCATAAATAAACATAATAAATGTAAGACATTCTTGAAACGTGGACCACTATACGTAAATTAAAGATTTTTAGCAACTTGTGTTTTTTATTTAAAAATAAATAAATACAGAGAAAATCTTTATTATTGTAGAGTGGTAACATTAAGACTTTAGTTTTATATAACTTTCCACTAAAATATATATAAAAAAATAAGATTTAAAACTTTTGAATAATAAAAATATTCTTTTATTTAAAAAAATTATTTATGACAATAACTAAATATAATATTAAATTTTATAATACTTTTACATTGAAATAAAATTATAAAAAAATAAAAAATAATGTATCATAGTAAGATTCACAAAATTAAATTAAGATTTGATAGAGTGAATTTTGAAATGAAGATATTTCTTTGTGACATGTCAAGGTATATCTCAGTATTAAGATTTTACAATTTCCTCTTGTCAAATTTACCTGCATGACACGTGGCATTCTCAAGCAAAACGTAGCGGCTTTTCTTCCCGAACATTATAAACACGGACAAGAGAAGCTAAAAGAGGGAATAAGAAAAATAATTTAAATATTTATAGATCCCAGATAATTGAATCAGAATATAAATTTATTTTTTCTAAAACAATAATTTAATATTTATAAATTAGTTTGATAGCAATTTTAAAATTAGTCTTTTATAAATAAATTTTAAACCAAAGAGAATTTTAAATTAAAATAAATATTGAGCATCTTACATATCAAAGACTTAAAAAAACTGTGAATTCCAAACTTTATTTAATATAAAATTTAAAAAAGTAACGACATTTAATATGAATTATATTTATATGAAACTCATATATTCAGGTATCATTCATTAAAATAAATATTTAAAAATATACTATATATATATATATATATTACATAATTAAATTTCATAATTATTAGTATATTGACGATAAAAAAACACCCTATATATAATTTAAGTACTGTATTCACTTTCTACATAATATCATCGTCTTGCTTGTTTTTGATCTTGAATATAACTTTTTATATATTTTTATTTTCTTTTTCCAACTCTTAATAAGTGTATACCACTTTTAAAAGGAAAAATAAATAAATCTATAGATTAGTTCAGCTCACTAAAAATATCTTAATATTTATAATGAATACATATATTATTCTTATATTTATTTATACTAAAATATATAATTAATATCTTTTGGTTCTTACTTTTTGAAATTAAACTCTTAAATAAGATATCATTTACTTTACTCTTATTAGAAATTGACATACATTTATTTCAAGACTAATACCAAGCACGGTACCTAGATTGAATCAAACTCCCAAAAAAAAAACATGTACTACATATTTAAAATTGATTTTTTAAATTATTAAGTAATTTTAAATTTGAATAAATATGGAACATTTCAACATATTTTTATTCTAATTTTATCGAAAAAATAATTATAAATTATTTTAAATTTAAAATTGAGTTAAAAACATCAATTTTAAAATTGATATCATAAGAACTTTCAAACTATTCTTATATATTAATTTAAATTTAAAATTTAATACAATTACTTAATTTTTATATCTGTAAATTTTCAAAATATTTTTCGAAAAAAATAATATAAATTTATATTTAATTTCAGTCTAATTATTTTAATTTCGACTGTATTTTTCCTCTATGTCCACACTAATTTTAGGTCATTGTTGGGAGTTCAATGCATAAATTTTAGTTCTAACTATGATAATCATGACGAGGATCGTAAATTAACATAATTAAAAATGAATATAATGAGAAGAACTATTTTGCATTAGAGAAAATTATATAAAAAAATTAAAATACATTTTGCATTGAGAAACTATTCTGTAAGTAATATCACTTATAGGGACTAATTAGTAAAGTGGCATCATCTAGAGGAACTAAATTATTAATTATACTTATATTAACCATGTATTTAATAATCAAGACCACAAACATTTACATTGACACAAACAATTTCACTAAAATAATTTTTTTTTATTCTCTCAATTTTATTTTAAGAGACAGTCTCTATCAGGTCCAACTTCATATAGATTGTAAAAATTCCCTTATAAAAATGGAATAACAGCACCGGCGTACTCAGAAATAACGTGTCTGATAAAAGAATGGAGACATAGAAAGAACAATGTGAATGCAAATTTCATGATAAGAAAAATAAAGATATTACTTTTTTATATTCTCACAGTAATAGATCAGAAGAGATATTGTCTCCACCAAATGAAGAACGGTAAATGATGCTTAGATGTAGCTGCTCCCAATAAAATAAAGACTAAAGTTCTGAGTTTTCATGCAGAAACCCGTGAGAGACTTTTTGTTTGACTTTTACCAATACCCTGTACATGTACAAGATTAGGACGCAACGCAAGTGTGAACGATGATGCTTCATATTCTTAATTGCTATTGGGCACTGCACCCAAATCAGAATCTTTGGTTTTTCTATTACAAATCAAACTATAAATTTCAATTAGTCGGTTCAAATTATAAATTCCTAGGCAGTGTATAAGGGAAAAGAGTTACAACCTTTTAGGTCTTACGTAAAATTGAAACCAATGTGGGCCTCTTCCTTTTTTTTTTGTTTTCTCTGTAATTATTGTTTGTGGTTGGAAAGTAAACTCACCCTTTTGTTGTATAAATAGGTAGCTAGTGCAGCAGAAAACTGCCACTGCTATAATATACTTGCAAACAAATTATCAAGGAAGGAAAAAAAAGAGACATTCTTAATGGGGAGCACGAAAGTAGAATCCTACTTTGTCTTCATGAGCTATGATCCTGAATACGAGAGACTTCGAGCTGATCGGTCTGTTCTCACTACTTCTTCTTTCTTTCATTATAGTAGTAAGAAACTTATCTCACTTTATGCTTTTGCTCTTGCTGCTAGAACCAAGAGAGGGGCACATGAGCTTGATTTGTACCTTAGTACAAAACATGATGAGCTCTTAGCAACTACTCTAGAGCCAGGAAGCTTCAAGAAGACATCTTCTTTGGTCATTGTCGATGGTTTTGCAGTAGAAATTACCCAGGATCAGGTAATATATATATTTGGAAAATTCCCTTCAAATGTATTATTCTCTTCTTTTCATGTTTCTAGCATCTAATGCTGGTGTGTGTTAATTTGCAATCATTTTCAAACAGGCCAATAAGCTCAGATCTGCAAAAGGAGTGAGGGTTGTGGAGAAAAACGAAGAACTAGTCTAGTGTATATATCAGTGTTTAGAGGAGAAAAAAACTGCATGGTTTTGCTTAATCGAGTTCTCTCCTATCTCTTGAAAGTTTCTCATTTTGTGTAATTTGCAACGTAGACGTGAACTCTCTTGGCAAGTTTGGTGTAATGTGTTAGGGGAAATTATTATTTGTGTTGATTATCGTGTGCATGTTTTCTGTTTTTGAAATTACGTTGAGCATAATAACGCAGATAAGTTTGTGATTATCATCTATGCCAGAATATATACTCTATATATGCATCTTAAGTATCATTATCTTATAACACATCTCAGTATAAGAAAATAATGATGTATCTCAACGGAAAAAAAAAAAAAACCATTTAGACACATTTGAAGCTTTATTTCTTTGATAATCTTTTCAACACCCCACCCACAAAAAAGTCTGCATTTTGGGAAGTGGGTTTGAACTTAGAATTTCTAAAGTTAAGACAATATAATGAGCCTTCCAGTGCTCAAGTGTATTCTAACATACTCAAACGAAATAATGATTGTAATAAAGTTGTTCAAATTTTCAGTCTCATGCTACAAATACAAAATAGAAAAACACATGCTCATAATTTCATTTATAGAGACAGGAGTTACAAAACCACACACATCATCCATCGTTGTATCATATGGTATTGTACACAAACATCAAATGATAATATGTTAGATTCATAGTGAGTAGAAAAAATATACAGAACCCATGTTTTTCTAAAGATTTTGAATTGGACATGCTATTAAAATTTACTTGTACCAGTTACTTATTGATTAAAGAAGCATGCAACGTGTTTGTTTAATTATGAACGAAAGGAGACTAAAGGACAAAATTTTTCCTTCCATTCATTTTGTCAAAAGAAATCACGACCTTTCTTTTTGCATAAGAATGTGTGCCCACGACCACTCTCATGCTAGACAATTACAAACATGGAAGGAAAATTATCATTTTACATCCATCTTTTTCTTTTTATCTTTACTTTATAACCCCTGTTAACAATAAATATTATATTTAACTAATAAAAGTAAATATACAAAAAAAATTGAAATAAAATAATAATAGTTAAGGTTATCGAACTATCATGATCCTACATACAACTAGCTTCATGTTATTTTTTTTTGTTATTGTTAAGAATGAATGCAAATAACAGAGATTTTAAAGTCGTAAATACTTCAACTGAGTTTGATTTTTTTTTATTACAAAAACTCATTAAGGCAAAGTAACCCTATGGATAATGTAAAACAGCAGTGATTGAAGTAGTCGAATTTAATCCATAGGAAGTGATTCCTGAAGCATGAAGCATATTTGAAATAAAGAAGGAGCAAAGTCCATTGATAATGGCGAGAAGTGGAAAAACAAAAGTACTGGGAGTCTGGACTAATATTGGCAATGGTAGGCAGTTATGGTAAAAAAGGAGAGTACGGCCTACTGTCATAATTTGCTTCCTATTTTCACCACAACAAAGGCTGCTCAAGGGGTTATATCATTCACATCCACGCATCACAACCTATGCAATTTTTATTTTCTCTCTTCTCACAATTTTACTCTTCACTCACAAATTCATTTTTCTACAATTTTAAGTTAAGTATATATCTTTATAGTTTACTTATTATTCATTCCTTAAATACTATTAAGAATAAATAATATAATATCAAGGTAACATGATAAATCTATCAATATTACTAAGTTAGGTTAAATTTAAAAAAAAAAAGGTAAATTTCAAGTCTAACTCGACTTTATAACATCAATTTATAAAATAAAATTTATATTCACTCATATATTATGAATTATTTAAAAAACAAAAGAATTTTTTTTTATAATTAATTCACTTAAAAAATCCCATTATACTTCTTTGAAGAAACATACAGAAATGAGTCTTGGTGGGGGTCACATACATGAATAGTGGTAACTTGCCAGAGAGAATGACCCATGTAACCCATTCGTAGCAAAAGGGGAGCTATTTTCTCCATGAATCTTATAGCATTAGCATGTCTATATCCTTGGAAGTACAAGGCATAGGGAGACAAGGGCGTGCACCAAGGATCAGGCTCTCACTTTATTGCGTTTCAACATTCAAATATTCTTAGCCACTCAAATGTTAAAGAATGGTCAACAAAATAGTTACATGTTAGAGTTTTCAATTTTTAGAAAATATACTATGAAGGCCTGAAATCTTCTTGAACTGAACACGATCGTTCAGCAGATCAACTCTAATTGCCCTTTATTTTCTGTTGCCCCGTGAATTAAAAAAAAAAAAATCCTATTTGGAATAGGGTGAAAAAAGAACATTGTTTTTCCTTTAAATGGAGGGTCATGGTCAGCAAAATCCCTCCCACGATTACAATTTTTGTGCCAATGAACATTGACGGATAAAAGTAATTTATGACGGGTAAATATTAAAAATAATTTACATGCATTAGGTGGACTTTGATGAAAATTGATTTTTTAAATGACTTTTGTTTATTTATAATTTATTGATGTAATTTATGCTTATGTTGGCTAACTTTTAAGTTGGTTTCTACAATAAAATTGTTTAGTGCATCAGCTTATCTAGATATTTTTATGAGTTGTTTTATTTCCACTAGGTTGTAGCTTATAAACTATTAAAAACGTTATTCTTATTAATTTAGTTTTTTTTTTCACCTGCAGCCTACTCATAAAGTTAATAAAAATTAAAAGAAAAAGTTTTTAACCCAAGAAATATAAAAAAAAAATGATAGGACAAAAGAATAAGAAACAACTATAAAAAATAAATATTTTATTTTAAAAATTAATATAAAAGAAGGAAATATATTAAAAAAATAAAAGAATTGCAATTTCCCTTATTATGAAATTAATCATATATCTTCATTATTTCCTATAATATGAAATTTAATAATTGCCAATTCCAACTAATCATTGTAAGTTTTAGTTTTAAATCCGCAATTGTGTTTTAATACTAATAAATAGAGCTTTCTTGTCTATAGTCTTATTTATTTTTCTCCCATAAGAAATGTATGTTTAAGATATATTTTTCCTTGAGTTTTCACGACTTTAAAAGGCTATTAATGGTTCTGAAAGATAATTAAAAGAGCTCATTCAAGAAATGATAAAAAAATGTAAAAGCGACCACAAGTTGGTTAAATCTAATTTGGCCTCAATTTAATGTAACAATAACTAATTAATTTAAGTAGTATAAGTTTACTGCTTTCAGGTTAATGAAAATAAATGGGATGAAATGAAATTTATTCCGTCAGTCGTGACAAAATAAAATAAATTTTTCATTTCATTGTCTTCGTATTTCTATGTTACCCATGTTCTACGAATTCTAAAATTATTAAGCTCTGTTCAGAAATTAAAACAAGAAAAAACTGAAAAGGCATGGAGGCATTGTATAAACATGTGGTAGGCATGGTGAGAAAAGACGAACAACAACACTCAAGAAATTAAAAAACATAACTTGGAAAAGAGAGTAATCTTGGTGAGAGGAAATATCTTAGCACACCACAAGGCTTCGAAAACACTTTAAGGTGTGTGTAAATATTTATTGACTTCAACTTTTAAACTTGTAAAACTTTTACACATACTAAAACACAAGCCAACTATGATTTTGTTTTGTGGGAGAAGTTCCACGCAGGAACAATATAGTAAAAGATGAATTAATAAAAGAAAGAAATAAAGATAAATACAATTCAAAACATGCTTCTATAAAAAAGAGCAAATTTTGATTTTGGTTTCTGGATTTTTTTTATTTTTATAAAATTTAAAATTATTATTTTTAATCCTCATAAAGTTTATTAATTTTGGTTTCACTCTTTCGTAAAATAATTTTATTTATTTTTTATTTTTAAATTTTGAATTCATTAATTTTTTCCTTTAATATCCTTTTTAGAATAAATAAATGGCATGTTTT
>Ga0123340_1005084_pt1 | contig 12490 bp, 6 predicted proteins | sample SirMexnodulemix_FD_89961 | JGI IMG/M metagenome (GOLD analysis project Ga0123340, IMG submission 89961) | Root nodule microbial communities of legume samples collected from Mexico - Siratro Mexico nodule mix | ecosystem: Host-associated > Plants > Roots > Nodule | place: Mexico: Nepantla... | reverse complement strand
CACCAGCACAACTTCAACAATCACCCACAATGACGGCAACAAAAATGCAAGATTAATGCGAGGTAGACCCGAAAAAAGAAAAAAAAAAAAAAAAAAAAGAAAAAAAAAAAAAAAAATAAAAAAATTTTATTTTAAAAAAAAAAAAAAACTAATGAAAACTTGTTACGAAATTTACCAAATTTTGAAAATAAATTGTTTACAAACTAAAATTGTGTATTGAAATATACCTTTTTTTCATTTTGAGTCCTATTTTCCAATAAGACAAACCTAGATAATTTTTTAAAATACCCTCATTTACATAAATTCAAAGCAAGCATTTTCGATTATTTACCCTCTAGTGCGTGTAATATTGAACGAAACTTTTGAATACAAAGTATTACATGTTTTATAACTTCAGGTTAGGTATTCTAACATTGTAGAACCAAACACGCCCTTAGTGGCACAAGGGAGCAAATCAAATTGTTCATTTTAACCATTAGGGTAAACATTTTATCAGTTTATCCCAATGTCATATTCAAAATCATTAATCATCCAATATCATAGCAACATTATGTTATCAACATAACAGTACCAAAAATTAGTGGAGGCAAATACATGATGTATTTATGGAGTTCCCAATCCATGTAATGATGATTTAACTGAATAAAAAACTAAAAAATATCATATTTTTTATGCTTTATGATGGATCTATAGATAACAATTCTGCCAAAAGACCACTTTGCTAAAGTGGATCTGGCGAACTCAACAGTCCTATGCTATAATATATTGTCAACAACTATCTATCAAAAATTTTTGCCAAGCTCAACTTTTTTCATTAGTCTAATAGTGTTGTGCAAAATCGAGTCCAAAATTCCAGCAACCTGAAAACCACCAACAGGACTCATCAACCATACAAACAGAGGACAATACAGGTACGGAACCACAATATGAGATACAAACCGTGAAAACACCCCCAATAATAGCACAGACATTTGTAAGGAAGTGAGAAAAGGACTTCGGATTTTCCGTTATTAAGACCTGCTCACAAAAAATAAACATGTAACCAACTGAAAATTATAAAGAAAAGTGGAAACTTATTCAAATCCATAATCTCCATTAGCAGACCTGCATGGGCGAGAGCTCAAGATGGAACTTAGCAACAGGAATGTGTAAACTCTGTGCCACACTGCTGTGCGCTGTGTACTCATACTCCTCAACTAATTTATAATCTTTTCTTGTTATCACCTCTGTTTTAACTATCTGAAGGTAATGCTCCATCTGTAGCCACAGATATCAGATAAATGTGTAAATAAATCTCCAAGCATCGGAGATGCCCTCATATTTTCTGTAGAAAGAAATAACCATGTTTAAAGTCACCAAAAGATTAGATCGTATTAGAAGTTGTGTTATCTCTGAGGACATTAACACCTAACGAAGGAATCTCTAAATGGATTTATTGCCTCCACCTCCATGTTGCTTTCTTTTCATTTGTTATCCTTTTGGATGCTTCAAACAGAGACTACAGATGCATGCAAAAACTCAAACATATTTAGGTTCAACAAGTTCACACATTTTAGATAGCAAAACAAAGAGTTAAAAAGGTTGAAGATTAGAGACCTTTAGAAATCAGTGATATAACTTCACCATGCGCAGGAGAGTATAGCTTTTATTTATTTCTGTATTTTTTATCATAGAAGTCTAGCAGCATTTAGTAGTGTATACAAAAATTCCAGATTATGAGTGAAGGAGAAGTGCTGCAATGCAATTCATAGAGAACAATAGGTATTATAGTCTAAAAAATGAATAGAACTTCATCGGGCCCTGCGCATCCTATATCTACCGCATCTTGCTCTGGCAGATGCAGGTCTGTATAACTTCTTCATTAATAATCAAATATGCTGATAGAAACCATAAAAAGTCACATTCTCGAATAAAAAAGTTAACGAGTTAGAGCTTTTTACGTTAAATATTAACTTACAGTAACATTTGCTCCTAAATCACGCGTGTTGATAAATGACAGGCCATTCAGCCTGTCATGGCTGCTACCAACGTAAGGTATCAAGCGCTTCACATCACTCATAACCCTAGGTGATACTTTCCTTCCAAAAGATAAGTGGTTTATGACATGTGACATGTTCATTTGGGAAGCATCAAAGGAATGGGCATCGGATCTAGCTGAGATGATCAAGTTTCCAGGAACCTGCAGAGAGCAAAATAGCTTCTGTTTCAGCATGATATATGTATATATTTTTTAGAAGAATACGAGGTCATATCACCTGTACAATTTGTTTTTATTATTTTAATATTAAAAACAAGAGCTTCTATTAAGCAAAAGACAATTTAAAAACAAGGTAGGAACCAAATGTATCAGTTATTTCCAGAGCAATATGAATGTTAGTTCATCCTCGCACTGAAAACAAGAAAGAATTGGAGTTTTTTTTTTTTTTACATTACATTAGAAGGTTGATTTATCCATGGAGAAGTATACCTTCTTAACACGCACATATCCTTCAATTCTACATCCCCCAGCTGATGGTGCTGGTCTTTTTATATGTGACGCAACATTGAGCTTATCCCCCAAATGTAACTTCTGAGATTCTGAAGGGAGAGACGCCACTAAATTTTCCATTGTCTGCAGGTGAGATACTTCATATCAGGTAGTTTTCACTCAAATGGTAAAGAAGTGATGTTCGATTACATTAAAAAGCATTGGGTAGACTCTTTCATGTTAAACTTGATTCAAATAGTGCTAACTTTTAAACTACATATATGTTTACCTTCACTAGGCTATCTGTGTCGCGATCACCATAATAGACTCGTGTTCATGATGTCCATGTTCATTCCTGAAACAGGAAAGAAGATGACTAGATATGATCAGAAATCTAAAACTTTAAAACCCCAATCACAGACCAAAGAGGTTCAATATTCCGAATGTACATAAACAATAGCTATCTAGATATTGATCTTGTTGATTTCGTTGAATTGTGATTCCTACAGATAGAACTATTCACTGCTACGGTGTTCAAGAAGGAAAAGTGTCAGCAGCAGCACCAAGGTACCTTTCGTTACTACTATATGGTCCGCCTATTCCAAACAAACATCATTGCATTCTCCCAAATTTTCTTTCGTTACTGTTAGCTTTTAATCATTATTCCCGTTCTAGACAAGATTTGAGGACAGTTCCCATAATTTTTGGAAGGAAAAAAACTATATGTCACACTCATGGAAAAAAGGTAATATAACTGATCAAATAAACAAGCATATAATACCTCAAAAATCGCATGCACAAGTATGTTTCCCAAAAAAAAGAGTATAAAAGATCTTTTATTGTTACCTTAAATCACTTCCTTTTCGAAAGATACGAATTGAAGGATACCCTTGTACATGATGGCTGGATATTGAAATGAATAGCAAAGAAGACAAGGAAAAATAGCGAAGTTAGCAAAAATGGCAAACGTTTACTTCCAAATGGAGCTCAATTTATAAGTATGGTCAAAGCTCGTCTCCATCTCTATAGTAAGCTAAGCATATATCTATAAACTTATATCATAACTCTGTTTGGTCATAATCCATGAACTTTGATATGATTCTAATCTCCTGATGCAATTGACAGAATACATTACATAATATGACCAAAGAACGAATATCTTTGTTAGAATATATGGAAATCTCCAAGGCTATCCTGATCATATCTTTGATACTCTTTTAGAACTGGTTCCCATATAGTAGCAATATGATTAGTATAAATAAAGGTTAGAGTTCTAAGTTTTATGATCATACTAACACATGCAACACATCAAACAGTTAAGACTAAAAGAGACTATTATCCCGTTTCTTTTCTCTCTATCCCCTCTCTAAATTGTGGTTGGTAGACACATAACGTACCATCATGGATAGATCGAACATCCAAAAGTCGAATAACACTCAAGACTGGGGTATGTATTGTTAGTTATTCTGATCTTCTATTAAAAGGCCATGTAACTTGTCTAACAACAACACTAATGTAGAGTAAAAGGGCATGTAACTTATCTAACAACACTAATGTAGAGGTTTAATAAAACTTTCCAAAAATCTAAAGCGAAAATCACGGAAATATCTTCTTATGGTATTTGAGATCGGTTGAGAAAAATACAAATTTTAAGAATTAAATAATATTACTTAAGATCTGAATGATAATTGAACAACTAACAAGAGCTTATAAAATAAACTTCTCACTATAAACAAACTAACTCAATTTTGAATGCTTTGATTTGAGGCCACTTAATCCTTGAACTAAAACATTATCATCTGATACCATGGGTCCGGTGAAACATCATAATGTTTTAAACCAGACTATTGCAGCTCATAATGTTTTAGTTCAAGGACCATAATATTGCAGCTTTAAACCATAGGTCCGGTGAAACATTTCCCAACATCCTTCTTTTGGAAAACCTAATGTAAGAATGTGAGTTATTTTGGTCACTTTTCAAGCCTCATAGTCATTGTCCTGGAAATCTCTTTGCAATAACTTCTAAGGGAGAAAATGAATCTATTTTTTCCAATGAGAATTATTGTATGATAAAAGTTTGAAGTATTTCATTTTGGTCACTTTTCAAGCCTCATAGTCATTGTCCTGGAAATCTCTTTGAAATAACTTTTAAGGGAGAGTCTGAATCTAATTTTTCCTATGAGAATTATTGTATGATAAAAGTTTGAAGTATTTATCTATTTCTGATATAATTTGTAAAACCTGCAATATAAAAGGACTTTGAAAATAATTTCATAATTTCACAATGACGAAGAGTTTTGTTAGATATCTTTGTTGTCTCTTTTTGCATTCTCTAAAATTGTCTACTAGTATTAGAATAATATTTTTACCCTTAAAAATTTAATAAATAATTTATTTTTTATGCATATGATATAAAAGAATTATATATTTTATGAAATATATATTGTTATTTAAATTTAAATATGTTTTCAGTTTACATATTTTTCTTTTTTTAAAAAATAACATGTATCATATTTAACGATTTTTTAATAACAATATTATTATTATAATTTTTATTTAACATACTTATTATTTATCTTAATAGTTTATTATGATGTGAGGTTGTCAATTTAAAACCTTCTCAAAAAAGGATTATCATATATATATATATATATTTATTGTTGCTGCTGATATTGATATTCAAAGTTGAGAATAATATTAAAAGAAAAAAAATATCTATATAAGAGATGATTATAAAAATATATAAATAATAATTTTATTATCATTATTTAAATTAATTATTTTATTTTATTAAGAGATCTATTTAGTTATCTTAGTCAAGATAAAAATTATAATTTTTCTTTTCAAATTATAGAAATTTATTATAAGAAGGAAGAGACTTTCATGAAAATAAGAAAAGTAATAGATAATTTTTTGTTTGAAAATATTCTGAAATTTAATTGTAATAGTTATAAAATTTTAAATATTATCAAAAATAATATTTTGAGAAGACAACTACTCCTTTTTTTTAAAACATGACTAACTTATTAATAAGTTTATGATAAACCGGCTTTTCTTAAAAAGATTGGGGTTCACTAACAAAATATCATTTTTAAAAAAATTGGGGTTCACTAAAAAATATCGTCATGAAATGGCTTTAGCTTGGTTAGAGTTCGATCTTAGAAGGATTGAGATAAATTATAAAATATTTTTATAAAACAATTCTAATTCAATTGGAGTCCGATCTTAGAAGGATTAAAACCGACCATAAAATATCTCTACTAAATGATTCCAGTTTAATTGAAGTCTAACTGAGGCCGACTATTAAATATTGTCACAAAATGACTCGAACTTGATTGAAGTCCAGTCTTAAAAAAACTAAGGTTGATTATAAAATATAACCACAAAATAACTTTATTTAGAGTTTGAATTTAGAAAAACTGATGTCAGTCATAAAATATCATCGACTCCAACTCAATTGGAGTTCAACCTTAGAATGACAAAGTTGACCTTAAAATATCACCACAAAATGGTTCTAGTTCAATTAGAATTTAGCCTTAAAAGAACTAAGGTTGACCATAAAATGCCTTTACAAAATAATTCTAACTTGAGTGGAGTTCGGCCTTAGGAGCACACAGGTCAATCAATAAGATGCTAAATATCAATGGTAAGATAGTGAACAATCTTATCTTATTAATTCGCGAAAAGATATACATACTTCATAGTTGAAAACCGGCCTATTTTTAATTTAAACCCAAATTAACAAAGACATGCTCAGGTAACGTTTTAGTCATGCCTAGTCAAGTGAAAAGATTTTGACAACCAAGGATTTCTCACTCTGAAATTCGAGAGTCCCAATAAAAATTTCTAGAACTAACACTACTTAAGTCTTATCACGTAACTAAACTCAAGACTGAGAATTGTATATAGTTATGGATAAGTCAAATATTCAAAAGTCAAACAACATTCTTTTTTTAAAACATTTTAACCCGGCTTAAGACAGGAAGTATGTAATGTTAGTTAATATGATATCCTATAACTTATTTAACATGTCAGTTTTACGACTTGTTAATTGCTACCCAGAAGGATTCAATAAAATTACCTAAAATTTTAGATGAAAATTATAAATATTTACTTGTAATACTTAAAATTAATTGAAAAAGTATAAATTTCAAGAATTAGATAATACTGGTTAAAATAAAAAAGATAAAACAACCATTAATTAAAACTTACAAAATACTATAAATAAACTCACTTAATTTTGAATGCATAATTTGAATTCACTTAAACTTTGAATCAAGACATTATGTTGAGGTCACTAAAGCTTTACACCTATCAACTAATTTGAATTCAACGTTTAATATTACATTTCAAATCCTTTCATTTTTTTCTCTTTCATTTGTTTTGAAAAATCTATCCCAGTGCCTTAATTACACCTAAGTAATAAGTACTACGAGTGATGGGTGAGACTAATTGACGAAAAGCACATTTTTAATAATGGTAAAATTGAAAAATAAGTCCATTTTCTAATGCCTACACATAATATTTTTGCACATCGTTCACAATATTAAAACTCTAGGCAACAACGTTGGATTGTCAAGTCTTAAATTTTGAGATTTAAACTTAACTAGAAAAATCAGCTTGTAAGGTAAATAATATTATCATAAATATATTATATTTTAAATATATTTCTAATTAATATGATATTTTTAAAATATTTTTCAGCAAAAACTAAATAAATATTTAATATCATCTTAGAATGTGAAATTTAATTCTAATTTAATCTTATAAAATAAATTTGTAAGGCGAAAATTATTCCATATTTATAAACTATATTTTTGTTATATTCCTAGTTCACATGAGATTTCGATGAATAAAGAGTCATTCCCTGTTTTCTTCTGATAGAAAGTTTAAATCTATAGTCACTGTTTTCACCACTCCATCAGCGTAATTGCCTTTATTATAACTACATTATCTATGTACTTTCAGCCACGGAAAAACTTTCAAAATGATCTATATACGTTTCAGTAAAATTATAAATGATAGAAAACCAAAATTATCAATAAATACAACAGAAAGATCAAGGAGATTATCAGCAAGTAAGAAACTGAATTCTTAAAAAAGGTACCTCCGGCACAAATCTCCACTTTGAGTGCAATCTACCCTCCCCATAATAATACGACCATCCGTTTCTGGATCATATCTACATAAAAAGGCAATCGTACAAATAAGACATCAAATTATGAAAGTGTAATTTCTAGGAATGAGAAAAATACTGTAAAAATTAATGTACCTCTCTCTAATTATTTTAGATGCTTTTTCCCATGAAGGTTTCTGAAAGGAAAGAGATGACGAAAGTGTCACATAAAAACCTTTAAACGTTAAACAGAACAACTTCTATATGATTTCTTTCTTCACAACTTAGTAATTCATCAATAATCTTATATAGGCATATTACATGCACTGTGCAGCACCTACAACCTGTGCCATATCATGTAGGCTTCTGCATCATGAAGTTGCATTAGTCACCCACCATTAAAGTGTATTTGTTGGTGAGGTTGCATTGCAGTAAGCATTCAAATTAGCCTTGTATTTAGACAACAATAAAGACACGAGGAACCCCTTATTTGTTGAACTAATGAGGAAACAAGAAATGAAGATAAAATAATTACCAATCTTTGACTCCAATAACACCAAGGAGCATAAAAATTAACAACTGTAATTGCAAACCTGCCAAAAGGTTATCCATAATGGGGTTAATGGTACAAAAATATTGCTCAGTCCTAGTCATAAGAGAGAGGACTATTAATCTCTCACAGCTGAAACTCGAAAAGAAAAACAACAACAAACGAATGAATTTCTTGATTAACCCACTTACTGGTGAGCATATTTATCAAAATTATCTGTTGAGAGTTCAAGAGAACCTCCAATGGATTCTTCATGTAGTTCATTATCGTGCTTAATGTTGGTAGTAGTTGGTTCTGAATGGAACTCGTTACCAGTGGATCTTAAATTTGAATCAATAGAAAACTTGCGAATTGTTTTCGTTAGATTCAGCCTGTTCTGAAAACAAGAGGTCACAAATTAAGGACAAGGATGAAATATCAACAAACAGAGACTAGAAGGAATTATAGCACAGGAAATCATAAAATTCATAAAAAGATGACGATTTTGTCATTTGGTAGTACTTCTAATATTTCAGTGCCCTGGCTTCACATTTAAAGGGAAAATATGGCATATAGAATTTTGAAAATCTATTAATGAACAAATGTTCTGAATGTTAAAGGTATCTTTATTTAATAACACTGAAATTTCTACAAGATTCAAGGAACAACCTTTCCTATAATTACAGGTTCTGAAGGTTCCTTAGGTTTATGAACAAAATTATAAAAAGTACCTTCCGTGAATAGTATCCTCATGTTTAGCCAATTCTTTGCTACTCAATTTTAATGAATATATATGAACTTATTACGTTAGAAAAATGGAACTAATAAATCAATGGAGATTTTTATTCTTTTGCTGTCTTGAAGACAGTTTGACAGTACTATGGTAAACTCAAGGAGCACATGACACATTTGATTAACTAATCAAAAACCAAAGTAAAATTTCTAAAACCAAAAGCATAAAGATTTTTTGTAAGAGATGATCAAAAGGAAATAATAGAAACTTACTGTGCCCAGCACATCACTCACATCAACTGCTGCAAACTCACAAGAGAGGGCAGGAAAACTACAATGTAACTTGAAGCCATCAGCAAGAAACAATATATAGAGGACAGGAAAGTTATAAACAGTCATACACAGTAAGAATAATACGATAAATAACTATAGTTGTTGTATGAATAGAACAAGGAATAGAAACTTAGAAAAATCATGAAACATATAAAACACAATGATCACCACGGCAACCCTTGATTTCATGCCACTTTCATGAACCATCACGCCATATCAAATGGATAAAAATAATTAAAACAGGGTTCCAGTTTTTCAGCTTCCCATCCCAATTTCAGTTTGAAAAGAAGCTTGAAACGAAGAAAGAGGTGTACTATATGAAAATTAATAGGTAAGTAAACCACTCCAAGGAAATAATTTCTGTCTAATGAGAAGTCAAATTACAATTCATTTTCTTTAACAAATTAACCAAAACTTTAATGATTAAGTTATCAAACCCCTAAGAGGTAGCCTTTGTAGATTCTCAAGTAGAGTTACATGCCTTCTTGATAACAAGAGTGATGGTATACAAATATTATGCAGCACAAGCTCTACGCTGTATACCAAACCCTGTGGAGAAAACAAAGAAGCTATATACAAAGATAGAAAAAGCCTCTTTAGCCTTTTACCTCATATTGAAATCTATACGTAAATAGTCCCCATCACTACTCTTGTCAACAATAACAGATGTAGCGGTGCTGACAGACAAATAACTATTAAGTTCCTGCAACACAGTTGCCTATGATAAATCAATATGAATTTTGACAACAAAATTGAGGCATGAGACCTAAAATCAATCCATGAAAACATGCATGAAGGCTTCACATGTGATAAACATAAACACTAGTGATAAAAGGTACAAACCATTCCAAACAAAAACACCATGCAGAGAGCTGCTATTATGGATAACCCTGCTCCGGATAATGATGCCTCAGTTAAATCTCTTGGGATTTTTCTGCAGACAGAAGACAACCAGCAGGCACATATTTATTAGCAAAATGATAACGTTACGTGCATTTAGAAATCCACCCGCATATAATTTGAGTACTTTTACTTGAGTATTTTAATTTCTTATTCCACTCTCCCTCAAAGAATAACATGTCATTTCTTTTTGTTTGGTTGTAAAAAAAATTGCTTCCATTTATGGTTTTCAGTTTTCACAAATAATTACAACATTAACCCTTTCTTTTCACTTTATTTTTTGTTTCCAAAGATTTACATAAGAAACAACGAAAACAACAAAATCTTGTTTTCAGCATTTCGTACACATATTTGAAAATAGGAATCAACTTCAAAACAAAATGACTATTTTCTAAATATTTGTAAAAACAAGAAACAAAAACACAAAATATTTTTTTCTAACCAAACAGGCCCTTCATCTTTCCTTTTCAAATATCAAAACTTATATTTAAATATTATTAAACATATTCTACTTTTCAGTTACAAACATCTCTCTTTAAATCCATGATACACACATACCAGATGAATTCAGATGAGGAAACGTGCAAGGCACAGGATATTTACTATTAAAAGTTAAATTGCTTGTAACAAATACACTAAGTGGACTACCTATACCACCATTTCTTGTACAATTTTAAATAAATCTAATTCCCACTGACAGTATAAAACATTTAGCACTTTCAGTAAACAACTAAGTATCACAGCACTGTTTGAAAAGGATTCTCCCTACCGGAAAAAACATTCAGTATTTTCTCGGAGATTATAGCACATGGTTCATAGAATAATATCTCAACATTAAATTCACCAATAAAATCCAGAGGCTTTGTTAATAAAAATTAAAAACACTTGATTCCTTAGACGTGTGTGATGAAGTGAAACATGTTAACAAGGTTCCATGCATATGAAAAAGTCTTTATTAAGAAAGACAAATGTCGACTTGGATTATCTATATCCTCAACATCTAGAAAGTGATCACTGCACATTATTTTTGTCTCCATTTTTGCATATAGACACACTGATTTAATACCGTCATCGTTCCTCTTGTGCTTCACATTTACCAGAATCACACAGAACTCACAAATTAATTCATGACCATGTTAGCCGCAACGTCAAGGTTTCTGGAGTGTCCGCAGCCACAACTGAGGCCGTATCTGTCACATTTGTCTATAATATTCCAAATATCACGGAAAATGACGAAACTGCAATTGCAGCGGCTTTTAAAACTTTACGAAATTCATAACAGAAGCAAGATGAATTGAATTGCGTTACAGCTACACCAAAAACAGAGTCACAGACCACAAAGATATACTAAGCGAATAACAGAGATAGTAATAATCATTATATGAAGCAATCTGTAACTACACGTTTACGATCAAATTGACGGATTCGCCGTCATTGCAACTGAAGATTTGCACATGCATTCGATATATAGATAGATTGAACAAACAAACAAGGTGATCCAAAAACAAGAAATGCACGATTGTGGAAGAAAATAAAATAGAGATAGATGTGAAGAGAGGAAGATTTTAACCTGTAAAAATCCACGGATTTGAGTTTGCTGGAGGAAATCATGGTTGCGAGAAAGCGGAATTTCACGGAAAATGGAAAGGAAAAAGAAAGAGTATGATAGATGAAGAGGATAACAGGAGAAAGCTCAAATCCCAAAGGATTGAGATTTCAGAGTGCAATTGAAAATGTAATAGTATAGATCGAAGGAGAAGGAGCTTTTCTTCAACTGTTAGCTTTTCCGTTGAGTTTTCGTTCAATACTAACTAAAACTCCGCGCTCTCTGCCTCTCACTCGGTTTGCGCAAAAATTATTATATTTTATTTATTTTTTATTTTAGATTTGTGATGATACTACAGTTTGCTACTTTTCTCAAATAAAATAGTGTAAGAAAACACCTTCACAAAAAAAGTATGAAAAATTTCACAATAAAATATGACTAAATTGGGAAGTCCTCGTAACTAACTTACCTTTTATCACAAGTGTTTGTAAAAATATTAAAGAAATTTTATAAAAATATATTATCATTGTTTGTAATTTACTTTTTGAAAATAATAATATATAAACTGCGGGTATTTTTTTTTTCATTTATTCACTCAAATTGATATTAATATCAGCTTCTACCGAGAAATAAGTTATACCTGTTATGTCTGATAACTTTTTTATTTGTAATGCCTTTATTTCTTTTTACTAAAAAATATAGTTTAATTAAATACATTTATATTTGTTTATGTTGCTAATGATTTCTCTTACGTTTTCTTTTTCTTTTGTAATGGTGTGTACTAGTTGAAAATTTAGAATGAGTTACTATTTTTATCTGCATATATTTATTTATACTCTGCGTGTGCTGACGCATATATATATATAT
>Ga0123340_1005081_pt1 | contig 12491 bp, 10 predicted proteins | sample SirMexnodulemix_FD_89961 | JGI IMG/M metagenome (GOLD analysis project Ga0123340, IMG submission 89961) | Root nodule microbial communities of legume samples collected from Mexico - Siratro Mexico nodule mix | ecosystem: Host-associated > Plants > Roots > Nodule | place: Mexico: Nepantla... | reverse complement strand
GTCATAATAATAATAATATTATTATTATTCTTATTATTATTTTCATAATAAATATTATTCTTATTGTTATTATAATAGTTATTTTATTATTATTATTTATCCATTATTATTATTATTATTATAAAATTGTTTAACTAACATATCAAATTACCAACAAATTTTAATTAACATTAATAGACCTTCAATAAATATTCTTGATTTTGTATTGTATTTTCCATGGCATTAAGAAATATGTGAGTAATTTTTTCTATTTCTTGAATATTTAACATGCACTTTATTCTAAGGTCATATGTGTCTATTTTTGTTATTGAATATGTTCAATTGAAAAGTTTTAAAAAACTTTGGTTGGAGTGTGACTCTTTTTTGCTTTGTCAAGCTTTTGATTCAATTCATATCATTCCTTAATCTCTTAAAATTCGATGACATAAGTGTTTTCAGATTTGTGTTACTATAGATTTTAGAGTGACTCATGTCATTAGGGAGGATGATAAATTGACTAATTTAAGTGTAAAAAAATATAGTTGAGTTTATTTGATATTCTATTTTACCTGAATGTATTAGGCTTGACTTTTCTTCAATATTTATATAATCCTACATTGTCAATAGTTGTGAGACTGTTTTTATATTTGGTTTTTCTATGATAGAATAGAATGAACGATGAATATTTTGTTTGAGTTAACGATCCCAATGTACTACCACTAGGTTTTAGTTTCATTATAAGACCCTTTAAGACTTATAGATATAGCCCAAACTCAATTATATAAATTACCAAACTTATTAAGAAATATAATAAAAAATTTAATCTTAGAAGATTCCTTATTTTATGCTTCGAATTTAATGAAGTACAAAAAGAATATTAAACATTTAAAACAACGATTAGAAGAACTAACTCATTTTGTTCTTAAATAATAATCAATAACTATTTTGATTCCTATCTTAAACTAAACCTCTTGAGATAATAAGATTGTAGTTCTTACTTTTAAAGGTTCTAGTTTTACACTGAAAAGTGTTTAGGTCTTGATCGTAAAGCTTAATTTGGTAGTCAAAAGTAGTTCCATAATGTGGAATTCAGAAAAAAAAATTAAAATACTAAGTTTTCTTAAAACTTTAAGTGATTTAAGATTGACAAACAAAAATAAATAAATACTAATTAGAAACCCGCCATAACAAGCTTTAGCTTCTAATGTAAATGATAATAATAAAGAAAAAAATTACAAAATTACAAAAATAGAAAACTCTTTACATAATCCATCAATATCCATAGTTAAAAAAATATGAAGTATATAAACAACGTATGTTAATATAATTATCGAAAATAAAGAATAATAAATTTATAAACTTTTTAAAACAATCTCTTATAAATCACACATAAAAGATGAATATAATTTTACTTAAGGATTACTTTAAGTTGCTCCAAGAACTAATTATGAATTAGAAACAAATAGTCCAATATTAATGATGTTAAAAGATATAAGATTAAAATAATTAATAATTCAATATTAATATTATAGTTCCTGTTTATATATATTTTTTATTTTGATAATAAAATATTTATATATTATTTTAACTTTATCATTTCTATTTTAAAGTTATTTTATCCATCTTTGCATTCATCACTTGTATTTTAGTTTCTTAAGTTATTTATTTTTCATCTTGTATTCTACTGCAACTAAACTTGCGTTATTTATTTTTGGAAAGAGCTGATGTTTTTCAGAACATTGGTGATGGTTTCTTCTTTCTGCAAATTTATCATGTATGGTTTATGATTTTTAGTTGACTTTAGCTTTATTATTTTTTACTTAAACAATTACTTAAAAAAAAAAAAAGCAAATTAATTTTCATATATCATATCTAAAAAAATTAATGATATGAAGTTGTATTTTGTTACGAGAGTGATGAATGAAATATTTGTTATTATATTTATAAAACATCAAACATGTTAAGAGGAAATGAATTCGTTTGAAACATGAAACATTAAAAATTAAGAAGATATGCAGTAAAAAATAGAGAACTAAATAAAGAAGTTTATTTTTACACATATCGAGTAAAAATTGTTTTATTGAAAATTTCAAAAACGTTTCACTTGTTGTGTGGACAACCACAGGTTTCCTACCCGTTATCTGTACCGACACACTACTCTTCATGAAAAACTAACAAAAAACACGTGAGCAAATCATTATAAACATTTATTAGCATATTTCCTTATTCCGAACTTGAAAGGGGTCAATCATTTCTTTGTCTGATTTCTTAAAAAGTACTGTCTACTCTGACTTTTAAATTTGTTCTATAATTCATTTTTTATATAAGAACAATAATATATTTAAATTTTTTAATTTTAAACAGTAACCAATGTTACTTCAGTTCTATAATTACTCCAGTTTAATATTATTTTCCACGTCTTAAGAACAATCATATATATTTTACTTTTAAATCAATTTTACCAAAATATAACCCATTTTATTTTATAACTATATTACTTTGAATGAGAAAGTGAAATTAATTAATTTGATGATACATTAAAAAAACAAATAAAAATTTAGAAAATTTTTCATCACCGTATAAGTGGTAAAATGGTAAAAGTGGAATGTATATTTGATTTTATATTATTAAACTGAAATATATATTTATAGAAAAAATTATTTATAAAAAAAGTAAGTAGTCAAGTTTCATTTCCATTTGAGTCATCATCTTTTTCTTCTCTGACTTCTCTCTAAGCATTTGTTTCCGTACCTCATCAGTTTCTCGAGCCCGTTGGACTCGTGGTGGAGAATAGAGCAAGTCTACCGATTAAAATCTCTGTTAGATTAACTTTGTTTTCTACCCTCTTTCCTTAGAGTCAGTTTTAGGTTTTCGTTTTCCTCTGCCTTTTCGAGCTTGCATGTGGCCTCTAAGGTATCAAACAATGCCTTTGTGAGCTCAGTTCCCCTAGTGTTTTAGTCTGATCGTTGATCAGATGTCATTTGATGCAGATTCGAGTCCTTGAGGACCTTAGGCGGTTGAGACTATTAGAGTGGATTTTCATTACAACTCAGGTAAGAAAATCTGACTTACATGTTGTTTGAGTCCAGTTTGTTTGTGAGTTAGGGTTTTATGAAAGTGTGTCTGTGAAAATACATTTGTGATGGTTTCTATGCTGGTATGAAGCTTAAATTGAGTTTTGATTGTTTATTCATTCTTGTATGCATGATGAGTATGTGGAAATTCATGGAATGCAAGTTGAATTTTTGGTTAAGTTAGTCATCTGAGGCATGTGTAGTAGCTTTGTGGTAGTAAAAACTACATGAATTATTTGATATGTTGCTATTTTCTGCATATTTTGCCCAGGCGGCAACATCTTGTTCAGGCGAGAATGGTTTTGAGGAGCAACTGTGCTCTCTGGACTGTTTTCGCCCAGGCGAGAAGTGTCTCGCCTAGGCGAGAAAGTAGTTTCACCCAAGCAAGGGTACGGTCGCCCAGGCGAGAAATCTTTTGCCTAAGCGAGAAGGTATTCTCGCCCAAGTGAAAATATTTTGGGTCAGACGAAAATGGCCATGGAGCAGGAGTGCTCTCTGGACTATTTATTTTCGCTCAAGCGATAAATTTTTCGCTCGGGCGAGAGGTATTTTCGTTTGGGCAAAATTATTCTCCCCCAAGCTAATTTTTTCTTTTTTTGCTTTTTGTTTCGTTTGTTTAATTCTCTTGGAATGCAATGTATTGATTTAATATAATAGATTAATTGTTACTTTAAATTTAATAATATTAATGGTTTAGTAATTTCTTTCATTTTTTTAGATTGAGATTGAAAGGTGAATGAATCATACATGAAAAGAGATTTATGTTATGTCATGGAACTGATAAAGTGTCTATGAGTTGGTCAAGGTCTAGACATAGTATTTTAAGGAAAAAAATACCTGCATATAGATCATATAGGATGTGCATTGCTAAGGATCTGGTTAACGATTAATATCCTGACTCTACTAGTAATAGGAATCAAATAAATGATTATTACCAGGTGGTGAGAGTCAAATGAGGTCTGATGATATGAACCAAGAGTAGGAAGATGCAAGTAGCCAGAAGGAGGCCCAAGAAGAAAGAGCAGCCCAAGAGGAAAGAGCCAAAAATCAACATGCAGTGAAGAAAAAAAAACGTGGACAGCGCATCAAGAAAACACCCAAATGGATCAATGATTACCACGTGGAATTCGGTTGTAACAGAATTAGCGAGCATAACGAGGGAGCCCGCACAAAGCGGGGACCACAGGGCCTTGAAATAGAGACTGGGAAGGAGATACGAGGGCAGGAGAATATTGTGTAATGGAAATGGAGTCTGCGGCCCCAGGACTAGAATGAGGGGAATTAACATGCATTTAGATTATGCTTTTTTATTATTTTTATTGTATTTCCCAGTGCATGAACTTACAAAAAGCTAATAATACCACAGTGCTACCTTTGTCTCCAAATCTCTATATACTTTCGTTTAGTTTTCATCATTTTTGGTGCTTTCGTTGAGAGGTCGTAAGAAACTCATCATGGCTGAGGGAACTTGTATGTCCCGAATGGAAACTATCACGAAAGAAAATGTAGACGCCATCCACAAGCTCAAGGAAGGACAAATTGAGTAGCGGGGTCAGATTGCCGCTTTAACGGACATGGTCAAGGAGCTTTTGACAAATGGGAAACCAACGCGAGGGTCACCCTCGAGAGAGAAGGATCGAGGCAAGAGGAGCATTCCGAGAATCGAGAGGTGACTCGCTTCCGAGGACTTCTGGGAGTGAGAGTGGAGATTCTGATGTTCGATGGGGAAGGGGTTGAGGAGTGGATTTTCAAAATGCAACAATATTTTAAGTTGTAGCCATTGGCAGAAGAACAACGAATTCGCACTGTTTCATTCCACTTTAATGGTGCTGCTTACTCGTGGTATCGTTGGATAGTTAACAACTGTGTACAACAAACTTGGGAACAATTTTTGAAGGGATTGAGGTTAGGTTTTGGAGCCAACCTGTACCATGACCCTAGAACTGCTCTAAAGGAGCTCAAACATATGGCATTTGTAGGGGAGTATCAGTCACAGTTTGAGGAGCTATCAAATCAGGTGACCGAGCTAACCGAACAATGGTTGGTTTCGTTTTTCATCGTCGGACTAAACGATCACTTGAAGTATGACCTGTTGCTAGCTCAACCGATGTCTTATGCAAACGCGGTGTCCATTGCGAAGATCTATGAGCAGAAACAACTGTACATGCAACAATTAGGAAGACCCCCAGGAAATAGAAATACGGGGAATTCGTTTGAGAAGACAACAACTCGGTAGGACTAACTCGCTCTCAGAATTTTAGCCAGAATTCCTAGGTATCCAATCGCAGCACCAGTCCGACTACAAAACAGAATGCACCAACTCAACTGACTTCCAATGCGTCGGTTACTGAGAATGTTGGAGTACCAACAAAAACTCTTATCGCAAACTATCGACCCAAGAAATCAGGAGCCGCCGTGAGCGGGGACTCTGTTATTACTGCGATGAGAAGTACTCGCTCGGCCATAAGTGCAAGGTTTCTTATTTGTTGTTGATAGGAGAGGAAGAGTTAGACGAGTTGAAGAGAGCGAGAGATCAACGGGAGGAGGAGCCTTTTGTAGAAGAGGTGTTTGTGATAGCGGCACCCGAAATCAGTCTCAACGCCATGACGGGGGTGTATCACCCACGCACACTCAGAGTGTCAAGATCATGCAAAGGAAAACCTATGATGATATTAGTTTATGGGGTAGCACCCACAACTTCATCAAATCCACGTTTGTAAAAGGTTTGAATTTGGTGGCGACAGAAATTCCAGCTTTTCAAGTGATGGTGGGGAGTGGGAGTTCTCCAGAATGCCATGTTAAATATATGGAGGTCCCCATTCAACTACAGGGGCACGAGTTTATAGCAGAGTTTTTCGAACTAGATATGAATGGTACCGACATGGTCCTTGGGGTTCACAGGTTGGCGACTCTTGGTAACATTACACTAAATTATCGAGACTTGACAATGAAGTTTGAAAGAGATCAGCAAATGGTCGAATTACAAGGGGAAAGGGCCCTCGACACTGATCCGTTGAGTCGAGCGGCGTTTAAAAAAATGGTAGCTGCCCAAGGAGTAGCATGCATGTACCACTTACAGGTAAAGATACACAATTCGGCAAACCGAAATGGTCCTCTTGAGAGAGGTGATAGGGAGCTGCAACAACTTCTACAGAAACATGGTGCTGTGTTTGCTGAGCCCGAAGGCCTACCACCCCAAAGGTCCATAGACCACCGAATTCATTTGGAACCGGGAGCAAAACCCGTAAATGTAAGGCCTTACAGATACCCTCACTACCAGAAAGGGGAGATTGAAAGGCTCGTGGAAGAGATGTTAAAAGTTGGCATCATTAAGGACTCCCACAGTGCGTTTTCGAGTCCTGTATTGCTGGTGAGGAAGAAAGACGACACATGGCGATTCTGTGTAGATTACCGAGCACTAAAAGCTATAACAGTGAAGGATAAGTTTTCGATTTCGACCATAGATGAGATCATGGACGACTTAAATGGGGCCAAGTATTTCTCCAAGCTCGACTTTCGCTTCGGGTATCACCAGATTCTTAAGCGAGAGATGACATCCATAAAACGACTTTTCGCAGTCACTTGGGTCACTACGAGTTTGTAGTCATGCCGTTCGGCTTGACCAATGCCTCTGCAACTTTTCAGGCCACCATGAACAAGTTGTTCCAACCGTATTTACGATAATTTGTAGCAGTTTTCTTCGATGACATCTTGGTCTACAGTCGGACAAGAAAGGATCACATATACCATCTAGACCTTACCCTGACATTGCTGAACAACAATAAATTATTCGCTAAGAGGTCTAAGTGTATGTTCCTTCAGTAGAAATTAGAGTACCTCGGTCATATCATTAGTGGAGAAGGAGTGAGAGTTGATCCAACAAAGATAGAGACGATTAGTGCATGACCGACCCCACTAATGTAAAACAACTCTGTAGCTTCTTAGGACTCACGGGGTACTGTCGGAAATTTGTTCGTGGCTATGCTAATGTAGTTTTTTCCCTGACCGAATTGCTCAAGAAAAATGCTTTCAGATGGGATGCCGAGACCGAGTCGGCCTTTCAAAAACTGAAAAGTCTGATGACGAACACCCCAGTTCTCGTGTTACCGGATTTTTCAAAAGAGTTTGTGGTGGAAACGGATGCCTCAGGTACCGGCATCAGAGCTGTTCTGTCCCAAGAGGGACGATCGATGGCATACTTTAGCCGTAAATTGAGTCCCAAGATGGTCGCCTCCTCTGCTTATGTTCGGGAGTTATACGACATTACTAAAGCAGTGATGAAATGACGACACTACCTTTTAGGTAAACGGTTCTGCATCAAGACCGATCACAAAAGTATTCGTGACTTAATGAGACAGGTGGTTCTCACCCCGGTGCAACAATTCTATATGACCAAGCTTCTTGGATTCAATTATGAAATCGTATACAGGTCGGGTAAATTAAATCAAGTGGCAGATGCTTTATCTCGGAAGGAAGAACTAACAACTGAGGCCACTCTACAAACTTATTCCACTATCCAGTCGCCTCTCATCTCTCAAATTGTTGAGCTTAATCAATCCCAATCAGAAATGCAAGAGTTACACCAACAATTGGCCAACGGGGTACTTGACTCCTCGTTTTCCACACGGGAGGGTATGATTACATGTAACGGTCGTGTGTGGGTACCTAACAATGAGGCGATTCAAAGCCGACTTTTATGGGAATTCCATATCTCTCCTCAAGCCGGTCACGAGGGAGTGTTAAAGACATTTGCTGCATTAAGTACTTTTTTTTTTCTGGCCACGCATGAAACAAGATATAGTCAACCATGTTAAGAGTTGTGAAGTTTGTCAGACTACTAAGTATGCCACGGGCAAGCCGCAGGGATTACTTCAACCTTTACAGGTTTCAACTCAACCATGGAGGAACATCACCGTGGATTTCATTATGCAGTTGCCCATGTTGGAAGGTTATACCACCATTTGTGTTGTCATTGATCGCTTTAGCAAGTTTGCTCACTTCCTATCGCTCAAACCCGGTTTCACAGCCAAAACAGTAGCTCAAGTATTCATATCCACAGTGGTGAAACTTCATGGATTCCCCACCTCCATTGTCTCGGATCGTGATCCTCTGTTCCTGAGCAAGTTTTGGCGCCAACTTTTTAAATTCAGTGGAACGCAACTGCATTACAGTTTCGCCTACCACCCGTAGAGCGAGGGCCAGACCGAAGTCTTTAATTGTTGTTTGGAACAATATCTACGTGCTTACTCTCACTGGGAACCTCATAAATGGGTCACCCATTTGCCATGGGCTGAATTCAGTTATAACACTTCGTTCCATACAACTATTGCCATGACACCGTTTGAAACATTATATGGTTTTTCCCCACAGGTTATTCTGGGGTATGTGCCTAGTTCATCCGCCATTGCAGAGGTTCATGAGCTCCTTTGTGCCCGGACAACATTGGATCAAGAACTCCAATATCAGCTGAAACAAACACAAGAGAAAATGAAGAAGCATGCTGACCGAACGCGTCGAGATGTAGTTTTCACAGTGGAAGATTGGGTATTGCTTAAATTGCATAAATACCAACAATAATCCCTAGCAAGGCGGCTCAATTTTAAGTTGGCCAAACATTACTTTGGTCCGTACCAAATCGTGTAAAAAGTAGGAGCCATAGCGTATCGACTTAAGTTACCAGAAGATTCGAGCATCCACCCTGTTTTTCATGTGTCCCTACTTAAGGCCTATCAAGGGAAACTTTCGACAACTATCCCTACGATGCCTGCGCCGGTATCCACACCAAAATTACACCCAGCCGCTATCATTGATCGACGATTCGTTGATATCGAAGGCAAATGCACATTACAAGTCCTGGTCGAATGGGTGGGTTTACCCAGGAAATATGCCACATGGGTATGTTGGACCGAGTTGCTCAAGGAATTTCTAGCCTCTGACCTTGAGGACAAGGTCATTGTAGAGGGGGAAAGTGATGATATGAACCAAGAGTGGGAAGATGCAAGTAGCCAGAAGGAGGCCCAAGAACAGAGAGCAGCCCAAGAGGAAAGAGCCAAAAATCAACATGCAGTGAAGAAAAAAGAATGTGGACAGCGCATCAAGAAAATACCCAAATGGATCAATGATTACCCCGTGGAATTCAGTTGTAACAGAATTAGCGAGCATAACGAGGGAGCACAGGGCCTTGAAATAGAGACTGGGAAGGAGATACGAGGGCAGGAGAATATTGCGTAATGGAAATGGAGTCTGCGGCCCCAGGACTCGAATGAGGGGAATTAGCATGCATTGAGATTCTGCTTTTTTATTATTTTATTGTATTTTCCAGTGCATGAACTTACAAAAAGCTAATAATACCACAGTGCTACCTTTGTCTCCAAATCTCTATATACTTTCTTTTAGTTTTCATCATCTGAACTGGGTGACTGCATATTGAAATATAGCTGGTCAGAAAAGTCTCAAGGGGACTAACCCTGTTATACAGGATTGAAGATTCATTTATATGGAGACTGTGTGAAATCACAGTTTGGAGATGTATGATAGGTGCATATCTCGGGGTCTATTCAATGCACGAGTCTTCCGAAAGTAGAATCAAGTTTGTAGTGTGTCACCTTCTTATATTGTAATGATACATGAAATTGAACGTTTTTTATTTGTTAAAATTTAGTTAGCGTATCCGTTGTTTTTGTTGTATTATGTTTGATTTCTGTCTGTAATGATCGTGCTACCTTTGGATAAGTCATAATGGTCTGGCCAGGTGGTTGGATGTTCCATGTTAGTGCTTCAAAAGAAACTACAACGTCTTAGGTTGACGCTTAATGATTGGAATAAAATTCTTTGGCAATATTCATAAAGCAATGGAACATCATCAATAAAGTTTGGTTGTCATTCAACTTGATATTGTTCGTTCTTCTCCTTCTTGTGATTTCCAATCTTTTAGCACAAGAAAAGTCTATTTCTAAAGCTTTTAATAAATCTCTTGATTGTTAGTCTATGCTTTGGAAGGAAAAGGCACGTATGATTTGGTTTACTAAGGTGATAGAAATATTGCCTTCTTCATATGGTGAGAAAAAGACGTAATGCTAATGGTATTCACAAGCTTTTGGTTTGGGATTCTATTTCTAATGATCTTGTCTGATTCATGATTTTATTTTTAGTTTCTATAAAAATCTTTATGCTAAAAAATCATCTCTTACATCTCAAGATCAAAGTTCTACTGTGATTTCTAATTATATTCCTCATACTATTAGCTAGTATGATAATGATTTGTTGATTAAAATTCTTGATTTTATAAGATTAAGACTGGTGTCTTTGCTCTTAATATGAATAGTGTTCCTAGTTTAGATGACTTTAGGAGATTTTTCTATCATAGTTGGGATCTTTCTATCATAGTTGATGGATATTATATCTACTGATCTTTGTGCTGCATTTAAGTAGTTTGTGTTCATAGCTGGATACCCCTTGAATGAATTTTAATATTATTTTCTCATTCCTAAGGTTCAGGGTGTTGTTGTTATCAAGGACTTTAGGCTCATTGCCATTGCCAACTTCAGGTTTGAGGTTATTTCCAAAATTTTGTACAATAAGCTTGGTATTGTTTGCATCAAGGTGATTTCTTATAATCATAATGACTTCATTAGAGGATACCAAATCAAGGATTGTATTTCTATTGCTTATGATGTTGTTAACATGTTGTCTAAAAAGGCTAAAGGATATTGCTATTAAGATTAATATTTCTAAAGCTTTTGACACCCTTAGTTTAAATTTTTTGCTACAAGTGCTGCATCATTTTAGTTTTCATCCTACTTTTATCAATTGAATCATGTTATCTTGCAATCTGCTTTTCTTTCAACTTCGATCAATGGTAATATGACTGGCTATTTTAATTATGGGAGGAATGCCCAAGGGAATCCTTTGTCGTCCTTACTTTTATGTTTGGTTGAAGAAGTGCTTAGTAGAGGAATTTTTGTGGCTTCTCATAAGATCCTTCCTATGATTGGCCTAAAGGTAAGGATATTTCTACCCATGTCCTTTATGCCTATGACATTTTTGTTTTCTATAGGGTCACTAGGAAGTCTTTAACCAATCTTATGATGTTTTTACATGTTTATGGTTCTATCTCGGGTTAATGGATGAAATATTCTAATAGTCTCTTTTTCACTGTTGATGACTCTATTTCTTTTAATAATAATATTTGTAGTATTTTTGGATGTTATAAAAATAATATTTCTTTTAATCATCTGGGTGTTCCTATCTTTCCCGATGCTCATCAAATGTGATTTTTTTAATCTTTAGTTGATAGAGTCAAGGGTAAGATTGCTTCTTACAAAGGTAATATAATGATTACATGTGAAATCAATGATGATTTAGAGATGGGAACACATATTACGCCTATGTTCTAATAAACGCAAAATACTTTTAAAAGCTTAAAAAGTCAAGTAGAAGAGTTTAACTAACCTATGTGCACGTGGAAGTGACATGTGATAAGATAGAAGTTACAAAAGACACTCTTAGCTCTTATACAATTCGTCCAAGTTTCCTCAAATATCAGCCATCAAGTTCTAACACCTCTCAAGTTTTCCTAAAACTAAGAACTACTCAAACAATCCTCTAATCTCTTCTTTCAAAAGGCTTGAGTCTTTCTTTAATTAGTCTCTTTTATTTTATTTTTTTTAACAACCATAATTAGTCTCCTTTATAATCTCTATTTTATTTTATTTTCTTTGTATTTCTTTATCATGATTTTTATTTTTATTCCATCAATAAGCTCTTCTTCATGTTTATTGGTTGGACTCAGTTCAGCTTGTCTAGCTTAAGTTTAACTTAACACAACCTATTCTAAATTTAGCTTAATTGATTTCTAATTTGATCCCACCCGACCTTCTATAACATAAAATCAACCTAACTTCACCTTAGACCCAATCCGACGTAATCCTACCTTACATTAATTTATTCAACCTAATCTTTCATAATCTAAACTAACTCAAATTCACCTTAATTTTGGATTATCAAAATTCAATATTCAATTCAAATCCAAACCATATTTAAGATCTAAAAACATGAATTTGAAAAAAATATACTACTGTATACTTAAAATAATATAAATTTAAACAATTATAAATTAAATTTAAAGATTTAGATTTTTTATAACTCACATCATTGAAAGTAAATACGATATATTTGACATCAAACGAAAAATATCTCTAAGAATCTTTTACTAAAAAAATAAGAAATAAAAAAAGTTTCAAAGTATAATTAATCCGAGGGCATGTCGCACGACTACTGGTTTATCCACACGACGTCTCATCCTCTTCACCAACCAATAAAAAGTACTGTATGACAATGAGCGGTAAAGGAGAACTACGAGTTGTAAGTACACATAGAAATATCCACTGAAAAAAAAAAAAAAAAAAAAAAAAAAATACCGAAAAAAAAACCTGTCTC
>Ga0123340_1005078_pt1 | contig 12496 bp, 4 predicted proteins | sample SirMexnodulemix_FD_89961 | JGI IMG/M metagenome (GOLD analysis project Ga0123340, IMG submission 89961) | Root nodule microbial communities of legume samples collected from Mexico - Siratro Mexico nodule mix | ecosystem: Host-associated > Plants > Roots > Nodule | place: Mexico: Nepantla... | reverse complement strand
AATTTTAGTTATGTTTTTTATATTAAAATCAATTTAATTCAATTCATTTTAATTTTTTACCATTTTATTTCATAAGGGTTAATTAGTAATTTCAGAAATATATCAATTAAAAAAAAAAACAAATCTATAACATCTATCAAATCATTCTCAAACTTTCATAATTAATCTCCTCAAATCCCTTCAAATCTTACCATCTATCCATTAATCCAAACAACCATTTCATCCCCACACAATCCACTAAAATCCCTTTAAATTCATCTTATCAAATCCCTTATAGTTTGTTAGATGAACACTCAGAACATTCTCTATGAAGCTTTTTCAATCCAGAAATTTGTTAGTGTTTTTGCACTATACAACGAGTTCTCTCCTATTCTTCTTCCTGATGAATGACTTTAAATAGGTGTTGAAGAATGTAATAGTTGCAAATCCATTTCTGGCCATTGAGCAATTTCAACTCACTTGAATGTTGTTCTTTCATTTGATGAGTTTGTTTATGAAGGATGCATTAAATTTACTCTATGCAACATTAATTGTTCTTTTATTCTTTATGTAACATCTCAATAGATAGATGTACATATCTCTTCTTGGACTATGTGTCTTTTCTTAAATTTATCTAAAGGAAAGAGTTGTACAAAGTAGATAGTCTTTCCAAAATTGAAAATGCTAGCATTAAGGAGTTGTTGAAGTAAAACAACTTTAACTCTTCATCCAAGAGATCATCGATGTGACTTGTGTTTGGAAAAATCTTCATGATAAATAAAAGTAACAGATATTTCCTGCAACATAGAATAAACATAAATATTAGTGTAGTATAAGGTTAGCTTAATTCTATGTGTGTATCATTTGAGCATATTCATGTTTCATCAGACATAACAAGAAGACAACAAGTGTTATACCATTAATAAGAAAAATACTTATATCTTACATAATTTGTTGTAGAACAAATTTATCATCTTACAGTCGAAGCATGACCATGTCTCACACTTTAGTTGTTTATAACCCCTAATCAAAATCACGAGTGTTGATTTTTTTCTTGAAACAGGGGTTCCTTAAAGGTTAAGAACAATCCTCATGAAAAAAAAATCATTTAGGTTAGAATTTTAAATAGGAACCTAGTGACTTAAATGATATAGAAGGATTGTTGAGGTTATGACTAAATATTCTCTTATTCTAAGGTATTTTTAATATCCGTAGAAATCATGATGTGTTTATAGCCCAACTACATTACAAGTCAATAAAAGTTCTTAGTGATCCTCACACATATTTGTGGTCATGTAATTGTTTGAGATAACTAACAAAATTTAGTTAAATGTGTCAAAACATGAATTGAAAGAAACATTAGCCAGTAGTACAAAAAAAAAACATATATTACATCTGTTGTAAGAGGTTTTTTACATCGATTATGTAATTGATGTAGAAAGTCCATGACTTTTACATCGATTCTTTAACCGATGTAAATTAAACCAATATTATATCGATTATAAACACAACTATCATAAAAGAGTGTTCAAAAGAGTAAAAAAACGGTATACATTACAACTATTGTAAGCTAGAACCAGTGTAATATGTGACTTTTTACATTCGTTTTAGCTACAATCGATTAAAAAATCACATATTACATCAATTCCAGTTTACAATTGATGCAATATGTATTATTTTTTTAAATTGTCAAATTTATTATTTTTCCAACCTGTAACAAACATACCAGAATACAAATAAAATCATTTTTTGTCTTCCAAACATATGAATAATAAAACTTGTGCAAATGAAAACTTAGGAAAATTGAAGTCATCATAACATGTAAGTATGAAATATGTAAGATGTAATAGTTTTATAAAATGATAATTAATATAAGGAAACACTAAAAAGAATTTTAAAATTTTCTGATAAGTGTAAGTATGTGAAGTAAGAGTCCAAAATCTAAAAAATACATCAAAAACACTAAAAAAACTAATAGAAAAATGGTGAAATTTTGGAAATTGGGGACCTATCAATCCCATTTGGATACTGGTCATTGCATTCCTTGCCTCATTTTAAGCAACTTCCATTTTTAATGCGTTTAAATCCAAGCTCTTTATCAAAAGTAATAACTATTTTCAAGTTTTTTTCACCTAAATTTCGACAATTGAAAATTTATGATAATTTTATGCAATGTAAGGACTTCACTATCAAATATAAACTAAAAGAAGTCACAACCAAAAAATTTGGACCAAAAACAAGTTTCTAACTATTTTTAATCAATTCTAAAAAAAAATATTTAACCTATTACAAAGAGAAGAGACAAGTGGTAAAGGGCGGGAGGTGGAACCAAGCAACATTCATGGTTCACAGTGAAGATGGAGACCCACGATGACGTAGTGGAAAGATGCAAGTCAATTATGTTACAAGTTGCATCAATTGTCCCATGGTGTAGGCCAAGTAGGTCAAGTCACAATTGAAACGTGGCGCTTGGGATGCTACGCTCTTAAGTAGAAAGAGTTACGCCCCAACTAAAGGCTATAGCTTTTGGCCTAGTGGTAAGTGTTTGATCCAACAATTGGCATCAAAGCTAAGCTCATGAGTTCGATTCTCAGTGGGATGATTGTTTAAGGGGAGATTGTTGATTGTTGTACAATTATCTCATGCACAATAGAAGAGTTTGATTCCTAGTGAGACAATTGTTATGGGAGAGATTAACAAAATGTAATCAATTAAACAAAAGAACCAATTAATTGTAGAAAACTCAAAAGTTATGGTAGCAAAAAAATCAATTGATTGAAACCGAAATTCAATTAGTTAATTTTCATAATTGAAAAAAATTTAGAACTCAAATACACACAACAACTCCATAATATTATTTTATTCGAATATGTAATCATATAAAACCAATTTCAATTTCTAGAACCACACAATTATGCAAAACAGAATAGGTTATTATGCAGTTCCAGAAAAATCAATCAACTAAAACCTGAAATCAATTAATTGAATTTTTAATAGATTACACAAAATATGTAGAATCAATGCGTAAACCAAGATAAGAGAAAAAAGAGAGCAAGAACACAAAAATTTATACTGGTTCACCCTTTCTCAAGGGCTACATCCAGTCTCTTTGCCAACAAACAAAGAAATTCACTCAAAGATCACCAAGATCAATCAAATTCAAATCGAATACACTTGCACTCTGCAAGAATCCTCTGTACCCTACATAAAATAACACCTGAAACCTACAGAGATTACAAAATCAATGCAAAACCCTATTGCACAATTACAAATCACAAACCCTATGCAATTTGTAACCAAAAAACACATAATTACAAGAGAAATTGAACTTCAACACGCTTCTGCACAAAACTAAAGTCCAGGAAACTTAAGAACAATGCATAAAGCTTATCTCTTTGATGCAGAAGCAAAGCTACACGAATTTCTTTCAAAGAGAGGTTCCAAGATTCAACTTCTTGAGCTTTCTTGTAAACCAATGAATCACTTAGTTTGAATGTTTTAGCACGTTTCTCTTTCACTATTGTTTGCAAACATTCAGTCTCTCTCTTTTAAAAATGCAGTGCAGTTTTATAAAACTTTTTGTTTTTAAACTTTCATAACAGAAAAAAATCAATCGATTGATGCAAGTTATTTTTCAAAAACAATTGATTGAATTTCCTCTCAAAACAAGTTTTTGAAAAACATTAATCCTATCTTATTCTCATTCAATTATTTATTAAACAAAGTGGATTTATGGAGCTCTCTTCAAGTGAAATAACACGTAGCTCATGGTTTTGAATAAAAAACCACACTCACTCACACACACACAACCTAATTTCTAAACCAAAACCCAAGAGATCTCTCATCAAGGTCTATGATGACTTCATCAAATCACTTAGTATGCCTTGATGCTAACAAATAGAACAAGCAAACTTCTCCTTATGGTGGTCTTATTCCTCTTGCGAAGCAAATTTCTCCTAAAGGTGCTCTTGTTCCTCCTATGGTGAATAATTGTGCAGGTGTCATGTCTTTACAACTTTAAGTTGTTTATAACTCTGCTTCTAAGAAAATATGTTAATGTTATTGTTGTGGTTGTGGATGTGCATCATACCTCAGTTTCAAATCACGATGATAGTCTTGAAGACATGTCTAATATTGTTGACACCTTTCAAATTGTTGTTTAAAATAAGCAAATGTCTCCTAAGAGTCATATTGTTCCTTCCGTGCATTAATGACAATATATGAATGGTAAATATTTGCTAATTGATAGTGACGCTTCTATTCACAAAGATCAGAGATTGTTTTTAAGAGGTGGGTCTATATGTTGGACGAGGAGACTTCCAGCTCTGAGTTTGATGTTTCTAAAGCTATTGAAAAGGCACTAAATTAACATCTCAAGGTTATATTGGGATTAATTTTAATACCACTGTTGCATGTTCATACAGTGTGGGGCTTCAACCGGATGTTGGGGGTGTGCAGGCTTCTCATGCTCTTTTTAAGTTTAAGAAGGAATATAGGTTGATTTTTAAGTACTAGAAAGCTCGGGTGGAGCAGAGGTTTCTTGATAATTTGGATCAGTTAGACAAATGTACTCATATTTCTAGAAAACTTGGGAGACCGGGGAAGGATGCTTCTAAGGTTGCAAAAGACCTGTTAAAGTAGGTATTACGAAGAAAAAATGATAAAAGGGTTTATGCTTTTTAATTTTAGCTTATTTCTTTTGTTGTTTTGTTTTTTAACATATGGAAAAAACCTCATCTTTTGTTGGTTTACTCTAACTCTGTTCTTTTGCCTTTTCATATTACTATCGGGGGTTAGTTTGATAGTTTGTTTTCTTTATTTCTTTTCATAAGTTTAACATACCCTCTATGATTTTTTTTAACTTTTTTAATAAATTTTATGTAATGAATCTATACTTAATAGATATTATATGAGTTTTATAAAGAAAAAAGTTATACTTTAGAAATACTAAAACATACGAGGTATCAATTTTATTGTTATTTATCAATAAAAAATTTCAATTAATCTAAAATTTGTATTAAATAGATTTTCATTGAAGATGGTATTTAACTTATTTACTAAAGAAACACAGGTCTTATACAAATTAAGTCTTATGTATGTAATGAATGTAATGAGTAAGTTAACATATTAGTCTTAAATATACAACTATAATAAATACTTTACTTAAGCTATAAAAGATAAAGATTATCTATGATTAAAAAAAGTTATTAATGGGAAAAAATATAAAATTAAGTTTTCGTTTAACTTCGGAAAACTTCATAAATAAGGAAAAAAATGAATTGATGTTGATGTGTCAACCTACTCCTTGTGCTTCCTACCCCTACCCTATAACATGTCACAATCCACATCGTACTAGGTGAGTTTCCACGTAATACATGTAACTCAATTCACTGAAAAAAATTATTCACGATTTTATTATAGAATTAGTGTAAAATATTTTTAAGCAACTAAAGTGATAAACCATATTTTTAGGCCATTACAAAACACAGGTTTATTATAGCCGTTAGCGGTTTTTGAAGAATAGAGCATATTAATAATAGAATGTTGTTATGATCTGATAATGAAATATTTATTGTAAAATAAAAGTGGAATGAATGGTTAATAAAGAAAGGAAAAGAGTGAAAGCTGGGAAACCATAATTACAACAACTTCTTGGCACAATGCCACTCATTGCATGCCACTTACTAAGAATGAGTGAGTGGAAAATGGCATCGATTAGTTTTGGAGGGCCTTTTCCGTAAACCTAACAAAATCATCATTCACATTCAGACTAATCAATTATCCCTTCTGCGTGCGTCGAACAAAACAAAACCAAGACTATATGCAATTTAAGAGTCGTACAAAAAACACATACATAGAAATGTTACATTAAAAGTCACAAATAGAGATATTAATTAATAATTAATAGTGTAAAAATTAAAGAGTGAACGCACAGGTGCGTGGGCAAAACTCCGTTCTGTGGGACGCAACGTGGAAAATGAAGAGCGGGTAAGAAGGGGAGAGAGAGAGACACAAAGGAGAATTGAGTTGGGGGTATGGAAGAAGATGAAGAAGAGGGGCATGCCAAGCTCATCACTCACCATTTCTCTCACACTCTCTCACCTTCTTTTACCCTTCAACCTCACCTTCACACACTCTCTCAACAACTCCCCAGGTCTTCTCCTTTCTCCTAGATCTACTCTCAATGCATTCTTCTTAACCCTTTCAATAAAATCCATGCTTTTCCCTCCCCTTTTAAACCATGCCAAGTTTCATCTTTTCTTTCTTTCTTAACTGCCTTTGGTTACCCTTTATTTCTGCTCTGTAATGTGCAATCACTGACACTGTGCTTCATCAGAACATAACCTAGGTGTTAGATTTTATGTTGGTTGTCTTGTGTGCGTGTGCGTGTGTTGTTGCTACATCAAATTGTGAAACTTGTGAACGTTACTTATTACTTGGCTATTGGTTCTCATATGCTTCTTTTTGTTATAGAGAAAATTGACTGCTTAGAAGCTTTTTGGGTGTGTTTTCCTGTGTGTTATTCACAGGGTAAAATATTGATTGTACTGTCCTGATTGTAAGCATTCTGAAGGATGTTTCTTGAGAAGGGATAAATCACCTTGGTTCTCTATTTTTATAAAATATGGTTTCTTGTTCACGGCAAGAGATAGGAACACTGGTTCAATTGATTTGCATCGAACTTGGCTGTAAGTAATCCTTGCGAAGATTCCCACTTTTGACTTACTCATTTAGTGGCTACTCAGAATCCTTAATCTCTAAGGGTATGTTTAGTAGCTGGGTTTTAAAGGAAAGGGGAAGGGGAACAAAACTTTCATTTCCAATAAATATGCTCTAATTTGATAATTTTTGGAAATACATGAAATAGAATAACAAATTTGCATGGATTTAGTGTCCTGATATTTTTTTATAAAATAACATGACACTCTTAATTTTAAGTAGAAAATTTGCCCTCGCTTCTGTCTTGTGCTCCAAAACCTCACTCCCAAACACACCATAATTGTTCGGTTTCACTATCTCATCACATATACTCCTATGTCAACTTTTATGCTTAAAGTGTCTATTCTAACCCAGTGACTACCATTGCTGCATAAACAACATATGGTCAGGATTCTGTGCATAGTTTGTTTGTAATAGTGTTATACAAAGGAAAAGCCTTTTATTAGTAACTTAACGCCTTGGGTTGATTATGTGTTTAAGTTGATTTAATCAGGTATCTTCCTGATCCTTGAAAGGACCAGTCTTAATTTGGAGCAGAATATAAATCTGTGCTTTAATTTTACAGTATAATCAACTTTTTCCTTTGAATCATGCTGGTCTTTCTATACATCTTCATTCTACAACTCAATGGAATGAAGTATATGAATATCTTCGTTCATCCTTTTCACAGATGGTCCTTCTATGACATTGATGATTACTCCGTAGATGATTTCTGTGGCCTTGTAATGGCAGCTGGAAAGTCTGGAAGTTTCAGGATGATGGAGCCTCTAAAGCATGCATCTAAGAAGTCTCGAAGAGACAGGAGCCGAGGAAAATCATCTGGAAGATCCTCCAGCGATGAAGCTATGGAACAACAAATTTGGAAAGATTTGCCGGAGGATCTGTTTGAGCCTGTGATTGCACGACTTCCCATTGCAACGTTTTTCCGCTTCCGCATTGTATGCCAGCGATGGAATTCCTTGCTGAATTCTCAGAGTTTTTCTCAGCATTGTGCTCAAGTCCCACAAGCGAACCCATGGTTTTACACTGTTACTCATGAACACACTAATTCTGGAGCCATGTATGACCCTTCTATGAAGAAGTGGTACCATCCCAATACATTAGCACTGCCTGCAGAGTTGATAGTTCTACCAGTGGCTTCTGCTGGGGGCCTAGTTTGCTTTCTTGACTTATTCAGTCAAAATTTATATGTTTGTAACCCATTGACTCAATCCTTAAAGGAGTTACCAGCTCGTTCAGTAAGGGTTGGGTCTCGCACTGCTGTAGGGATGATAGTAAATGAGAACCAAACTGGTGCTGTCTACAAGATCCTATTGGTGGGTTGTGATGGAGAATATGAAATTTATGACTCGGTAACAAAGTCCTGGAGCTATCCAGCAAACATGCCTGCCGATATTAAGCTGCCACTGTTACTCAATTTTAGGTCACAAGCCATTTCTATTGACAGCACCCTCTACTTCATGCATTCAGATCCTGAAGGGATTGTTTCCTATAATATGGCAACTGGGGTTTGGGTGCAGTACATAATCCCAGCGCCATTGCATCTGACTGACCACACAATGGCTGAGTGTGATGGTCGGATATTGCTTGTGGGGTTGCTCACAAAGAATGCAGCCACCTGTGTATGCATATGGGAGCTGCAGAAGATGACTTTCTTGTGGAAGGAGGTTGACAGAATGCCAAACGTATGGTGCTTGGACTTTTATGGGAAGCACGTTAGAATGACATGCTTGGGAAACAAAGGCTTGCTCATGTTATCCTTGAGATCAAGACAAATGAATCGATTGGTTACATACAACATAGCAAGTAAGGAATGGGTGAAGGTTCCTGGGTGTGTGGTGCCACATGGAAGAAAACGGCAATGGATAGCACATGGTACTGCATTTTATCCATGCCTCACTGCAACGGCTTGATTTAGCTTGTATAATACAGCAATGACCTGAGAGTATTTCCCTCGAATCTCAAGGTTCCTTTCAACTTGCTGGCGGTTGATGCTATTGTTCATTGCTGGTTAACAAAGCAGATGGAAAACGATACGGGTTTGTACTACTTGGTGTATTCTTCGTGCTCTCAAACATGTACTTCGATCACCTTGCTTTCAAGACTTTTTTCTCTGTATATGAAAGTTTAATATCTGTTAGTATCATTCATGTTTTCTAGCTGAAAGGACCAAAGTAGAGCTGGAGCAACCAACTAATTCAGAATTGAAGCTTCCGTGAGTCAGGGGAGAGGCTTTTGAAGATCCTCGAACATTCTCAACCTGGCCACGCCCTTCACTGGGACTATTTATCCTGGTGTCACTTGGCATATCTTACTTTGCCTTGCAGTCTTGCACTATATAACATGTTTTTTTTTTTACCCAAATCTGTTTCCAAATTGGTGGGATCTTTGTTACACAAGTGTAGCTTTTCTAGGTCTGCTTCCAGCTTGTCACCTAGAAGCTGGGATTTCAATTTTGATGTCGATCCTCAACTACGCATCGATGTAGTACACTTTAAGTTAAGGTCATTCTTTTTTTACGGTTTACGATAGTTGTCTATTTTCGAACTGTGGGAATAAAGAACCAACCATTGATCCATGTTCAGTAGAATACAGATATCGATGTTTGATAACTCTGTTTCACTAGTCGAAAGGTTGTGATTTGTTTCAATGTTTTAGGTTGCCAACTGTTATGGCGCGAGGAGAAAAAAAACCAACATTTTTGGGGGTAAACTGAAAAGAAATTATAAGTATTTTCAAAGATAATTGGTTCGATTCTTTTCTGAGTTATCTATTTTGGAAACGGAAGTTTCCTTACCGTCTGAGGCACTGCTGTCCCAAACTAATAATGAAATGGAATATGTAGGTGCTGTTGTAATACTGCAAGCCCTATCGGGAATCCACTGAAAGCATGATAAATTTTGTGAAATGTTGAATGCTTAATTGATTCTTTTCATATATCTTCTTTTGAGTCCTTAGTCACGATTTAAAAGTTTTAACTTCATAGTTAATTTTTAAAACCATCCATTCTAATCGTTCCCTGCTTAATTAGGTCTCAATGGTAGAATTAAAAACAAGACGAACAATAATGGTAATATAAATTAAAAATTCTTAAAGTTCATCAAAACATGAACCGGAACCGGGTCTGTTACAAGTAGAGTAAATGTAGGGAAGTGTTGGCATTTTCTACGAGGCTAAGAAAGAAAAGATGACACAATCCAAAACAAAGCTCCATTAAGCCATGCCTCCACTTGTTGCTGTTCTGATTATCTGGAAGAGAGCTGTACCAGAAAAACGAACACATAAGATAATGGAACTAGAAAGAACAGGACTATGAAAATGCAAAACGGGAAGAGGTAGTAACAATCTAACAAACTCCTTTGCACATACTATATAATTCTTAACGAGATATATTTAAAACCTTAGCTAGAGCGACCCACATGAACACACACTAAACACACAAACAAAAATACTTAACAAAAATAAGTATTGTTGTTACGAATACAATGCCCCACAATTTTTATTCAACAGTAAGTATTGCAATCCAGTTCTTTTTCACATTTTTTGTCACACCGCAAGTATACCCTCTTCAATTCAGGGTTCCATGCCTAAATTAGATAGCTATTCGCGTCCTTTGACTATAAACATTGGGTGGAATGCAAGGCATATCACATATCATTAACCAAAAACACAATATAACTAAACTATATATACCTGATAAGTTGTGAAACATTTGTTAACATAAAAAAAAAAAACTGTTACTGAGCAACACAAAAATATCCAAATCCAACTCTTAGATATGCCAAATATATTCCATCAACAACAAATGTATACACTCCCCATGACAGGAATAGAGACAAATACCACGGTCGTTTGGCTTCAGAAAATATTGGTTTTATGATTATTATCATGTGTTTATGTCTTCATATTATGATTATTATCATGTGTTCCCTTTCCGTAAGGAAAAAAAAATATTATTTTCTATTTTCAAAGCGTATGAAACACAAGAAAAAATAAAAAGTTGTTTTTACTGATTCCTCTACAAACTTTAAAAACAAAGCAAATTGAAAACAATATAAAGCTTTTTTGTAATTAAAACAAAACCAACAAAAAAGGATGCTGGAATGATAGTCTTACATGAACCAATGACAACAAAGACGAAGAAACCCAGCAGCAGTGGACCAACAGGATAGTCTTTTCCCTTTTTAGAGGTTGTTTCCGGCACAAATCCTCTTTTTGTAATGTTCTTCTCAAACTTCTCCACCTTCCTGTCAGCAAAGCGCCTTGATGTCGTCTACATAAAACCAAATTCCACATCTCAATTTAGATTGACATTGCAAAAATCAAACAAACAAAATCAATCGACACCAGTTGCATAGCATAGCATAAAACAGGGAGGTAAGGCATGATTGGATTTGGACGGCACCAGATCAGGTCGAAAAGCTAACGAAACTTCACAATCACCGGTAATTGATAAACCACAATTCCCGTAATTAATTCGACGTATCAAATATCAAATAATTAAATAACAATAAAAACCCTAGGTTAACAAAATCATGATTATAAAATAATAAGTTGAACAAATTTCTGATTTCAATTTGCAAACTTGATACTTGAGTGAATTGAAATTGAATTCTAATTTCTTCGTCGATGATTAAAAACAGGATAAATCATAAATTACAAATACGAGAGAGAAAAGAAGAAAAACAATGTCGGCAGCGGAAAAAGAAAACGTAGGGAAACTACTAGATCTAATTGGATGGTGTGAAAGTGATCGAAGGAGAGGGATTAGAGAATGAAGTACCATGATTGGTGTCAGAGAAACGGGATCGCCGAGTGGTGGAAGAAACAAGAGATGGCCGGAAAATGAAAGACGGTGTTCCTCCGGCAGCGCCCTCTCCAACCTTATTTTGTCGCGTGAGTGAATGTGCGATCCGAGTGAAACACGGTTTCAGCTATTTACCAACTCTTATTTATTTATATTTAACAAACCTAATTCTCTACACTGCAATTAATTTATTGGATCCAGCGAGAGTAGCGTCACGGCTTCTTCGCTATTGGGCCAAACCAATTATATTGGACACGTGGCGAAATATTATTGGAGAAGCTCTTTTAATAACGTGCGTGAGAGAGTCTTCGAGAATAGGTGTGCTAACTTAATTAAAAAAATAAGATATTAAAGATAAATATATGATAAATATGTAGTGAATAAATGTGAGATTGAATATCTACTTCCCCATAAAATTATACTTATAAATTATTAGATCTAGTAAGTCGGTTATATATTAAACTGTTGAATCTGTAACACAAATCAGTTTCAATATAGAATCCGAATTATTGGAATTTAAAAATAATTATATCTTATTTTTTTAAGCTGGTAATATTGTATTTTGATATTATACCTATTTTTTAATAGAATAATAATATCTTCTTCTATTTCTGTTGGTAGTACAATACTGATTATAATAATAACAACTGATTGGGCCTTTTTTTGACCAAATTAAAATAATGAATACAACGACTAATTATTCATTTACTGCTAATATCAATAGAAGTTTAAGCGTAAGCACGTTGGAATGATGTTTTGTTAGTATCATAAAAGGGAGATGATAGGCGTCAACAAACCACTTTTATCTATAAAAACGGTCAAACATTTTTCAGGTATGAAAAACTAAAATGAATCTTTTTAATATTTTTCACATAATTTAGTTAGACGTTAAATTAACTTGATTTATACTTTATAGTATAAATTGAATTCATATCTCTATTAATATATATATATATATATATATATATATATATATATAATATATATATT
>Ga0123340_1005076_pt1 | contig 12498 bp, 4 predicted proteins | sample SirMexnodulemix_FD_89961 | JGI IMG/M metagenome (GOLD analysis project Ga0123340, IMG submission 89961) | Root nodule microbial communities of legume samples collected from Mexico - Siratro Mexico nodule mix | ecosystem: Host-associated > Plants > Roots > Nodule | place: Mexico: Nepantla... | reverse complement strand
TTACTATAGTAAAAAAAAGGTTGAGATTATAATCTAGTAAAATCTGAATAATATGTATTGTTTAGATTTAAATTAAAAAAAAATGTGTGATTTTGAATTTTTGTTACACTAACTCTTCACCTTCTTGGTTGAGTCCAATCTAATTTTAATTATAAATTAATGCAATTAAAATTATACCTTGGTATGTCTATTGTCACTGGTAACATTATCTAATTAACATTCAAAACAAATTCCAAACTCAATTGAAAATAAATAGTTTTTTTTATGTTGAAGCATTCATATTCTTGGTTGAATAAGTTTCACTTTTAATTAAAATAAACCACTATCTAATTAAAATTATTATAATTAAAATTCAAGATAAATTTCAAACTAAGTTAGGATTAAGAGTACTTTTTTGTTACAGAGTTCATGTTTTTGATAATCTATAATTCATGTTATCATTTAAGGATCTACCATTTTATAAACCCATCATGTTCCACTCATAATCTCAATTTTAACTATCTTGCATCTAAGAATCACAATACAAGGAGTTGAATTTGAATATCATATCCTTAATGCAAAATTTGAATCTTCTTTAACTTTTATATTTCACAAATATTCATTTTCTCTTATTTATTTTGAGAAATAAGTATATTTCTATTCACATTTATATACAGTTTTATATTCTAAATATAATTAAATGTTTTTTATAAAAAATAAAAAATCACAATAAAAAAATATAACATTATTAAGCATTTAATATTAAAATGATACATATCTTAAAAATATCAAATAAGAATATTAAATAATAATTAAATAAAAATCAAATAATTATAAAAAAGTAAAATTAATAAAATATAACTTAAAAGTAAATTATAAAACTAAAATTAAAAGAATTAATATAATTTTTTTAAATTTTTAATAAATTAGATATGCTTTAATAATTTAAGACAAAAATAAATATAAGAATAGATAAATAACAAATATAAAAAACAGAAAAAAAGTATATTTTTATTTCTGTAAGTAATTTAAAAAGATTAGAAATTAGAAATTTTAGAAAGAATTCTTACAATAACTATAAAAATGGATCATCTATGTTACTAAACTCCACATCAGTTGATATTTCAATTTCCGCATATGCTTTTGCGCACTTCTCCTAACTCTGTTTCGTCCTCACTCTCTCCTCTTTTCTTCATCCTTCATATTAAATTCCTATTTCAGTCTCCCTTCATTTTCTCTTTCTTTCCACATATTAATTATGATAAATAAATTGAAAAAAAATAAAAATAAAAAATGCATCTCTCATGTGTCAGAGAGACCACATCCACTGTGGTCTCTATTAGTATTAATATAAAAAAACTCAGCCATTCCAAGCACCACACAACCTCCTTCTGCTGCCACCATTCTTGTTGCTCGAGATTTCAATTCTTTTTCCCCAAACTCCACTTGGGTCTATGTGATGGCGCTCAATATCTCTTCTCCGGCTGAAGTCAAGTCCCTTTTTTTCTCCGATTCCTTCAAGTCTAATTGTCTCACAGCAAAATTCCCAGGTTCTTTTTCTCTTCCTCTGTTCATTCAAACCATGCTTCTTCCTCTTCTATTCTGGGAAATGTCAAAGTTAACGGCTTTATGCAGAAACTCCCTCTCCATTGAATTTTTGTTTCTCTTCTTTCCGGAAATCATGCTACTTTCCGGTCCTATACTGTTATTGGCGGCTTTGTTGATGTACTATGATGTTTTGTTTTGTGAAAAGACAATATGTTTGTTTTTTTAAAAGGGAATATTTGTATGCTGTGTTATGTTTTGATATCAATTACATGCAACATGGATGGTTTGACTTTGATGGTCCTTTGAATTTGGTGCTCAGGTGGCTTTGCTTTTAAGAGAAAAGAGTGCGGAAAGCGAGTTAATTGCTCACTGCAGACGCCGCCACCACCAGCCTGGCCGGGACGAGCGTTTCCAGAACAAGTTGGCAAGACATGGGAGGGACCGAAACCCATATCTATTGTGGGATCTACTGGTTCTATTGGAACTCAGGTATTGGTTTGATGCTAATGGAATCTCCCTCTATCATCATAATCTGTAAGTGGTAATGGCTAATAATGGTCTATTACGAACATCTGGGTCAAAACCTAACTTAAATGGAGGCCATTGGGGCTAGTCTTACAAATAGGATTCGCCATTCGGATTATATTCCTAACCAATGTAAGCTGTTGGCTGGACCTGCAAGATGCTGTTTGCTTGCAAACATTTGTTGGAGTACATTTTTCAAATGAATGTACGATTCTTTTGGGGTGTTACAGATAGATAGATGTAAGACTGGGAATACTTGATGTTTGCCCCTTGTAGATGTAGCTTAACTTGCCTTTGTCTCATATATTGTTTGATGTAGTGCATCTTTTCCCCTGTATGCTTTTGTAGACACTAGATATTGTGGCAGAGAATCCAGACAAGTTTAAGGTTGTGGCACTTGCAGCTGGTTCAAACGTTACTCTTCTTGCAGACCAGGTAACCACTTCACTCCCAGCATGTAATGGAACTGTCGATTACTTTTGGTCTATCTATGACCAGATTTAATGTTTCAATATAACAACCAGGAAAAATAAGAGAATAATCCCTTTTAATATTTATGTTCCACAGATAAAAACATTTAAGCCTCAACTTGTTGCTGTTAGAAACGAGTCGCTAATTGGTGAACTTGAAGAGGCTTTGCATGATGTTGAAGAGAAACCTGAGATCATCCCTGGCGAGCAGGGAATCGTTGAGGTGGACATCTGCTTTATTCATATGTGGTAGTTTTGTTAGAGAGCCATTTTTCTTTTTCATGACTTACAGCTTATATATTCTCAGGTTGCTCGTCACCCAGATGCAGTCAGTGTAGTAACAGGAATAGTAGGGTGTGCGGGACTGAAGGTAAATTTCTTTTCCCTATTTTTTTTCTTTTCTTGGTAACCAATCTCTTTGCTGTGCCATGTAATGAGGTCTTCTTTGTCCATGCATCTACATATCTATTAATATTAGAAAGCTCAAATCCTCTCATTCTTTTATTAGCCAACAGTTGCTGCGATAGAAGCAGGGAAAGACATAGCTTTGGCCAACAAAGAAACATTGATTGCTGGAGGTCCTTTTGTTCTTCCTCTTGCTCAGAAGCATAACGTAAAGATACTTCCAGCTGATTCGGAACATTCTGCCATTTTTCAGGTAAGAAAGCACATAATCTTTAATAATCATGTGTGCAAGCAATTATTATTTCTTGATAATGTTATTTATTATCTGTATATTTTCTGGCCTCTGCACCTTTCTTATTGACTGCCAGCAATTATTTCATCATATGCTCCACTTTTTACTGCAAAAGCTTAAAAGATTTCTTTGCTCCAGTGTATCCAGGGGTTACCAGAGGGTGCACTTAGGCGCATTATTCTAACTGCATCTGGAGGTGCTTTCAGGTGTGTATATGACTTCATTTGGCCCGTTTTGCATGTTCAGTTGAACCATGTTTTCTTTTTATAAACATCTATTGCTTTGCACTGGAAGTAAACTGAAAGAGAATATGTAGCACCATAAACATTCCTATGTATATATCTGAATGTCCTGTGCTGTTGTCTGTCAGAATTAATGTTCTTTGATAATGGAAAACCTTGAATTATTGCTCTCTTAGTATTGTTTCCGGGATATGTATAATCAATTTGACTCCAAGTATCATCCCTCGGTGATTGACAGGGATTTGCCAGTTGATAAACTGAAGGATGTTAAAGTAGCTGATGCATTAAAACATCCCAACTGGAATATGGGGAAAAAGATAACTGTGGACTCTGCTACACTTTTTAACAAGGTTTGTTTCTTTATGTCAACAAATTGGACGAGAAGAGCCTCTTGCATAATTATGTAGTATGAATTTCCTAGTTATAACTTAAATTTATTTTACTTCTTTGCAGGGTCTAGAAGTAATTGAAGCACATTACTTGTTTGGAGCTGACTACGATAATATTGAGATTGTCATTCATCCGCAATCAATCATACATTCTATGATTGAAACACAGGTCAACACCGTGTTCTATTTTATGTTGGTTACTTTGTTGTAATATCCATATATTTGAATAACCATCGCACCCAGGCCTTAGCAAATGGGTGGGATTAAACTCGTGTATAGTATACAAGAGGGTATAGAAGAAAGGATAAAAACATCCTTAAATATTTTTAATCATCATGTAATACTAAATCACTTCTTGATTCCAGGATTCATCTGTTCTTGCACAACTGGGGTGGCCCGATATGCGGCTGCCGATCCTCTATACAATGTCATGGCCTGACAGGGTTTATTGTTCTGAAGTCACTTGGCCTCGGCTTGATCTTTGCAAGTAATATAATTTTTCCCTGCTGCTTACTAATTTCAGCTCAACCAAATTTTATTTTCCATCCATACTAAAAGCAAATTGACAGATTCAGTTGACTTACAGTTTTCAAGTTTAGAAGCCTTTATTCTTAAATGAAAGTGTTTTAGTCCAATTTGAATTGTTGATGATTCTTATTTTGAATGGTCAGATCATTTAATTTTTGTTTTCATTTTGGCTGTCGCCTAGCTTCCAGCTAGGAAGTATATTTTATTCTTCATGCATTTCCTTAGAATGTAAAAGATGGAATTTGATTCAACTTATCTTTAAAAAAAATAACTTATTTCTGCCAGCTTTCTGAGAGCTTTTGAAAAATTAAGTGAATAATTCCAGGAAACTATTATTTTCCCATACATGTGCATCAGTGCTGTAAATGGTAAATAATTTGAAGGAATACTGTTTCTATAAGTTCCATTTCACTTTAAGTGTTCTTTACCATCATAAGACGTTATTATGCAAGATGAATCAGTTAATTTAATTTGAATTGTCAAGGAGTATGTGTTCTGACGTAGTTGTATTTGAAATGTGATTGTGTAGGCTTGGTTCACTTACATTTAAAACTCCAGATAATGTAAAGTATCCATCCATGAATCTTGCCTATGCTGCTGGCCGTGCTGGGGGCACAATGACAGGAGTTCTTAGTGCAGCAAATGAGAAAGCTGTAGAGATGTTTATTGATGAGAAGTAAGACTCAGTTATTTTTCCTCATTACAAATTTTCACTCACATCTATTTCTGTAGAATTATATCTCTCGGTATTGTTACCTTGATTGAAATTGTTATAATGTGACTTGGGTGGCCAAGTGTTTGGTCATTTGTTAAAAAAGCCTTTGGTGTCTTGTTACTTCGTTTCTTCTTCTTTTTGAAGTGTCCTCGTATAATTTCTGATCTGATTGGCTATTTTGGTGTTTTCAGGATTGGGTATTTGGATATATTCAAAGTGGTGGAGCTAACATGCCAGAAGCATCAAGATGAATTGTTGTCTTCGCCTTCCCTTGAAGAAATTATTCACTATGACCTGTGGGCTAGAAAATATGCTACTAGTTTGCAAGACTCTTCCACCTTCACACCTATTCTTGCATGAGAACCACGCCTCATTGCTTGCTCTTCTTTGGCCATTGAACTATCTACCCAATGTAGAATGATGCATTGAAAAAATAAAAAGGTTTATTTTTATGGCAGTTTGGTGTTTTCACATATTTCAGTTGATCTTGTAGTTTTGTAGAAATTTCATTGAAAGAAACAAATCTTTTAATAGTCAAACTATAGAGGATGGTTGCCCGTGACTTTATCTTGTTCAAATTTAACATGACGTAGTCAAATAGAATTTTTTATTTCTCGTTTTTTAATAGAAGTAGACAAAAGTTGAACCAAAAAAGGATTCGTTGTCGTGTTTTAAACGTATTTTCGGCCGATGTTACTGTCTGCGTCATGGTTTTGCTTTTCTCATCATGTAGTTGTTAGCACATCATCCTCTGGAGTTCAGAAATTCTTACAACATCACCTTGTGAAAAAAAATCCTTAAGATCATTTGCTTTACATGCTTTTAAGAACAAAAGGAAAACAACAAAACACTGAACGGTGTATAGTGACATCAAACTCTAACTTTCGTTGCACTTAGAGCCACCCTCTTAACGTTCAACTAGCTACACGCCAACCTTGGTGTGGTTTACATAAGATTCTCACAATAAGGACCTGCAGGAACTCAAAAGAAAAAAAAAAATTAAACAAGAATTTTCTCCTATAAATTAAAATTAAATTTTATATAGAAAGAAGTGATGGATGCTTGAGTGAGAAAGAAAGTATACTGATTTTCTCTCCTTTAAGAATTTGATTACTCAAACATCTAATTTAATGTTTAAAGAACAAGTTATATAACTCAAGTAACCAATCTAGCATTAGAAATATCTTTTGTGTAATATTTCTTGTGTTTAGTGTATGTTTTACTTATTCAAATGATTTTGTTTATTATTGATTTTACATAATGTGTGTATTAATATGGTTAGTTGGATTTATATGTGGTGAAATGTGTTATATTAGATTTTTTAATGTTATAAATGAGAATGAAAATTATCTGTGGTAATGAAAGTTTGTGAGACATACTTATATTTTACTAACTGATATTTAAACACATAGATGAAAAATATTAAGAATGAGAAGTTGATAAGAATTTTATATTCGTATGCATATGTATTTATTGCAATGAGTAAAGAGAATTATCCTAATTTTTGGTGAACTATCTTCTAAGAGATAGATTCTTATCTTGAGTCAAAATTAGTCTAAAGTGTAAATGTTCAATATCTGCTTTCAAGAAGTCATTGATTCATAAATCTAGTTGTAATTAAGCTAATTTTCAAAATCTTAAGAAGTGCGAATGTTAAATATTTGATTCCAAGAAGTCATGGAATCATAAATCTAGTAGTAATTAAGCTAGTTTTCAAAATCTTAAGTGAAATTGGAAATGTTATAGATAAGCAAATTTGTAACCTATATGATGATAGAAGAAATTGATGTTTGTGAAAAATGATGTCATATAGAAACTGTATAACTTAATTCGTGTTTAATTAGATTATATAAATTTATCTTCGACTTACTTTTCCTCCAATTTTTCTTTTCATTTTTTTTCCTTCTATCATTTTATTTTCCTTCCCAATCCTTCCTTTCTATTTTTCGATTTAAAAGTACTAATAGGCTTTACATTTAAAGTTTATTTGCAATTTTTTTTCTAACATAACTCCATCTCTTCAAGTTTCATTGTTTTAACTAAATTCAACCCGTTATATTTTGGAATATTGAATTAGCACAAAGGAAAACAAAATTCAAATGTAACAGCACAAATCTCAAAAACAACTTCCCAAGAATTCTCTACTATTAATGATGGTCCTCGTGAAGGGTTCACTGCGTTGGTAATGGGATCATGGGTAGTTAGTTTGGCCAATGGCTCCATTGTTGCGGCCAATGGCTCCATTGTTGCACCCAAAGCTTAGGATAAGTTCTCGATCACCACAGAACTCTGGGTCAGGGGAATCTTAAATGGAGTGCATTGACTTGGGTAAATAATAAACAGGTATGTGAAAGTGACTCCAAAATGTGAAAGTGACTCCAAAAGTGTCATTACATTCATGGACCACGTTCAGGAAACAATTGAAGTTCCCATGATGGAAATTAGATGGTAAGGTTTGAAAGAAGGCAAACATTTAGAATTTATCTATTCTAGGTGAATAAGTGAAATTTAAGCAGTTTGATTCATGAAAATCTGGGAGGGAATAGAATTTAAGAATTCAAAGTTAAAATAGTAGAGTATTATTTGTAGCAATGGAAAAAAAAAAAAAAAGTTAAGGGACTACTCCCTTCGTGAACCTATAGGGGTCTTTTTAGCATAGAAGGGAGTGTAAAAATTAATAATTTTATCCATTTAGAAATAGGTTGAAGAATATGAGTAGTTAGACTGTAATATGGATCGTTGATGAATGGTAAAATAATAATTTGTTAAAATTATTAAAATTAAATTCATTACCACATATATCAAATAACTAATATTTTAATATTTGGTCCACCCAATAAGATATGTTGGATTATAGTAATTGAATATGATTATTCTATAGAAGAATGGAATTATAAAATAAAAGACTTTTTCTTTAGAGAGGAATAACTTCTATTTGAGACTGATCAAGAATAATAAAAAAATTATGACCAAAATAATTTGGTGTCCATTATGGTGTAGATAAAATTTTGTCTACCTACACAAACCATTGCGCTTCAAGTCGTCAACCTTGCACATATGAGGATTGTCACTCATCAGAAGGACTGTTGCATTATTATTTGGTCCCAAATTCCCCTATATATTCTCTCCAAACTAAAAATCCTTGATTTTGAACAACTTCGATTTGGATTGACTAAGATTAATCATGAAAATTCTCGTGATCAGAATAGAACTAAACTAAAAAATAATTCATTCAGCTACTTACATGTTAATTATCAATTATGAAAAACTTAAAAGTATAATCAAACTTAAGATAATTAACTTATAAATGAGTTCAATTTCATTGTTAATTTAAATATTTTTGTATTACTAATTGATTATAATTATTTGAAATACGATTTTTAAATTAAGTGTTATAAAAATCAACACACAGACTGTAATTTCAAAACAACATATAGAACTGTATATTCTCATTATATTCTAATTAAATTTAAGGATAATTCTAATTTTTGTTTATCATATTTTAAACAATCTATAATTATTTTTTCTTAATTTTTTAATTTTATTCAATTAATTTTATCTATTGGTGATTTTATTTTCTTAAGAAAGTTTAATTCTTTATTGTTAATTATTTATAATTTAATTTTAAAATTTAACAGATATATTAAATTATTATTAAATTACATTTATCTACTTGCCTCCCTTTTCAATCATGTCAAAAAAGTCACGAGTATTTCTCTCTATCTAACTACGTTGAGTTCAAAGTAACAATTGGTTACATATAGTCGAACTAAACGTTAAACGAAGATGTAGATAATTAAAGATTAAAGGAATAAAATTCTACAAAAAAAAAAAAAAAAGTTCAAGGAATACAAATATGAATATTAAACAGAAAAGAAGTTGGTACTAAAGTTGTGGATTTTGTAAAATATAGGACGAAAATTATATTTAAATTCAAATTTATACAAACGGTAAAATGGGTCAAGTTTGGCCCAATGGGTTAAGTTTGGCCCAACACTCATGTAACGGAACACCTGCATTTGTAGTATGTTAGTTTGCTCTAATTTGTCAACCTATAAATAAACTAATTTAAAGTATTAAAATTGTTATGTTGTTTTGCTGGAATAGTATAAATTACAGTATTATTGTAATTTTAATAAATTAAGTTCAATTATTATAATTAAATAACTTAACATATCAAATTTTTAACTAGATATATTATTAACTTGCTAAAGAGTTAGAAAATATTTACCTAATTAAATGTATTTTTAATTTATATTTAAAAAAAAGTCAAAAATAAAAAAGTTATAAAATAATAAAAGAAAGTGGGACCTGTTGGGAAGATGCCAAATTACATCTCAGTCCATGTCAACAATAAGTTGACTACATACATTCTCCAATAAGTCCAAAAATCCCAATCCACGTACACTTCACTATTAATTATTGCCAATTTCCCATTACCCCCAAGTCTATGCCGCGTGAGGCCCACACCGAATCACCCCCTTCTTCTCCAATCAATAAGACTCACTTCTCCTCTACACTCATAATTCATATATGGAATTAAAAACCTTATTATAAATACAACTCAGCTAATATTTTTCGACATTAACTTATGATTAAAACCTAATTTTCTCATTTTTTTATCTATCAGAGGTCAAGTCATCCATACATTTTCTTTCTCTAACTCCATCCATAAACATATATCCATTCACTTATGCAATAATAAACTGTGTTAATTATCAAACAAATTAAGGACCAATGTACCAAAACAAAACATGTCATCCACTTTAATTTGTACTAGCTTTAAAATGGTTGAAAATTATTCCGACCAAGAAACCCGATCCACTTCGCCGCCGCGCCACCATCGTTCTAGGCGGAGGCATGCTTAGACACCACCTTGCCGGTGCTCTTAGATGGGCCCACAAAAAGGAGCGAGTCCTTCTGGCCACCATTGTGCTTCCGAGACACAAGGTCCCGAAACCTCCACCGCTTGGACGACGAGCTTGTCTTCTTGCGCGGTGGGGTCCACACGCAGTAGGTCCCTTCAGCCACGCCTTCGAGCTCGTTCTTGCCCACCGCCGCCTTCCGCTCCGCCAACATCAGCGTCTTCAAAGGTAAACGCGGAGGAAGTGTGGTGGTTTCAACGGTAACGGAAGAGTGATGCAGAGGGCGATGGTGGAAGGGAGGGTAGATAGGTATGATTTGGCCGTTACAGAAAATGTCGTCGGCGGAGACAAGGGAGGAGTCTGTGTGTCCGAAAACGAAGGAGAAGTCGAAATCATCCCCATGGTCAACGGCGTCGTTTTGTTGGCAAAGAGTGTTCTCGGTGTCGCTGCGGAGTTCGTGGATGACTCTGGTGGCGATGCCATAAAAAGAGTCGGAAGAGTGAGCCCTGAAACTTGGAGAAGACGGTGCTTCTGTCTGCATCATTCCACAATTTGTGTCTATCTCTTCGTTTTCTTGTGCTTCAGAAGAAAACAAAAAAGAGAAAGGTGTTTGGTTGGAGCGAAGGAAAGTGTGTAGAGAGAGTCTGAGATGTCATATATAGAGACGGGGGAGTGGAAGGGTCTGCTTATTTTCTGTCACTTTTCCTCACATTTTTCCTTTCTTTTCCTATCATCTACTCTTCTACTTTTAACTCATATATCATCTTTATTATTTTAATAATGTAATTTTAATTCATTACACACTCTAATTTGAATATAATTATTTTTCGTGTGGATTTTAAATACTTAAAATAATTTAATTTTATATCTTTAACTTTTACATTCGTATTTTTTTTCTCCTTTATTGTTCTAAAATTCTTCACCAAACTAGCGAAGAAGACATGAATATCAATTTTATTTTATTAGTTGTTTTAATCTTCAGCCATTTTTATATCTCCTAAAAACTAAAGTATTTTAGTAAAATTTATATTTGTAATAAATCAATTTATTTATTATTATAACATTTATCATATAATTTGCTTTCTTTATTTTTTTTCATTAATTAAAAAATAATAAAAAATTATTTGATTCGCTTTTATTTTTACCCATTTAAATTGAACCATTTTTTCATCATCTTATTTTATTTTTAATTTTCTTTTATTCTTATTTAATTCCGGGTCTAAACACAATGAGCAACACTCCTGAAAATGAAGTAATAATTAATTAATGTGGAATTGGGTAACGGGTCCTAGTTCCAAAGCTTAGTTTGCGACAGTACACAAAAAAATGGTCTACCTTCTGTACTTTGCGCCACCCTAAGGTAATCAATTCTTAAGTGTTCTAATACTGCCTCTATGGTTTATAGCATAATATGGTGAATTATATTGAAATAAATTATTTTGGTTGAGAAAAATTAAGTTAAAGTCGGCTCAAAAAGCAAATAAACTTTATTTAACTGGGTTGTGGAAAGTTGAAGACTGATCTAGAATGATTCAGAGAAAAAATTAATAAAAATTAGATGTTTAACGAAAAGAAACTGAATTTGAATATAAAGTTTATTAATATATAATTAAATTAAGAAATATTGAATATTATTTTTTAGTATAATATTAAAATTAATTTTATGTATATCTTTTAAAATATAAATGTTTTCTTACTAGAAAATATTTGTTGAAAAGATGAAATAAATTAATTCTTAAAAAACATTAACAACTTAAAGCATTTCTATTGATTTAACAATAATAATTGTAAAACTTATTAAAAATTAATAAATAAAATTCTTTTAAAAAATCTAATATCGAACATAGAAAAAAATATAACAATTTACACATACATTAGTAATTCATACAATAATTTTCATAAAATTCACGCTTTCTTCTCATTTCACATCATTTTCTCACCCAAAAATTTCTCAATAAATTATTCCAAATCACTATTACTAAATATACAATATCCTGTGTGAATGTTCCTTGTATAATATTCTGAATGTGAAGACCTTGTATATTAATCACAGAAACTGCAGAAGATGGCATGAATATTGATTCGAAGGTTATTTTATTGCTGATTGAAATAACGTCAACCGTTTGATAAAGCTGTTGTTTATTATTCCATGAGATGACTTTTAACATTTAATTAGGGGATTATTTTATTATTTACCAAAATAACTTGTATTGCTTATTTAAGAGTTTGTTTTATTATTAACTCGTGAGGTTGTTTTATTACTCACCTGAATCATGTACTACTTAAAAAGAAAAATAGTTCTATTAATAACTGACATGTCATACAAATTTATTAATTGTTTACTGAGAAGATAAGATAGAAAGTGAAAAAGTAAAAGAAAACAGGAAAATTAGAGTAGAAAATAATATTTTTTTAATTAAATAAAAGAGTGAAAATAAATCAATAAAAGACTAGTATATAATATTAATAACAAAATTAAGGACATAATTAATTATATTAAAAATAATTCATTATACATAACTTATATGAAAATATAATCT
>Ga0123340_1005075_pt1 | contig 12502 bp, 10 predicted proteins | sample SirMexnodulemix_FD_89961 | JGI IMG/M metagenome (GOLD analysis project Ga0123340, IMG submission 89961) | Root nodule microbial communities of legume samples collected from Mexico - Siratro Mexico nodule mix | ecosystem: Host-associated > Plants > Roots > Nodule | place: Mexico: Nepantla... | reverse complement strand
ACATAAGATCTATATATATTTTTTTACTTCCTATAACTAAATAGTTGATAATATATGAAACAAAATATTTTTTTTAATGGATTAATAAGATAGAATCAATGAATCGATACACATGATATTCACCTGCTCGACACATAATCCAAACATATACCTCAAAATAAATTATATAAGGCATAATTGATGAATTAGTTATAATAAAATAAAATTAAACAATGTTTAAAGACTTACATCATTCATATATTTTAATATTTTTATTTATCTATTTATTTATATTATAATTTAAAACATTATTAATACTGAAATATTAAATTTTTTTATTTTATTTTATTTTAAAAGAGTGAATCATTGAGAATGAATGTAAATTTTTTCTTAAGATAAAACCATTAAAAAATTACTTAAATAAATTTATCTCTATTTTAATCTTCAGAGTAGATTTACTGTTTATATATTTAGAATTCGATTGTGAAGAGTCAAATTCTGAATAATGAAAAGCATACTAGATTTTCTTTTCCTGATTTTTTCCACCTTAAAAATATTGAAAAAAAATCGTGTCTTTGACTTTCTGAAACTAAATTTTGATCGATTTTGTGGTGCAGGAGTAAGTAGATTAAGAATTCGATTTTTCAAGATCAAATTCTCAATATATAGAAAATCAGTCAAAATTCAATTTCAGATAGTCCAAACCCAAGTCTAGTTTTTTCATTTTTTTAAATAAAAAAGGGAGGGAGTTGTGTAAGATAAGATGTAAACATATATAGTTTGGAAATAAAAGTGAAATAAATTTTATTTGGATTTAAAAAAAAATTATTTTAGAAAAAAAATGGCAAAAACGTTTTAACATAGTTTAAAATTTAACATTTTTTATTAGATTAATTTTAAAATAATTTCAAGCTTTATTTAATGAATATGCCGAAATCAGCGGGTCACATCATAAATTTCAAACAAATCACTTGATATATTCTCATATCTATCACTTAGATTTATTTATAAATACTTTATTGATAATAAAGTCCTATTAAATGGTAACAACCTGGAAAGACCGGATAAAGCAATCTTCCAATTGTTACCTTAATTTTTTCAGCAAATTAAATCTATCTTTACAATGATTATATAAGATTAAACAGAACAAATATTATTTTAATCTATATGTTTTTATCTGCATACTAATTTTCTTTTAAATTATGGAAATCAGTTACGTAAATCTTATATTTTTTTAATAAACATTTTTTTCTGCAAACATGAATAAAAATGAAATATGTTAATATTTGATTATCTTATCTTATGAATTTTTTTTCTGTTTGTTTTTTTACAGTGGCGAGAGTCTATAAATTGAGGCTCTGACAAGTCCTTTTTGCTTCACATGACGTGTCTGTCTTTCTATTCTCCGTGATATCTGGCGCTAGTTATCAGTTATTGTTGTGGTTGAAGGTTGTTCAGTGTTCACTTTTCTTTGTACTTTCCCGTGCAGAGATCATAAGGACCCTATTACCTTCCAACCTACAAAATCTTTCGTCTCTCTTCTCACGGGATTTTCCTCTCATTTCTGTTTCCAACCTTTCTTGCTTCAAAATTCAAGTCTTGGTCCGGTGAGACTGTCATAACACAAGTGTCGACAACTTTGTGGTTCGGTTAAGAGTGAGGAACAAAGAAGACACTGAGATGATGGCTACCCGTAACATTGAGAAGATGGCCTCGATTGATGCTCAGTTGAGGTTGCTGGCACCACGCAAGGTCTCTGATGATGACAAACTGGTGGAGTATGATGCTCTTTTGTTGGACCGTTTCCTTGACATTCTGCAGGATTTGCATGGTGAAGATATCAGACAAACGGTAATGTCCATTCTCTTGTTGTTTTTTAAAAAGATGAGTTTTTTAGGCCAACTACATGGATTTATCAAACCCCATTTCAATTTTTGCAATGAAGAACTCTTTTTGGTGTTTGAAATCGGTTTGCTTTATACTTTCATAAATTGCTTGATATAATAATTTTCATGATAGTTTTTTTGTTTCATGTGTGTGTCTCTTCTCACGTTGATTTTTTGTCTGCAAAAGTTCTTCTTCGTACAAGTTTACAATTTCATCAAAGTTGCATATAATATAATTTTCACACTCCTTACTGTAGTTTGTTATTTATTTTACATGGGTAATGGACCCTGCATTTGTTTTCTGTTTCTCTTCCCATGTCGATTCTCTGTGTGCTGAAAGTTTTATTTTTTTAGTGAAATATAAGTTCATGCTTAAGTAATGTCAATTCCAATTCCATTAGCATATTTGCTTTTTTGCTTGAAGTTGTATATATCTGAACTTGTGGCTAAGAGTTCGTGGTTTGATAGGTTCAAGATTGTTATGAGCTGTCAGCTGAGTACGAAGGGGAGCATCGACCTGAAAAGTTGGAGGAACTGGGGAATATGCTGACTGGTCTTGATGCTGGGGATTCAATTGTTATTGCCAAATCATTTTCTCACATGCTCAATTTGGCCAACTTGGCAGAAGAAGTTCAAATTGCGTACCGAAGAAGGATCAAGTTATTGAAGAAGGGTGATTTTGCGGATGAGAACTCTGCCATGACAGAGTCGGACATTGAAGAGACCTTGAAGAGGCTCGTGACTCAGCTGAAGAAGACCCCTCAGGAACTCTTTGATGCTCTGAAGAACCAGACTGTGGATTTGGTCCTAACTGCTCATCCTACTCAGTCTGTGCGCAGATCTTTGCTGCAAAAGCATGGAAGGTATGCCTGATAAATTAACTGATATTTAGCTGCATTTGATCATAGTTGATTCATTGTTGCATTTACCAGTTTGATACACTGAAAAGTTGAAATCATTGACCTTTAAATACAGGACATCATATGGCATTGTAAGAATTTCTGCATTGAGCTTAAATATATCTGTTCGTGATCATTGTCTTCTTTTCAGGATAAGGAATTGTTTGACACAATTATATGCCAAAGACATAACTCCAGATGATAAGCAGGAACTTGATGAGGCTTTACAAAGAGAGGTGTATTTTCATTTCATGTGTAATATACTACTGTCAATCAATGGTTTCACATCTTGATGATTCTGAGTTGATTGATACTTTACCGATACTTTCCGGTGATTTATAAACATGATTGAGGATGATATTTCTTGTAAACAAACATAAATATATAGTGGAGCTTAGACACAATGGCCGAATGATTTATTTGATAATTAATATTATTTTCTTTGCTTAGGATAAAGTAATCTGAATTATATATATTGTAGGCCTATGGTTTGCATGGAATAACTTCTGTTTCATAGCATACTCTCGTGATATGAAAAAAGCATGAAGGGTAGAGTTTATGTCATCATATAGCTGTTAAACTCTAGTTCATGTTTTTCCCATGTGTAGATTCAAGCTGCATTTCGCACAGATGAAATTCGACGAACTCCTCCTACACCACAAGATGAGATGAGGGCAGGAATGAGCTACTTTCATGAGACAATTTGGAAAGGTGTACCAAAGTTTCTGCGCCGGGTTGATACAGCTCTGAAGAACATTGGAATAAACGAACGTGTCCCATATAATGCTCCTGTTATTCAGTTCTCTTCTTGGATGGGAGGAGATCGTGATGGTATATTTCTTTTTCATAAGAAAGAAACTAAAGAAAAAAAAGCATTTACTTTAATACAGATTTTTCTGTTACATTGCCTTATTACTTCTTGTCTTACAAAAGTCTAATTTACATTGTAGGTAATCCAAGAGTAACCCCTGAAGTTACAAGGGATGTGTGTTTGCTAGCTAGAATGATGGCTGCTAATATGTACTTCTCTCAGATAGAGGATCTCATGTTTGAGGTATCAATTTTTCTGGTAATTTTTTTTATTATTAAGCATTTAGAACGTGGCTCTTATTGCTCTGTGTTGCTATTGCAGTTGTCTATGTGGCGTTGCACTGACGAGCTCCGTGTTCGTGCTCATGAACTCCACAGGTCCTCAAAGAGAGATGCAAAACATTACATAGGTATGTGTTATTTTGTTCTGAATTGCACATTTAAGTTTGAACTGAACAAAGTCTCAGATCCTGAACTAGTCATACCTATGGATACATTTTAGAGTTGAATTTGCAAGTAAATTTCAATTGTGGTATTGATGTAATGTATTAAATTCTTAATTGATGCAGAGTTTTGGAAGCAGATTCCTCCAAATGAGCCATATCGTGTTATTCTTGGTGATGTAAGAGACAAGCTATATAACACACGTGAACGTGCTCGCCAGTTATTAGCCAATGGGAGCTCTGATATCCCAGAGGAGACAACCTTCACTAATATTGAGCAGGTATAATTCCCATCAATGTTCTATAAACTGTTAAAAGATAAGGGTAATTTAAACCTTACTCTATGAAGAAAATTACCTCCCACTGACATGATTTATAGCTAAGCATTATGGCAAATGTTTGCTTAAGTTCTAACTAGCAAAAAGACGATTAATTTCTCTTGGAAACTCTATAACCTCCAATTTTCTCTTGTAGTTCCTGGAGCCTCTTGAACTGTGCTATAGGTCACTCTGTGCATGTGGTGACAGACCAATAGCAGATGGAAGCCTCCTTGATTTCCTGCGACAAGTTTCCACATTTGGACTCTCACTTGTGAAGCTTGACATCCGTCAAGAGTCAGATAGGCACACTGATGTTATGGATGCTATCACAAAGCACTTGGACATTGGATCATACCGAGAGTGGTCTGAGGAAAAGAGACAGGAGTGGCTCTTGTCTGAACTCAGTGGAAAACGCCCTCTCTTTGGCCATGACCTTCCCAAAACAGAAGAAATCAATGATGTTTTGGAAACCTTCCATGTCATTGCAGAGCTACCAAAAGACAACTTTGGTGCCTACATCATATCAATGGCCACAGCCCCATCTGATGTGCTGGCGGTTGAGCTTTTACAACGTGAGTGCCATGTGAAGGAGCCACTAAGGGTGGTGCCACTGTTTGAAAAGCTTGCTGATCTTGAGGCTGCTCCGGCTTCCGTGGCACGACTTTTCTCCATAGATTGGTACAGAGACCGCATCAATGGGAAGCAAGAAGTTATGATAGGGTACTCAGACTCAGGAAAAGATGCTGGCCGTCTTTCAGCTGCTTGGGCGCTTTACAAGGCTCAAGAGGAACTTGTGAAGGTTGCTAAGGAGTTTGGTGTGAAGCTTACAATGTTTCATGGGAGAGGAGGGACTGTTGGAAGAGGAGGAGGACCAACCCATCTTGCTATTTTGTCTCAGCCACCAGACACCATTCATGGCTCACTTCGGGTAACGGTTCAGGGTGAAGTCATTGAACAATCTTTTGGAGAGGAGCATTTTGCTTTAGGACACTTCAAAGGTTCACTGCAGCTACGCTTGAGCATGGCATGCATCCTCCTGTGGCTCCAAACCCGGCATGGCGCGCCCTCATGGATGAGATGGCTCTCATTGCCACTCAGGAGTATCGCTCTGTTGTTTTCAGAGAGCCTCGTTTTGTTGAATATTTCAGACGTGTAAGTGCTACTAGTACTCACTCTTCAGTGGTTAACCTTTGTAGTTTTGTTGACAATACTATATAACTTTCATGGTGTACGCTCTTTTTCCTCATGGCGTTGCAATTTCTTTCCTTTGATTCTGTTATATTTATGAATATTATGCACTGCAGGCAACTCCTGAGTTGGAGTATGGAAGAATGAACATTGGCAGTCGTCCATCAAAGCGAAAGCCAAGCGGAGGAATTGAATCGCTACGTGCTATTCCTTGGATTTTTGCATGGACACAAACAAGGTTTCATTTGCCAGTGTGGCTTGGTTTTGGGGCTGCATTTAAGCATGTTGTTGAGAAAGATCCAAAGAATCTGCAAATGCTTCAGGATATGTACAACCAATGGCCTTTCTTTAGGGTCACCCTTGACTTGGTTGAAATGGTGTTTGCCAAGGGAGACCCCGGCATTGCAGCCCTATTTGATAAACTCCTTGTGCCAGAAGAGCTACGTCCATTTGGAGAAGGCTTACGAGCTAAATACGAAGAAACCAAGACCTTTCTCCTCCAGGTAATTTTTATTACCATTTACTAATTGCCATAATATCCAGATGACTATATGTACAAAACACAACATGAAGCTGTTATAAGCATCAGCATCAATAGAACTTTGATTTGTATAACTATTTTAAGGTGATATCAAAGTGTATGACTAAATTTTCATGAAGTTTGTGGTGAGTTAAAAGAATGCAACATTGCTGTACCCTTTTGCCTCCCAACTTTTTCTCCTTATATCTAGGTATGGTTAATGTTATTCCCTACCCAGTTCAGGCCTAATAAATCTTGTTTATTATAGATTGCTGGGCACAAGGATCTTCTTGAAGGAGACCCCTACTTGAAGCAAAGACTTCGACTTCGTGACTCATACATCACAACCCTGAATGTGTTGCAAGCCTACACATTGAAGCGAATCCGTGATCCTGACTACCATGTGAAGTTGAGGCCACACTTGTCAAAGGACTACATGGAATCAAGCAAGCCAGCAGCAGAACTTGTTAAACTTAACCCCAAAAGCGAGTATGCACCTGGCCTTGAAGACACCCTTATTTTGACAATGAAGGGTATTGCTGCTGGCATGCAAAATACCGGTTAAGCTTCCTTATCAATGGGGTGTGTTTTGCTTAGTATGTATAATGTGTGTTGTGGCATCGATACAAGCATTGTAACCTACTATGTCTACTAGAGATTTGCACTAATATCATGTAACTGTTACTATGTTGTTCTTGATATCATAATATATTATATTATTATACAATAAAACGAAGGTTTTGGTCAAGGTCCTTATGGGGACCCTTTTCCTCCTATTGATCTCTTGCAATTCTTGAATTATATTATGCAACTTTTCAATTTTCTTTGACATGCTTTTGGAGTTTGGTTTTGTACACAGAATTTTAAGTGGGGTTTGTTTAAACCATTTCATTGCTTGTATGTTGAACGATTCTTAAAAACACATTACTTGAAATGGCGTTAAAAAGACATTACAAGGTATAAAAAGAATACTTATTTATCAAACTAATAACGATAAACAAACTTTTCATATAATAAAAAAGTAGAACTGTGTGATAAATACTAGTCAAATGTATACGTTAGTGTTTGAACACTAATTATATACAAGAAATAATTATACTGCTTTGTATGGAAAACAAAAACTGATAAATGGCATCACTGAGAAATGTCGTCTTGTGAGTTAATAAAGGGAATGGGAGACAGGCTAGGAATACAAACACAAAGTCAAACACCCCATTGAATTGAACTGGATCTGAATGAATGATTAATTTCAGTGGCATTATTCTAATGCATGTGAAATTGAGGTAGCTGCGCCATGAATATAGCAACATGCATTTGCCCTTTGCTTCAATTTAGAATCTCGATTTTCCGAAAGTAAGACAAACAATTAAAGGTCGGTGTAACAGTTGCACAAAAACTATATTTTATCCAATCCACCAAATAACAAGCAAGATGAGGCACCATGCCATCCAATTATCTTCCCTCTATATATACACATATTTTGCTACCTAGCTAGAGGCACCTTCAATATTATTGGATTTCATTTCCTAAACCTTCACCAAAAGATACAACAATATCATCCAAGAGATTCTACCTCACCAAGAGCAACATGACGGTGAGCAATGTCACTTTCCTTTTCCTTCCTTTGGATACATGAAGATTCAAATCAACCACTGTTTTTTTTCCTTTTTCTTTTATCTCAGTTTCTCCATTTTTTGCTTATATCAGTCACCTTATTTCATACACATTTCTGTCTGATGATCTCTTTTTGTTTCTATCCTCAGATCATAGAGATGAGAGTTCACATGGACTGCCCTGGATGTGAAAACAAAGTGAGAGAGGCACTACAAAAACTTAAAGGTACACACACTTATATATATATAAAGAATGCTAGCAACACCTTTTCCTTAAGGTTTAGTATAAATTATTTAATAATATTCTTTCTTTTAGGAGTAAGATGAATAAAAAATTTGACAATCCTAACAAAAGTGTATAAGAGAAATTGATAGAGTTTCTCATATAAAAGTAACTTTTGCAAGGTCTATATTTCAATCACAAATTTAGCTAGTGATGCAAAAAAAGATTGTCACTAGTAATTTACACAAGTTCTAGATCTAAGGACTAGTGACTCAATTCATGGATCTAATTTCGTATTGTTCCTACCCTTTCTAAATTCATGTTTGGTTTTGTTAAGGGGTGGATGGCATTGAGATAGACATGAAATTGCAAAAGGTGACTGTGAATGGCTATGCTGAGCAGAAGAAGGTTCTGAAAACTGTTAGAAAAACTGGTTGCAGGGCTGAGTTGTGGCAACTTCCATATACAACAGAGTCCCAAAACCAATATTTTCAGCAGCACCATTGCAATGGCCCTCTCACCTACTATGCTTCTCAACCTTCCTCATCTTATAACTATTACAAACATGGCTATGATAGCAGTGATCCACGCTATTACAACTATCCCTCACAATCTTCCATCTTTGGCCACCAAACTGGTGCTACTTTTAGTGATGACAATCCTCACGCTTGTGTCATTATGTGACCATATCATGTTCATGCTCATACAAATAAAAACATTATATTATATACTTTTAAATTATGAAGTGTATGTATGAAGCATTAATTAAGCTTAATTATGTTTTGAATGACTCAAGTATGTGTACCTTTGCTTGTTTTTCACTTCAACTGCTTCAGGGTGTATCCATTAGAGTTATTGATGATGGATTCCATCATGATAGAAAAGTCAACTAGTTTTAGCATACTTTAACTGCATAAATAAGGGTTGATGATGTTATAAGCTGCATCCATTAACTTTTGTAATAAAGTTTTTGTGTTTTTCTTTTCATGTACCTTTTGATACTTGCTTTCTACATTTTCTTTGCTTTATTGATGTTATAATTATTTAAGTCTAAAACTTATTACATATTTCTTGGTTCTCATAATTTTAATCAGTTAAGGAATGGATTTAAATTATTTAATAAAATATGTAATTCATAATCTCTACTAAAAAGTAAATACATTCCTTTAATTAAAAACAATCACCGTATATTTTCCTAACGCAGGCTTATAAAATTATATATTTTCTTAAAATTTTATTATTTTCCACTAATATTAATAATCAATTTTAGTTATATAATAAATAACTAACACTTATTTGATTACTTATAAAAACATTATTAATTAATTTATATTATATATATATATATATTAGATTAAAATTCATCTATCAATTTAGTGAAGAAATCTATCACACAAGATCATCTTCTCCCATATAAAACACTTTCATCACATATTAAAAGAAAACACATCAACACAAATAAAACAGGGGAAGCTATAAATCATTTATTAGTATAAATGAGCTTTAAATTGAATATAAAAAAATTCAAGGATTTATCAACTCTCACACATTCAAATCAAATAAACATTCAAATATCTATAACTAACTCATAATCATTATGATCTATATTGAAAACTACTGATCAACAAACAATAACAATTTACTTTACTTTCAAAAGGTCTAGTGCATTGAATTAGACTCATAGGTATGTACTTGCCATACAACTATTCTATCTATTCTGATAAATTTCTATTAAACTTCAAAAACATAAATTCCTATGTACTTGTCATATCAGTAGAGTCAAGACATCTCCTTCCATACAAATCCCTAAATACTACACAACCTAATCATCTCAACACGAGTATTTCCTTTCCTAAAGATACTATGTCTCTTTTACCAATTACACATAATTCAATTCATATCATACAACTGTACTTTCTAATCCATACATTCAAACATTTTCGTACTCATGTATTTCTCTTCAATCTCAATTCCAAGTATCATAATCTTCATTATTTTCATTAATACTCAATATCAACTATAATTCACCAATCAATCATTCACGAAGGGCATTTCCCATAACAACATATAGTAAAAAAAAACATTAAAGAAACAATTCAATAAATCAATTTCATGCAAATTAAGAAGAACACCAAAATAGAGGCTATACTTGGCCTAAGCGCCGTCGTCTGGCACCATGCCAACCTAAAAGCACTAATCTCGAATTGTGTCCGACACAGGGTCTCATGCCCACTGCGGGTCACACCCGAAAGCACTGTTCCCAAATTGCGCTAGGCGTATTTGGCATGCACTTGACGATCTGCATAATTCTGAACATCATATCTGTTTACCAATTCCAATATCTACTCAATTCTATCTTGCCTTACCTACTCAGCTCATCAAAACATATTCCTTTATATTGTTATTATCAAGAACCTACTTAACATATTACAACCTATCTTCTTCAAGTTTTAAGAAAAGAATCAAATCTATCTAAGCATTAACAATCTTCTAAATTTCAGGATTTCATTAAATCTAGTATAATTTAGTTCTACACATTTATTCAATGCCATTTCAATTCTTCTATTACATTAAAATCAAATCAACATATCTGGGTATATTATACAAAATTCTTGAAGCTATATTTATAATTAATTCAAGCCCACAACTTTATATCAATGCTTAATACAAACTCACAACATCATTAAATCATCAATCCCTATATCAACTCATAGCATCATACATGTATATTACTAAAGGAAATCAGTTCTACAAACCCAAAGTCATAATACCATATTATAACATTGCATTAACATAAAACTAATTCAACCAATTCAGACTGGTAACTAAAATCACATTCATATTTCCTATCATATGGTTCAAATTTTGCAAATAAACCTAATATCTACAAGAAGGTATCAACTAGTTTCCCTTACCTGACTTAGATGCAGAAACTCTTACAAGAGCTCCAAAAACCTAGAATTAGAGGGATTATCTAACCTGTTTCATAGAACTTTTGATCAATGATCAAACTATAACACTAGGATATTAAACTAGCAGAGACTCCAGTCTAATAACTCAGAAAACACTATCAAACAGAGAAGATTAAATACCTAAAACTGACTTTAAAAAAAAAATGAGTAAAAAATGAACTTATTATGTTCAAGAATCCAATCAAATACTCTTATTCTACTCGAAATTACTCAGAAGTTTAGAAAAAAGATAAAAGAACTAAAGAATATGTTTATTAAGAGATAGTAAATTTATAAAATGAAATTTGAATAACTATTATTTCTATTTATATGAACTTCTCTTATTTAGATGTCATATTACTAATATTATTTTTACTCTAAAACTAATTTTCAGAATGTTATATATATAATATATATATATATATATATATATATATATTAACAAAACATTATATTAGGATTGGATAATGGTAATGGAATACAAATAATAGTTGTGAGAAGATGCTAATGCTAAATAGTATATTTGTGTTTTCTTCTGAATACAAAACTGGTACAACTCAAATAATAAGAAAGACTGATTTAGTTCATCCTTTAATTTGGATTTATGTATTTCACTTAGAATAAGGCCTGAAACCTGAAAATCAAAATGTAATTTTTAACTAAACTACTCTTTTGGTTAATCTTTATAAGTAGTTAGTTTGATAAAAGATAACAGGCTGAATCAATTAAATTCTTGAACAAATGGAATAAATTAAAAAAATAGGAAATAAAAGTAATTTTGCCTGAATCTTTTTGTTGATTTTTCTTTTTCCTGTTGCATAAAATTATTTCACAGCTGTTACATGATAGTTCATAGGCATTCTTTTTCAATGATTTTTGTTGTTTCAAGGTTTCATTTTCCTTTCACAAATTATATGCCTCCTAATGTACGCCACAATCTTGTCTTCATGTGACTGAAATGATATAATTCTGTATTATTGTGGTAACCATCACTAGGTTATGGTGACTTACTAGGAATATCGTTGTCCTCTTCAGTTTCTTCCTTTCTATACATTTCAAACTTCAATCATAAAAAGGTAAATAATTCAAATTTCTTTTTGAAAATTTTCATCTTTCAATAAATATACTTGTTTATGAAAACAGGAAACTAGAGACTTTTTTACTCTATCTATATATCTCTTTTGGTGCATAAATATAAGGTTTTGTTAAGGTATGTAGACATTTCTTAACGAATTAATATTAAAGTGTTTTATTAGTTGTTTATTTTATCATCTAGACTAAAATTCTGATATTTGTCCTTCTCAACAAATAAAATAAATGTTGCAATTTTTGTCTTGAAGGCTGGTTAGTTTGGACAGGATATGAAACCCCTAACCTGTATATTTCTGGATTTAAAATAAGAAGGTGATCAATAACTATTCAACATTGTATGCACTTCCCATTGAAATTGTCATTAACAAGATTTTACATCTAATAATTTATTTACATATGTATATAGTTATTGTTTTTTTTATGTAGTTTTTTAAAACAGAGATATTTTTATAACTATTCTTTTTTTTTTTTTTTACACATTTTCTTTATTGTTTTTACTTTTTTTTTATCTTAGTATTTGTAAAGTAATCCTTGTTTAAAAAAAATTAATCAATGAAACATTGAAAACATTTTTATTT
>Ga0123340_1005073_pt1 | contig 12503 bp, 8 predicted proteins | sample SirMexnodulemix_FD_89961 | JGI IMG/M metagenome (GOLD analysis project Ga0123340, IMG submission 89961) | Root nodule microbial communities of legume samples collected from Mexico - Siratro Mexico nodule mix | ecosystem: Host-associated > Plants > Roots > Nodule | place: Mexico: Nepantla... | reverse complement strand
ATTAAAATAGACTAAATTTAATAAATAGAAACATTTTAATAAAATATGAATAATTTAAAATTTAAAATTGATTTTTAGTCTCTGCATTATATTTTAATAGTATAATCTTTTTAATTTCTCTGTGTAAACCTTCTTCTTCTATATATTATGAAAAATACACAAATGATTGAATATTTGATAGTAGTAATATAAAATTAAAGTGTACGACTTTTTTTTTAACATAAGATTTAAAATAACGTATTTTCTTAAAGGGTTAAACAACTAAATAGTTTTTATAATATACCTATTATATTAGTTTATATTTGTAAAAAAATCTTTTTAGATATAATTTAACATTTCATTTTCAGTATTAAGATTTCATTTACCAGATGGTTAATTGTGGTAACAGAGAGTAATAGAATAATTAAAATTTAAAACTTCATATGCAGTTGAAAAAAGAAACAGAAAATTAAAATAATAAACTTTTTATTTATTATAGTTTTGAGATAATTTGTTTATTTATATTCATTCGTTAATTTTCATTTCTGAGTATTGAGATCGAGACAGCTCCTTCCAACAAGGGTTCGCATCAATCTCTCAAATCTCCGTTTTTTCTTCAATCTTTTCCGTTTTTCAATTCCTTCTTTTCGTTTTCAGCTCAATTATTACTTCTTCCTTTTTTTTTTTTTCAATTTTACGTTTGATATATTAATTTCCCAGAACAACGAGGTTTGTTGTTTGTTTTATTTTTATGCAATATCGTCAATTTCTAGATGAATATTGAGAAATTATCTAAATAAAATGGCCATGATTTTCTTGTGATGTAATTTTGGGCTATACTCTATCAAAACCCTAAGTCTGGGTTGTATATTGGTTATTAAGTTTTAAATGAATTTGGAAAAAAACTGTTCAATTTATCATTTTTTTTTTGTAAAAATGCCCTTGATTTTATTTGTGTGATTTTGGAGGGTATTTTATCCGAACCCTAATTTCTGGGCTGTGTAAAGATTATTATTTTCTGTTAATGGGTTCATAGAAATTGTGGTTACTGGGCTATTGTTTTTGTGTTTTTATTCATTTATTTATTTACTTATGCATGTAACTTTTGGTCCCAATTGCGGTTACTGGACTATTGTTTGCCTGCGATTTTCTAATTTTTTTTCATCATTCTTATTGTTACAGGTTCTAAATTCTAATTAGTTGGGCAGAACATGTCCCATCACCACGAGGGTGATGCTGAATACATGGCGGATGAATGTGAAATGGAGGATGTGGAAGATGATGTGGACGATGAATCTATCGATGGAGAAAGGGGTGGTGCAGAGTCTGATGCAGATGAATTTGATTACTCGGTTAGTAAATTGCTGTTTGTGCTGTTTTATGAACACGATGTTGATGAGTATGTTTCTTATAATGATTAATCATTTTCAGTCAATGGTGATGTCAAATTACCTTCCTCCTAGTTCAATGATTCACCAAGCGAATGTTAACTATGTTTACAGAGTTGTCTTTAGATTTCTAGGACTAATGTTGTGGTTTTGGTACAGAGTGACAAGGTAGTAGACACTACAGCTGCTCAGGCTAGAAGAGGACAAGACATCCAGGGAATTCCTTGGGATAACCTTAGCATCACCAGAGAAAGATATCGGCGAACTAGGATTGAGCAATACAAGAATTATGAAAATATCCCTGGTTCAGGAGACAAGTCAGGGAAGGTAACAATTGATATCTTTAGAGAAGAGACTTTGATATTCTATCGGTATTTTCTCCAGTCAAGGTCGTTTTTTCAGAAGCATAACAGTATAACACCATTTAGCCTGTCTATTATCACATGCAGGATTGTAAGAATACCAAAAAAGGATACTCATTTTATGACTTCAAAAAAAATACAAGATCAGTAAAGTCAACTATTCTTCATTTTCAGGTAGGCTGTTTCTATTCTGATTTCTATCAAGTGGTATGCTTTAAGTTTTAGGTTACACCGTGACATCTTGCTGCATGTTGGCTCTGTTTATTCTATTTCTGTGAAGTTGTTAACAACTTATTACTGTAAGAAAAAAAAAAAAAAAACAAAGACATTCAAATATACAATCAAAGTTTGTAGAAGTGCTCTTAGGTCTGCAACACTCTCCCTCCAATGAAAACCTGCTGATTTGACTTAGAACGGAACATGAGCATACCAGTACTATAACTACCTATTTTGGTGCGTAATGCCCTTATGTTGAAATTGTGGACAAATTTCTTAAAATCTTAGAATGGATTCAAAATTAGCAAAAGCAATACAGATAGTGTACACTTCTGATATATATGTTGCTCGTGCACAATTTTGTTGATGGTTGACTGACATTATTTAATTTTAAATGATTTTTCAGTTAAGGAATTTAGTATGGGCTACATCAAAGCATGATGTATACCTTATGTCACAGTTTTCGATAATGCACTGGTCCTCTATGACTTGCAAAAGTTCGGAAGTTCTCAATGTTTCAGGGCACGTTGCACCATCAGAGGTTAATATCCCATTTATAAATGAACACCATAGACGTGTGATTGTTCATTGCATAAATTTATGATAAAATTGATCGATCACTATCTTAATCTTCCAAGTTATCACTTTGTATTGTCAGAAACATCCTGAAAGTCTGTTAGAAGGATTTACTCACACCCAAGTCAGTACTCTTGCTGTGAGAGAGAAGCTTCTAGTTGCCGGTGGATTTCAGGGTGAACTTATTTGTAAGGTAATTTGATGATTTGCTTGCTTTAGGGATGTTTACTTTTGTAATCTGTGGTAGATACATTTGTAACTTGTAAGTGTAAATTGTGCTCCTGGATCTCTGGGCATTTTGTGAAACATGTTATGATGTTCCACATTTTAGTTATACTGCCGACCAGAATTGTTCTTATAAGACTCGGGCAATCCTCTTCTCTTGAGTTACCCTTTTGGTTTTGGTTAGGTCCAGTTTGTTCTTAATATAGTATCTGGTTGTTAGGATCATGGTTAAATAGTACAATCATAGTATCCTACGAGTTGAACCACCTCTTCCAGGCTTTCATGTCATCAAACCTGTTATTCGTATTTGATATTGGTGGAGTACTACACTGTTGATACTTCTTTCTACTTCATTATGCATCCTAGTCTTTAATTTTTCAGTTTCTCTTCACAAGCATTGGTTGGATAATCTTTTCATTCATGTCATTGTCTGTTAGGCATTTGCAAGTGTGTATTTTCATAGATTATTGCTATCAGACTGTACATGCTTATGTTTTATAGTTACTCTGCCAGATGCTGCTAACTAGTCCCTCATAGGAATTGTTCTTGGTTTTAGAACCATCAACAGATATCAAGATTTTATATCCTTCTTTGTTATTGGAATGCAGCACCTAAATCGACCTGGTGTTAGCTTTTGCACAAGAACAACTTTTGATGATAATGCTATCACCAATGCGATTGAGATTTATACTTCTCCTAGGTATATAATTTTTCTTCTTCCAATGGTTTTGCTATATGAATTATGGATATAGGCGCCAAGTTTAATGTACTTGTTTATGATTTTTAGTGGCGCAGTTCATTTCACAGCAGCAAATAACGATTCTGGAGTCAGAGACTTTGATATGGAGAAATTTCAGCTTTCTAACCATTTTCGTTTTCCCTGGCCAGTAAATGTGAGTCCTGACAATTTTTTTTCTTCATTTCCCTCTCCCCTCCCAAGAATGATAGATGGATACTTTAGTTTTGTTCCTTTGGAAATTGTGTTTGCATCGGATTACATTGTCTTGCATTAAGGAGCAATTTTCCAATAGGATATGTTGCCTACATTAGCAATATGGAAGGGGCAATTGGCAGTATTTGTTATGTATTCCCACTCCTCTCTAACTACTATCCTGAAATGTTTAAACAATTTTTAGAATAAAAGGAGAATGGCAGTGTCAATGACTCTGCCTTTGGAATATGGTCATGTAACAAGCCAGCAGTAATGTGGATAATCTTTCTGTTGGATCATAAATGTTAGTGGTTTTCTACCATTGCCTTGCTCTAATTTATTTTCCCTGTGTCTCCATTTACTGCAGCACACTTCTCTCAGTCCAAATGGTAAACTACTACTTATTGTTGGAGACAATCCTGAAGGTATGTTGGTGGACTCCCAAAATGGAAAGGTAACTCCCTTTTTGTCCAACAACCGATGTTGTATCCCAAGAGAGCTTATGATGGAAACTTTTTTAATATGATATTTTTTGTTTTGCAGACAGCCGTTACCTTATCTGGGCACTTTGATTACTCATTCGCATCATCATGGCATCCTGATGGCATGACCTTCGCCACTGGAAACCAGGATAAAACCTGCCGAATTTGGGACATGCGGAATTTATCCAAGTCAGTGGCTGTGCTGAAGAGCAACCTTGGAGCCATCCGTTCAATCAGGTATTCCTCAGATGGCAAGTATGTGGCTGTGGCAGAGCCTGCAGATTTTGTACATGTCTATGATGTAAAGAGTGGTTATGAGAAGGAACAGGAAATTGATTTCTTTGGTGAGATATCAGGCATATCTTTCAGTCCAGACACCGAGTCCTTGTTTATTGGGGTCTGGGATCGCACTTATGGCAGCCTTCTTGAGTATAGCCGGCGTCGCAATTATTACTACCTCGATGCACTAATTTAACTTCAATATTCAAGGAGCAATAAATGACAACTTACTTCAGTATCTGATTGTGATGAGTTGGTTTATGTATAAATTGAGTATCTTGCTAATGTTCTCCATACAATAGTGGTAGGATGTGTTGTTATCAGTGTGTGGAAAGGGGGAGGGGATGTACAGGAAGGTTGGAAGGTCGTGTTAGTGAAAATGGGATGGAAAGTAAAATATGCTGTATGTGACTGGTTTATGATGCTGAGAATATCAGTATTTACTTTAGAAATCTTTTGTCTGTGGAGGCAGATTGTTATGGAGCATATAATTCATGATGTTCTCTGCTTCTTGCCACTCACTTGTTCTCTTAATGTTTTAATGGATTTTGCTCTTTGTTTTAGTTTTTCGCATAGAAATTTTAACAGATTCCTAAAAAGTGGTGGGTTTGGAAGTCAGAAGAAGTAGATATTTTATCTCATTTCCCCTTTTTTTTACCTTTTTTGTGTGCCCCTCTTGCCCGTAAAATGCCAAGATTTGAGGAGGTGATGCCACGATATGGCCAGTGAGTTTCGTGTGGTAAAACTGATTCATTGTTGAAGCAAAGTTTATAATTTTGTGTAGTATTTGGATTATATCTAGATTTCTGACAGAAGAGTGCACTATTTTTGTGTGTGCACTATTGCTTAAAAATATGGAACTAATCTGAGATTTTTAGTTACGGCTGAAGATTGTCTGATACATTGACACGGTATCATTGTTAAGTGGCAACAGCTATTAAAATTTTGCTTCTCAACCTGTTCTCACATCGAAACTTGAGAACGTTATTTTGGTAAAAGTAAGAGCTGTGTCCGTACAAAAAATGTTTAATTTTAGGTGCAATACTGGTTAACTCTACCCTTTTGTAATTAGTTTATCCGAATAAAATTTTTAGGCCTTTCGAAAGACAAATGAAATTCTTTTTTTCAAGTTCGTGTTTTATTAATTAATCAACAATTTGTTAGTGTGTTCGATAGTAAATTTAGTCTTTTTATGAAAAGCGTTTATAAGAACATGTCATGTTAATTAAATTAACAGTCCTGATTTTAGTTTTATGTAACTGTACTAAAATATTAATTACCTCTGTGGTCACTAGCAAGCAATTATCGTACTGATTCAACTGGCAATAGAAGCCATAAAATATCTGTGATCCAAAACTAGCCAATAAAACCAAGCCATGTCATGAGGCAAATCTATATTCCATGGCTTACAATCAAAATGCATCTTATCTCTCTCCAACCACCCTTTTTCATGGTATATGATCCCTTCTCATATATGCTTCTATCCACCTACTCCTCCATTCTGCACAATTCTCTTATCTTTGTTGCCTCCAAGTCCACACCTAAATCAAAATGGCAGCCTCAGCTTCATCCATGATATCAACTTCTGCAGCCTTATCTGCCACCATCCAAAAGCACCATCACGTGAAGCCCTCCAACGTGTGCTTTCAGGGTCTGAGACCCCTCACAAGGTCCACAACCTCAGCCAGAGTGAGCACCTCCAAAAGGGTCCCTCGTGGTAGTGGTGTTGTGAAGGCTGAACTCAACTCAGCCCTTGTGATAAGCCTCAGCACTGGCCTCTCCCTCTTCTTGGGGAGGTTTGTGTTCTTCAACTTCCAAAGGGAGAACGTGGCAAAGCAAGTTCCTGAGCAGAACGGCCTCACACACTTCGAGGCTGGTGACACACGTGCCAAGGAGTATGTCAGTCTCCTCAAATCCAATGACCCTGTTGGTTTCAACATAGTTGATGTCTTGGCTTGGGGTTCCATAGGCCATGTTATTGCTTACTATATCTTGGCCACCACTAGCAATGGCTATAACCCTGCATTCTTTGGTTGATCACCATCATCTTCCAAACTGCTTGTTCCCTTTTCTCTTTATCATTTTTCTTGGTAGTAGTATTGTAATGTCATGATGTATAGGTTCTCTCTAAGATGCCACAATTCAGCATATTCTAATTTGGTGTTTGCTATGATTAATGAAAAATGGGACTTCTCTTTATATGTTGGATTTGAACTCTTTTAATTCTGGTCTGCTGTGTCTATTTTTCTTTTGCTATGTCAAATTCTGTGGTCGTCTGTGCAATTCTGCATTCAGAAATTAGCTCACGAGGTTATGTGATTGTGGCATGCGTTCGTTTGTTGATGTCAAATTTATTCATAAAGTATTTTGTAGACATCCTTCTTTTGAATCTTGACTTCATAATTTACTAATCGTCTACCATGTGTTATTGTTTAATTTATGCTAACGTTCTAATTGTGGTCATATTCTTTTATGTTGTGAGAATTTGTGAACAAATATGATCACAATTATGGTTACATATTCACCCCTAAACCTTGAAGCTGCACTAGAATAAACAGTTGTAAACCATATTCCGAAACCTTAGATGGCATGCAATTTGGTGATGTTCTTGATATTGTGAGAAATTGTGAATAAATAGAATCATAATTATTGTTACAGTTGACCCAAAAACCTCGAAGTTGCAGTTGAAATAAGTCATAAACCGTTTCAAAAACTTAATTGGTACATGCATGGGTGAACAGTCTTGGATAATAAGCGTATTTTGGCTGAGCAGATCGACCACTGGTGAAAAAATTAGTTGAGATTTTTGGGCATGATTGATTATGGGAACTTAGTACTATGATTTGTACGAAATTAATTAAAATTGAGAGCTTTGATGACAAAATTATCGAAAGCTTTTAGAATTGGAAAGTCTTGGAATCATAGTATTTTCTCTTGTATTTAACATTTGAAAAATATCTTGCGACGATGGACTCTGAGATTTTGCAAATGGGATTTGTTCAGATTACTCAACTGTCTCAAATTAGTGAGTGAATATTGAACTTGAAATTGAGTATTTTGTACTGTGAAAGCACCATTTTATTTATTTATCTTCTGGTTATTGGGTTATTACAATTGGAAATTAAAATCTATACAAGGATAATTTTGTTGAACAAGACGAGTATGTTTATTTTATACACTCGATGTCTTCTTCACTGTTCTTCTTTAGCTTCAAATTGTGATAGGTTAATAAGTTCCACTATTATAAGCTCTAGGATTGCGATTATTCTGCACAAGAGTGAAACATCAATATAGGTATCAAAGCATCATTCAAATACTCTTCAAACCCCAGTTGCAGCCAAATATTTTATTTAAAAATAGGGGGAATGAAGGAAAAAGGATCAATAAATCAATGATGGAGTTTGCCATTGAAGTTTTGCCTATTATTAGGTTTCACTGTGATATTTGCTACGGATTTATTTTGTAAGTGTAAAATCAATTCAACTTATCATTGATTCAACCTCTCGGGAAACCAATCAGCTACTAGTAGAATTACCCAAACTAAAAACGCAAAAATCATGTTTCATTTATTCCTATAGACCAATAAAATATTTTGCACTTACTAAGGGGAATTATTGAATGATCAGAAAACAAAAACAATAACCAGCTTTTCCTTTTACGTGAGATTGGCTATGAGATGGATCAACTGATTGTATTCAGCACTAACAAAAATATGAATTGGAAATACTTAAAAATTCACCTTTTTGCTAGTATTTCAATTAATTATCCTTGGGAGTCTGGTTATAAAACTCGTAGAAAGAGATTTAGTGGGCATTTTATTTTTATGCATCAAAAGCTGTTGATTGAAATATTTAGAATTCGGTGAAAAATAGCTTACATAAAAGACAGGCCATTTGTTCTTAACTGCTTATTTAACATTTATTCCTCGTCCACCTACAACAAAAAAAAAAAAAATGATAAGACTCAATTATAAACACCAAAATTTAAATAGAAACTGTTAATGGTTTAGTTAATTGAAATTCCCGAACTATAAGGCAACAACAGATACAAGTCTCCCCTTAGGAATTCAGAAACAACACGAAAGAAAAGTCTTCCCAAGCATTGATAGAACTCCTCAGTCACATCTAAGAATTCAAAACAAAGCAGTCTGCCTTTTTCCCAACTTCCTTTGTGTATAACTCATAACAGTACCTCTACTTCCTTCCATCTATGGCCAATGATAGGAACTATTCCTATCTGAAATGGAATTGTATTACTGTAAATAGAAGTCGAAGGAATTACAAAAAAATAAGGGCCAAGCTCCTCCTTTTCTCCCTCCCTATCTACAAAATTCTCTTTTCTTTTCCCTTTCTATAACAAACTCCCCCCTTCCCCAACTAGTGGTTCCCGAAAGGTTGTGCTAGTCTTAGGCACACGGGCCTTGGACCTCCTAGTGTAGACCAAAAGAGGTTTCTCACTTGTAGGCTGTGCAACAACTATAGGTAATGGGTTACCATCAACACTGCCCTCTCTAGTTTCTGCCTTGGCCTCGTGGCAGAAAGAAGGGAACTTCTCCTTGATAGTCTCTGCTGCTTCCCAAGTTGCCTCCTCCACTGCTTGACCTTTCCAACGGATGAGCCACTCAGAAATTGTCTCTCCATTTCGCTGCTCTTCTCTAGTTGCTAGTATCGCTTCAGGAGCAACTGGTTCTTTTTCATCTACCTGCATGTCAGAGCCCCTTGAATTCGACTCTCAAAGAAAGCAACAAACAAAATAAACTATTTCTATCTGAAATGGAATTGTATTACAGTTTATTAACGAGGAAGGGATCACAAGAAAATAAGAGCCATCAACTATAAGATTGATGAATTTAATCAAAATAATCTCAAAACATATCCACCCCCCATTTATTCCCTCTTACCCTATATATCAGATTGTATCTCTTTTCATCCTCCTATAACTAACTACTGGCTTCTCCCCTATAGTGATTCCTGTAAGTTTGTGCTGGCCTTTAGGAACTTGGGCCTCCTAGTGCAAACCTTAAAAGCTGTTCAAGAACCATAGTAAATGGATTCCCATAACTAACACCCTTTTGAACTAAAATCATTAAACCATCTATAAGATCGTCTTTCAACATCAAAAAACAAAATTTTCAACTAGACTTAAGGAATATTACTTTTAACGGACTAATAATGAGATGTAGATCAACATACCCTTGTGGTGAGACCATGATTTGACATAGCTTCATGCATCTTGCGCATAAGCATCTCTTCTTCAACCTAAAAATCACACTCCAAAAATTCCATAATTCACGTCAATGTAGATGATCACAAGAACATGGTATCAATGTAAAGGTGATAACAGAAAAGATGGAAAAGCAGAAACCCTAAAATTGAAAAATTGGAGATGTAAAATGAAACCTGAAGTTTGCGTAATTCATGGAACATGGACCTGTATGCTTCCATAAGGAGATCATTCTGCCTATCCATGTGCCTGTTAACGCAGAATCAGAAGCAGAATCAGAAGCAGAAGCAGAACGAAAAGAGTGAAGGTTGAAGAAAACGTACTTCAATAACTCCGCAGTGTGTCTAGGGTCAAAATTTCGGAATTCCATAACGATAATCAAAATTCACCGTTCAATCTCAGAACAGTGCTCAGAGATTCTTCTACCTTCGCCTATAAAAATCAAATTTTTACGAACATTTGAAGCTTCAACAACCTTTGAAGAAACGGTACTATATAAACATGATTTTAACTATTTTTCTTTTTTACAAAATAGAAGTCGTGTTTAATATTTGTTTCCTATAATTTCTTTTATCACCACATCTATTTTTTAAAAATTAAAGAGAAATAATACTACTTGATAAGTACGAATTTAATAAATAAAAATAAAAAAATTAAAATCGCGTTTACCAAAGAAAAAAAATCGTGTTTACGAAACGTAATTCTAATAAACGTGGAAGTTAAACATAATTTTTATATTGCTAAAATAAAAGAATAATATTATGTTTGTATGACTTTTTCAAAATAAAATCATATTTTTTTTATATAACTTACTCAATTTTATAATTTATCCATTTTAATATTTTTTTTAGAATTTAAACCAGAATATTATATTTTCCCTATCCGTATAACAAACTTTACGTTAGTGATAAATTGAAAATCATATATGATTTTCGATATAATTACAAACTTGGCATAATAATAATTTATGATTGAAAGGGAAGATAATTTCTCAGTATATGTAAATTAAATTCTTATTACAATTAATAAAAAGTATTTAAAATAATAATCATTTGAAAAGAAGCGTCTATATTCATATTATAGAGTACAATGCAGACAACAAAAGTTGAAATCTACCCATAAAGGCTAATCTTTATTTTTATCTAACTCAATATTTCGATAAGTTCAATTTTGTTATTCTGAACTCATCTTGATGATTTCGAGACATAATTCACTTATTTAAATGAGTATAATTAACAAATAAATTAATTACATCTTTTTATTTTGATTTTTATTTAAAAGTTAGACATAATCCATCACTACTATGAAACTCAAGGAACCTAAGAAACATAACAACTCCATAACATAATAGCAACAGTGCAATTAAACTCACAAGTCACTTTATCATTGATCATTGATGCTAATACAAATGACAAGTCTAGTAAAGTTTACATCAAAATGAATACCCAAACAAATATAAAAATAAAAAGAACCTAGACCACAAGGTTTGTGCTAAGAGAATATGAATGAAAGAACAAAGGCTAAGTTTCACACCAACTTAGAAGGCTTTACGAAGAATAATTGAATAATAAAAAAAAGGCTTGCAAGAAAATGATGAGCATGCTTTAATGTAATCCCAAACAATGAAGAAAAGTCCAAAGGTATGAGTTATTCTTTTAATGTTTATATCAAATAGCACTTATTAGAAACAATGATAACATTTAGGAAAGAATCGTGTTTCATGTAAAAAAAAAATGTTTATATTTTCAAAATGTTATATTGTTTATTTTTTTACATAAATGACATCGATTTTTAATTTTTTGCTTAAAACTAATTCATCAATCCTATTGAAGTATTTAGTCTTCATCTTCTTAAATTGAGTTTAAAATGTTGTATATTTTTTGATATTATTATATTTAATTAAGATTTAATTATACAATATAAGATTCGACTTAATTGTAAGTTAGTTATGAGTCTAAGTTGTGTTCTAACATGAAGTTAAGATTGATTCTTAGATCAGTAATTAGGTGACTCTTTGTTGAAAAATAAATTGAGGTTAAGTTAAAACAAGATTATAATGAATTGAATTTTAGACTTTAAAAAATTAATCATTCTTACACTTTTTTGAAAATAAGTCTAATTATAAATTGAATGTAACTAATTGAAGAATTTAAGATTAATAAGGATGGTAAAAAAAAACATAAATAAAAAGAACATTATGCAAAGATTAAGAAAGGATAAGAAATATTACAAGAAGAGTTATACAAGTTCAAATAAAAATAAATCCTACATCTAGTTTTAGTTATTCAACCTTAGAATAGTCGAAATCTACTATTTTTATATGTTAATTATAAACACTCAACACATGCGAAATATATACAAGGAAACAAGTAAATCAACTCCTTGTATTTAAGGAGGATACGTTCTACCACTGAATTATACCAAGAGAAATACAACAAACAACTACTGAAAACCTTGAAGAGGACACCAAAACTCAAGAGAGGCGACAATATGAGATTAACCCAATAACACAATAATAAAAAAAAGTTGCCAAATACACAACAGAATAAGCAACTGCAAGTGAAATTTCAACACTAATACACAATTTTTTTATCTTTAAAAAACCAAGAGAGTTGAAAAAATTTCTTAAATGCACTCTTAAAACAATGTAAAAACAATTCATTCTTATCACTTAAAATCACTTTAAATATTTAAGATGACATTTATAATTTTTTACTTTCTTTTAAAGGTTCAATTTAAAGAATTTGTAAAACATTGTTTTAAAGGTTCAATTTAAAGAGTTTGTAAAACATTGTTTAAGAACTTATTCTATTACATTTAATATATAAAATTATTAATTTAT
>Ga0123340_1005072_pt1 | contig 12505 bp, 8 predicted proteins | sample SirMexnodulemix_FD_89961 | JGI IMG/M metagenome (GOLD analysis project Ga0123340, IMG submission 89961) | Root nodule microbial communities of legume samples collected from Mexico - Siratro Mexico nodule mix | ecosystem: Host-associated > Plants > Roots > Nodule | place: Mexico: Nepantla... | reverse complement strand
TTTATATTTTAAATCCGTTAAAATATTATTGATCATACAAATAAATAAACATAAAGTTGCTTCTATTTGAAGTGTAACTTTCATCATAATTGAAATGGTGTTGTTTGTTAAAAATTTTGGCAGTGTAATCAGTCAGAATTTTTTCACAATGAGAGAAATTTCTTAACATCTAAGCTAAGTTTTCTATGCGTTTCAACACATACTAAAAACTACTAAACTTTTCATTACAACTTTTTTCAGAATTAATATGTTGTTGAAGTTGTGTGATTTTATATATTGTGGATGATATAATTTATTCCTCTCTCAATAATTAAACAGGAATAAAAAATAATAAGTTAATTTACCCACTCTCAGTGATATGTTTTATAATTTTAAAGTGTAAAAAAACTAAATTAAAAATGTCTTTTGAAAAAAAAAAAGAATTCTCAAATTAATTAAATAGTCTGAAACTGTCTCACTCGAAAGTGACCACATCAAAATCTAGAATTGACTATCACCTTTCTTCTCGTTAAGTTGGTACTAGAAACTCAATACCATTTAATAATAATATTTTCTTTTTTTCTTTAAACAAAAAAACTACCAAATTTGACAAAAAAAGAAACTGAAAATTGAGCTTTGAGGAGGATCATAAATAAATGGTCACTATTCCCATGTATGTAGTATCCTTTCCTCCCCAAATTATACTTTTATTCTAATAAGCATTGAATTTATCAGTGTTATTTTGTTATTATTTATCAAACGGCATTGTAAACTACATTGAAAACTAACTTTAAACATGGGCACCAATAGAAATTAACAGAGACATAAAGATAAAACTGTACCTTTGAATGGAAGAATGCCTCGTTCAACGAGTTTATCAAATTGCAAATATCCCACAAAACCACAAACCGAGGCTGTCCAAAGTTGAATTTCTGCTATGCCCAAATCCTTTGCAACTTTTCCAGCAAAGCCCATAATCCCATCAGCAAGTATGCAAGTAATTGGAGGCACGTTCTCAGAAGCCTTCAGCTTCAAGACCAAGTCTTTGAAAGGGCCATAACAAGTTTTTCTAGTTGAATCACACAGCGATGGAATGTCCTGAGTTACATCCTTATCAGAAGGTGGCAATCCATCTGGTATTGTCTCAAACACGAAATCTGGGAGACCCTTAACAAATTCTGGCCCATGGGACTTAATAAAACGCCTGTGGTTGTACTCATTGTTCACAAAGGTTATGTAGAAACCCATGCTACGAAGGATCTTGGCAAGTTGCATGATGGGGTTTATATGGCCCTGTGCAGGGTATGGTACACAAACAATGTGAGGCTTTGGAGTTTGAGGTGAGTCCATTTTATCTTTTCAAATAACAAATCTCAACACAACAACAATCGGAATTATGTGTTTGAAGGGTAAGGTATAGAAAGATTGCTGTGGAACCTGCTTTAGCTTCCCTCCCTCAACCTTATTATATACAGAAAAAAAAATAAAAAATTAACTTCATGATAGGTTGGTCTGCATTATGTTAACCAGTGAGAACGATGTGATTAATAAGAACAAGTAAAATTAGTCTTGTGAGTCTTGTTCTGGTGACTGATACCACACGGTACTGTATCACGTGGAGACAGAAGATTTAAATTTCAATTATATTTAACTAAAATAAATTGTCGACATCAAAATTAATTATCCACTTGACAATAATTATATGACAACATATGCTTATAATATAATGAGTATGGTTGGCATTTCTTAGAGAAAAAAAGAAATAAAGAAAAATATAATAATAGAAAAGAAAAGAAAAGAAAAATATAATAAAAAAAATTTTCTAAGAGAAATAGGTAAAAATGAAATTTAATCATTTATTATTTATTTCTGCTATTACATTTTATTATCAATACATTTTCTGAAAAAAATATTATTTTAATTATGTTTTATTTATTTATTGCCAGCACAATAATAAAAAGGATAGAATAACCAAATTAGAAAATATGGTTAAGTTGAATATATTATTGGTTATGTTTTTTAATGTTATTTTTATTATACTGTATTTATTACGAAGCTGCTGTTTAGTTGGTTGTAGTACGAATTTTTTTTTTAATAGTTTCATCTATTTTAATATACCAAACCACTTTTTTTAGATAAGTAAGTGTAAAAGAGGAATATGAAAAAAAATATATAATAAAAATCATTATTACGGAGTTAGTAGAGGTAAAATGAGGTTATATTTATAAATAAAGGGTTGGAAAGAGAGGAAAGGGAATAAAATTAGATAGTGGAGTGAATAGGGAGAGTTTGGCCTCTTGAAAGCTAGGAGAAGATTTTGTTACTTTTTTTGTTCAAAAATGTTCATCTTTGTTTCCATGTTATTTTCAATTACAAACTTAAATACACTCAGAATATTATTCAGTTATTCCAATTATCTATAGTTTTTGTTGTTATTATCATTAAATACCTTTACAATTGGTATCAGATACTCGATCTGGGTTTCAAACCTGAATGGTTATCACACGTAGCTCAGGAGCAATGGAGGAACGTGTCGAAGGGTTAGAGAAACAAATGATGGGCCACGGTTGAAGAGGCTCAACGATATGACGATGCATTCACCACGGAGGAGGAAGACACTGCCTCTCAAATCATGGATCCCGGTGGAGAAGGACAGAATCGTAGAAACCTGTGCTACAGGGAAGCTGGGGGACGCAAATTAGAGATCCCAACATTTGATGGAGTAGATCCGAACGGGTTGTTAATGAGAATGGACCGTTTCTTTCGGGTGTCAAACATTCTGGTGGGGAGAAGCTCGATTATGCGGTGCTAGGATTAATGGGGGAGGCTCTTACGTGGTTCGAGTGGTGGGAGGCTTAGTCGACATTTCACACTTGGATCCGTTTCAAGCAGGACTTGTTGAAACGTTTCAAACCAGGAGCAGTGTCAAATCCCTTAGCGCCATTGTTGGAGGTCAAGCAGACAGGCTCTGTCATGAAGTATCGGTGTGATTTTGAGCTCGCAACCAGATCACACAAAAATTTGGGTGGAGAGTTATGTATGTTCCATGAAGAGTTGAAACCGACGAGTAAGTTAGAACTAGATGTGGCAAAATTTGAATCCCTACAAGCATTGATGGATCGTGCAATGGTTGTTGAAGCGAGAAACTTAGCTTGGCGAGAGGAAGGTGGAAGCCATTGGGGAAAAGGACATGAAGCAGACCCTAAGTCTAGTGAGGGTTTCAATAGAGGTACGAATTATGTTAGGCCCAATACTTTTAATTCTTACTTTGAACGTTCTCCACCACTAGAACCCAAGGAGAACCAAGTCACTCATATCACAGTGTCTAGCTCATTGGGCCCAAAGCATAATTCTCGTTGGATCTCAAATGAAGAGTGGTTTGAACGCCAACGCAAGGGTCTATCCTACAAACGTGGGGAGAAGTGGAACCCATCCCACACGTGTCGACACCGCCATCAACACTTGGTGCTATTAGATGCTAACAAAGAGGGGGAGCTTGAACCAATACATGAAGAAATCACAGAGAAACCCTTTACTCTTAATCTAGAAACTTTGTCTCTCCATCTTTCACCTTCCAGTTATTGGGGTTTCACACCTCATCAAACATTTAAGGCTAAAGGCATGATCCAGGGCTCAGAGGTGATTGTGTTGGTGGATTCAGGGGCGGAGGCCAATTTTCTTTCCACTCACATCGTCTCCTTCTTAGGTTTACCATTAAGCCAGATGCGACCATTTCAAGTTGAGTTTGGGAAGGCGTTATTGAACCAGGAGTTGGGGGTGTGAAAATGTCGAACTGATAGTGCAAGGTGTTTCCATAGTTGCAAACTTCCTTATCATGGAGCTCGAGTGGTCAGAGGTGGTGCTTGGTGGGTGGCAAGCCTAGGCAGATTTGAAGGTAACTATCAGTGGTTGACACTGAGCTGGATGTCTAATGGGTCCCAAGTAACACTACAGGGGGACCCTAGCCTCAGTAGAAGTCATGCATAAGGAAAGATGACTTTAAACACATTGAAAAATAATGTAAAGGGTTTCTTGCTGACTTTTTTATTCTGCTCTGATGGAGATAACATTACTTCTCCTATTACAACTGAGACTCTAGAATTATTGCAACAATTTGATAATATTTTTCAAGAACCAGACGGTGGCTGGCAGTTCTGTGTTGACTACCGAGCAATCAACAGGATAACAGTCCCAGACAAATTTCCAATTCCTGTTATTGAAGAGCTTTTGGATGAATTAGCTAGTGTTGTGGTTTTTCTAAGCTGGATTTGAAATCTGGTTACCACCAGATTTGGATGAAAGAAACAAACATCCACATGACAGTGTTCCGAACACATGAGGGCCATTATGAATTCCTCGTGATGCCATTCGGGCTCACAAATGCCCCCTCTACAGTCATTGATGTATGAGGTATTAAGACCATGTTTAGGTAAATTTGCTTTAGTTTTCTTTAATGACAATTTAATATATAGTCACGACAAGGACAGTCATAGGGATCATTTGCTGTAAGTTTTTGAGATCCTTAAGAGGAACCACGTGTGGGTGAACAGGAAGAAATGTTGTTTTGAAAGTTCCAATATCGAGTACTTAGGGCATATTATTTCTGCGCAGGGGGTTGTTTTAGATCCTAAAAGGATTAGTGACGTGGTTGATTGGCCTACACCTAAAGATTTAAAAGCACTATAGGGATTTCTAGGGCTCAGGGTATTACCGACCCTTTGTGAAGGGCTACAACAACATCACATGGCCTCTTACATAACAACATTTACCAGATTTTGAGAATTATTGGGAGTTAGCTGCGAAGATCAATACTGTGTTTCCTCACTTTCACCTTGAGGACAAGGTGAATCTTGAAGGGGGGGATATTGTTACATAACCAAGTGTAAAGGAGAAATATGAAAAAAAGTATATAATAAAAGTCATTATTAGGGAGTTAGTAGAGGTAAAGTGGGGTTATACTTATAAATAAAGGGTTGGAAAGAGAGGAAGGGGAAGAAAATTGGATGAATAGGAAGAGTCTGGCCTCTCGAAAGCCAGGAGAAAATTATGTTATTGTTTTTGTTCAAAATTGTTCATCTTTGTTGCCCTCTTATTTTCAATTACAGACTCAAATACACTCAGAATATTATTCAGTTATTCCAATTATCAATAGTTTTTGTTGTTATTATTATCAAATACCTTTATATTTTTCTGCGTTTTTCTTTTTTTCCTTCAATTTTTTTCTATACCATTAAGAGGTCAAAAGTTTCTTTTGAGAACAAATTTTCAGGGAGAGGGAGATAAACAGTAGGACTAAGGCTGGATGACATATATATTTCAGTCTATCAAACAATAATAGAATAAGCATCTAGTTAGAGAATTCATGATGTAAGAGATAAAAAAAAAATCATAAAAATCCAACAAGAAAAAAATTTATTTAGACACTAATTTTAACTATTAAATAAAATGGTTATTAATTGTGACTAAAATAACCACTAAATTAGATTTTCGAAGACATTCTATATCGGTTCCAAAATCGAGGTTAATGCAGGCAATGTAGAAAATTTTAAACTTTTTACATTTGTTATATAACCGATGTAGTATGTGTATATACTACATCAATTGATAAATCACCGACGTAAAATACCAATCATGAGAGGGCTCAGGAGGATATACTACATTAGTTGTGGCTCTTGACCGATATAGTATCTACCCTATTACATCGGTTATGGGTAACAACCTATGTAATATCTCTATTTTAAAAAAAAATCCAATTTTTTTTAGAATTCTTTGATAAATCTCTAATCTATATAACTAAAAAACACATATTTCAAATTTTTTTTTACAAGTATAGATATGTGAAATAGAAAAAAAAATATCAAAAATACTAAAAAAAAATAAAAAAATAATAAATGATGAAATTTTTAAAAATTTTGGATGCTGAATCCCTTCCGAGTATTGCCCACTAACTTTGTTACCCCATTTCGAGCAACTTTTATTTTTGGAGCGAATCAATCTGAGCCCTCTATCAAAAGTTATGGTCATTTGAAGTTTTTTCGCCTTAAATTTTTGGCAACTCAATATCTATGATAAATTTATTCAATGTAAAAACTCTATCATCAAATATACACTAAATCAAGTTGCTGTTAAAAAATTTGGGTATAAAAATAAATTCTAACTATTTTTAATGAATTTTGCAAAAATGCTAACCCCTTGCGAAGAGAAGCGGCACGGAGAGTCAAACCAACCATTCACAGTGGAGAAAGACTCATGCATCAAGTGTATAACATCCTTAAAGACTTGCAACGTAAAAAAATTAGCAATTCACCTACGTCGAAAATGCTAAACAAAGTAGATGAGGGCAACGAATGAACTAAATGAGTGTGAGTGAGAGTGAAAACAACGACAACGCAAGAGCAGAGAATGCACCAGAGAGATTCAGCGGTGTGTGAGGGAAAGAAAAAATAATAAAAGTAGTGAAAATATTAGGTTAATAAATTTGTGTGCTCACTCAAAAATTGAATTTTTTCACACGCTGAAGCATATTACATCGGTTGTAGAGATAATTGATGTAATAGATGAGTACATACTACATCGATTGCCTTTAGAATCGATGTAAGAGGGTCCCTGATTAATTATTTTTGATTTTTTTACTAAGCTACTTTCTACATCGATTTTAGGTAACAATCAATATAGTATCTTGCACCTATTACATCAATTGAAACTCCAAAAACCAATGTAATATGTTCAGTGCCAAACTAAACTTTGATTTTTTTTTTCAGTCTTTTCTACATTAGTTATGAATGTCAATTGATGTAGAATGGAGTATATTACATCAGTTTGTGAGTAATCGGTGTAATATCTCTTCATATAATTTCAAAAATGTCACCGCGTTTTTGTTTACCTCGGTTACGTTTTAACCAACATTTTATCCTATTGTAGTATGTGTTTTTTTTCTACTAGTGCATCCTCTATGATGGAAAAATGCTCTTCTTTATGATTTCTTCTTTGAATAAATGATGAAGGAGTTTTGATGAGCGAAAGCATTCTTTGAACACAAGAGAAGTTCAATGGATTGATGTGTAGATAGGAATTTGTGAGAGTGAGAGATGAGGTCAACTCATTTGGAAAGAGTCTAAGCTCGGTCTTAAAAGATACTAGACTATAGAGAACTTAGGAACAAGTAGAATGACAAAAAATGGACAACATATCATTACTAATTTCAAATTAATTTTACATGTAGTGATCACTTATATTTATAGGCCAAAGCTTCTAAATCTCAACTGGCAAGGTATGAGTGGAAAGAATCTTCTCTATTGGGAGAGTGACATGTGGCAATGGAAAGCAAGGCATGTGGCACCGCCTAGCCCTAGCTTACCATGCAAGTTACGGTCTTTTGACCTAGGCACGAGCTTCCCCTCTCTTAGGGTTAGGTTTTTGTTTTCTACACCCTTGGCTCAATATACAAGGTCAAAAAAAAAAAATTCTACACTACTTTATAATTTTTGCAATTAAAGGTCTTATAATTTTGATGCTCCAATATTTCTAGAGTGATCTTCTTTGAAGTTGATCTTGGACCCAAATGCCTTATTGTAGGCTCAATCAAGCCAATTAGGCCCAAGCTCTTGTTAAGTTGTTAATACAGTTTCTAATTCAGTGACCTCTTTATTTTATAACTTGGGCAGTTGTGGCGTATTCCATCATTATGACTTAGTTTTGTTAAATGGTAGCCCAACAAAAGAATTTTAAACCAAGAAAGCATTAAGACAAGGAGATCTGTTTGGCACTATTTTTGTTTCTTACAGTGGTAGAAGACCTAACAGGAATAGTAAGACAAATAACCAATAAGAATGTATTGCAAGGCATGAAGGTGGGGAACCTGGGGTAGTACTTAACATGTTACAGTTTACACACGACACATTGTTCATATTTGTGAAGCTATTTAAAACATCCCTTAAGTGTTTCTACTAATTTTATTCTTAATTATTAAAAAAAATATACAAAATGTATTACCAATTAAATCCCTCCTTAGGTGCTTTGAGGTTATATCAAGCCTGAAAGATAATAACATCCAAAAAAAAAAAATTAGGTGGCTTGGAATTGTAATGTCATGAATATATCCCTTTTCACCTATTTAGGATGGTCAATTAGTCAGAATCCTAAGAAGAAGATTTTTTGGCAACCTATTATTCTTAAGGTCAAATTATCCACGGCTAACAGAGTTTGTTTAATAAAATTTGTTCTCAATTACCCTTGTTCTTCGTATCATGCTTTAAAATGTCAAAAGCGATTAAGAAGTACATAACAAAGTTAGAAAGAGATTTTCGGTAAGGCTGGAAAAAGGGGGAGAATATCATGTATAAAATGAGAAACAAAATGTAAGAAGAAAAAAAATGATGGAGTAGGGATTAAAGATATTAAAACTTTTAACTATGCATTACTTGTCAAATGAAATTGAAGGATGCTGTAGGAAGAAAAAAGATTGTGGGTAGATATAATACTGGACAAGTACAGTTTGTGGAGAACTTTGGAGGATATGGTACAGAGACAATGTGAGGCTTTGGAGTTTGAGGAGAGTCCATTTTTGGAATGAATGTGAAATATCAGAAATTATATCTTTTGAAATAATAAACCTCAACACAGCAACAATCAGAATGCTGTCTTTGAAGAGTAAGGTATAGAAAGATTGCTATGGAGTGTGTTTTAGCTTCACTCCCTCAATCTTATATACAGAAAAAGAAAATTAACTTCATGATTGCTTGGTCTACATTATGTTAACCAGTAAGAACGATGTGATTAATAATAAAAGAAGAAAAAAGATGTTTTCAGAAAACTGATCAAACTAGTACAGTTAAAGTAGAACAAGTACAATTATTCTTCTTCTTCTTTTTTTTGTGACTTATACTACACGGTACTGTATAACGTTACGACAGAAGATTTAAATTTCAATTATATTTAACTAAATAAATTGTCGACATCAAAATTAATTATACATCACCCACTTGACAATAAATTACTTGACAACATATGTACCTAATGAGTACGTTGACATTTCTTCAGAGAAAAAAAGAAATAAAGAAAAATATAATAATATAAAAGAAAATAAAATAGAAAAATAGAATAATTTTTTTTTCTAAGAGAAATAGGTATAAAATAATAGTAATAATTTTACAGTTAAAGTAAATAAAATAAAAAATGTTTAATTAAATAAAAATGCATAAAATGAAATTTAATTATTAATTGATGTAACAATTTAGAACATCTGTCATTTGAGTAGAAATAGTAAAAGTGGAATGATTATTATATTATTAAACTAAAAACACGTATTTATAGAAAAAATAAGTAGTCAAGTCTCATTTCCACTCAAACTATCATCTCTCTAAAACCCCTAACTCTCTTTTTCCTCTGACTTCTCTCTAAGTCTCTACTTCCGTACCTCATCAATTTCTCAAGCAGAGCTCACCGTTGTACTCGTGATAGAGAATAGAGCAAGTTTATCCGATCAGAATCTCCGTTAGAGTAAGTTCGTTTTCTTCCCTCTTCCCTTAGAGCCACTCTTAGGTTTTCATTTTTCTCTACCTTATGAGCTTGCATGAGGCCTCCGAGTTATCAGATAGTGTCTTTGTGAGCTCAGTTCCCTAATGTTTTAGTTTGATCGTTGATCAGAGGTCCTTTGGTGCAAATTCGAGTTCTTAAAGATCTTAGGCTTTGGGGCTGTTATAGAGAACTTCCAGTGCAATTCAGCTAAAGGAGATCATCTAGGTTGAAGGATGCCATTAGGACTAGTATTATATTTTGGAAAACATGTATATGATATTGTAAATATGTTTTGAAATTTCAGTTTAGCATTAATATGTAATCTTGATGCATGTTAACTATGGAATACTGTAAGATATGTATGATGTTAATACTTTAGTCACCTTAGTAGAAGCTTTAATTTTGTGGGATGTTACAATTAATGGTAAATTTTATTATTTATTTCTGTTATTATATTTTATTGTCAATTCATTTTGGGAAAAAATATTAGTTTAATTTACTAAGTTTGGATGACATATATATTTCACTCTATCTTACATGTACAGAATAAAAATCTAGTTAGAGAATTCCCAGTTTAAGAGATAAAAGATGCAATATAGAGTTGCGATGAAGGTTTTAACCTGAGTTTTATAAAGAAATTCTGATATATTTTGAAGGATGTATTCTTTATACTATTAATATTTTCTATATAAAAGGAAGGTGGTTGAAAGGCATGAATGCCTCTTTCTTTCCATTGATACCTAAAAGATATAACTTCTTTCTTTATCATTTCTTCTTCATATGGATGATGAAGGATTTTTGATGAGCGAAAATGTTATTCTTTGAACTTAAGAGAAGTTTAATAGACTAATGTGAACATTATAAGAAAAAAGCTATTTAAACACTAATTTTTAGCTACCAAATAAAATGATTGTTAATTGTGACTAAAATAATCATTAAATTAGATTTTGGTTGCTAAATAACTACAAAATAAAAGTAACGATTGAATTTAGTGACCAATTAAGTCAAGATAATTGGTAACTAACATTAGCTAACAATGTTTTAGCCACTTATATCTTTAGATTCTAAATTAGTCTCTAACTTCATTAGATCCAATTTAGAATCTAATCGTATAAGTGACTAAATTCATGGTAACTAATGTTAGATACAAATTATCTTGACTTAATTGGTCACAAAATTCAATTATCACTTTTATTTTGTAGTTATTTAGCAACCACAACCTAATTTGGTGGTTATTTTGATCACAATTAGCAACCATTTTATTTGACAGCTAAAATTGGTGTCTAAATAGGTTTTTTTTTTTTTTTTTTAGTGAAAGATAGGAATTTGTGAGAGTAAGAGGTGAGGCCAACTCACTATAAAAGAGTTTAGGTTAAGTATAGAAGGAAACTAACTTAATGGAGAACTTCGGAATAAGTAGAATGACAAGAAATGGACAACATATCATTACTAATTCCAAGTTAATTTTACATGTAGTAAGCACTTATTTATAGGCTAAAGTTTTTAAAAAGCTCTCAAATGAAAACATAACAAGTGACAAGTTATCAATGGAGAGGGTCCTCTCCATTGGAAAAATGTCATGTGGGAATGAAGCATGGAAAGCAAGGCAATCCTAACTTGTCCTACATTACCTTAGTCTAAAATATAAGGTCCAAAAGAAATCCTATACTATTTTATAATTTTTAAAATTAAATACTTATAATTTTAATGCTCAAATATTCTAGAGTGATCTTCTTCCAAAGATGTATTAATGATTAAGTGCCCACGATTATTCCAAAACTCCACCCACTTACGAACGTGGTAGATGGAGTTTAGATGAATGAAAATGACAAATAAGATAAAGAAGGGTGTGGTCTTCATGGGAGGAAAATTTGGTCAAGCAAATGTTAAATAGTCTAGAAAATGTCTCGATAAATAAGAATGGAAAGGACAAATTGATGTGGACAAGTGGTGAAACACATGTATACTTTAAAATTCGAGAATGAATGTATGTAAGAATGCGTAGGGGGAAATCAAACCTGTTTCTGGTGTCTTTGCGAAATAAAAGCCAAGCCATCAACACTTGTTCTAGCTTGTTCTAGCTTGGAGAGTCTTTCGTTAGAAGTTGGCAACCACAGACAATTTGGTACAAAGGGGAGTAATTTTGACCAACTCTAGACGTACAATGTGTAATGGAGCAGAACAAAAAGTGGAGCATTTAATTTTTATTTGTGGATGTGGATATCTTAGATTAGTATCATTGCGGTTCACCATAGTCAACCTATACCACATTTTACACAGTTTCAATATCTGGAGCTTAATAAAAAGAAAATTAATCTGAAAAGGTATGTGGCCAGCAGTTATTTGGAACATATAGGAAAATTAAGAACTTTGTCATCTTTAAGAATGGAAAGCCCTAATGGCACAGTTAAATGCTTAGACTTGGATTGCAAACGATTATGCAAAAGGTACTTTCTCATATTCCAACTAGTGTATGTGCCCTAAAACATGCACCAAACTTTTAACTGAAAATGGCACCTGCAATTCACTTCATGAGAGGTCAGTTGGCTTAAGGTATGTATGTAGAAATAATTGGGTAAAGGTCTGGGTTTATATAACAAAACAATAAAAACTAGAGACTCAGGGAGTGAGGTACAAATTTATCAGCATTCTACCAAATTATTTCTTGGAGATGAACGGTCTACACATTTGCAAAATTAAGGAATCTGACATGTGATCATCTTGTACCACAAGCACATTATTTAAATCATGCAGCTTGGATAGAAGTATACAGGTGCTGGTTGGGTAGGAGAGAAATGCATCACCTACAACAAAAATTACAAAAATTTATATGTAATAGACAAGATACATAACTAATCCAAAATTATTTACGGATAAAAATTCAAAAATAATTTATCTTCAATTATACACACAAGTCAACTATATGATATCATATTCATAATTATTATCCTTATTATAATTATCATTATTATTATCAATATTAATAAACATAATATCAATAATATCAAAT
>Ga0123340_1005070_pt1 | contig 12506 bp, 11 predicted proteins | sample SirMexnodulemix_FD_89961 | JGI IMG/M metagenome (GOLD analysis project Ga0123340, IMG submission 89961) | Root nodule microbial communities of legume samples collected from Mexico - Siratro Mexico nodule mix | ecosystem: Host-associated > Plants > Roots > Nodule | place: Mexico: Nepantla... | reverse complement strand
TCCCCGGACTCAACACCAAAACGTTTTCATAAGAGTATAGACAACAACCAAGCATACAAGAACAATTATTTCAATTCACAAAGTAATAAAAGCATATAACAACAAATTTAAATAATTAAAAAAGAATATATAAAAAACATACTATGGTGGAGGAGGAGGGGCAGCCGCGAGGAAGAGGTGGAAGGTGGAGAAAGAGGCGCGGGGTGGAAGGCGCGACGTGGAGGTGGACAGTGCGACGGTGGAGGAAGCGGGGCAACGTGGAAGTGGAGGAAGAGTCGCGAGGTGGAGGTGGGGGAGGGAGGCGCGAGATGGATGTGGGCGAGGAAGGTGTGACGGTGGAGGTGGAGGAAGAGGAAGACGCGCGAGGTGGAGGTGGAGGAGGAAGAGCGAGGTAGAGGAGGAGGAAGAGGGGTGCGGGGCGTGATGGGAGGTGGAGGTGGAGGACGAAACAACAAGGTGGCGGAGAAGGAAGAGAGGCGCAACGGGATGTAGAGGTGGAGGACGAAGGAGCGAGGTGGAGGAGGAGGAAGAGGGGCGCGACGATGGTGGAATGCGAGAGGAAGAGGACGAAAGCGTGAGAGCGGCGGGAAGGGAAAGAGTGGAAGGGAAAGCGCAGGGTTAGAAAAATAGGGGCTATAACGGCGGTTGGGGGGCCCCAACCGCCGTTATAGCCATTGAAAATAAAAAAAAAAAAACTGCAGAGAGCTATAACGGCGGTTGGGAACGGCGGTTGGGGCCTCCCAACCACCGTTATAGCCCCTATTAAAATTAAAAAAAAAAAACTTTTAAAGCTGTGAGGGGTTACAAAGGCGGTTGGGGCCCTGCAACCGCCGTTGTAGCCCTCCAGAATTCAAATTTTTTAAATAAAAAAGGTTCTGGGGCGATGGATGGAGATACGAAGGCGGTTGTTATCAGTAACCGCCTTTGTATAGTTGAACTTAATTTCGAAATTGCCACCGCATTTTTTTTTAAAGCGGTTCCGTTTTGACCGCTGTTTTATCTTGTCGTTAAAAGTACTTTTTCACTAGTGTCATTCCTGGGGAGGAGTTAAATCTTGTTTTTAGTGAAACCCTTAAGTTGTTTGATTAAGGGGACTAGACGTAGCTCTAGTTGTAGGGTGAACCTGTATAAATTCATGTCTACTTCTTTCTACTTTATACTTTGTTTTACATTGCCTTTGATTTGATTATAATTCACGATTTGAGTTCAAGATCCATTCAATCCCCTTCAGTTGGTATTAAAACTAACCTCAGGGATTAGTTCTCAACAGGAGTTGAGAAAATGATCCGAAGAGAAATCATGGAATTCAAACAACAATCAATCAACAGGTTACCCTTGTTTAAAGGAGAGGAAGTTCCACGATGTAGGTCTTACGAAAATCATAAAAATAGGTATTGGTTCTTTTTTTTTTTTTTTTTTGATTCCTTTGGAAAACTTACTAATCAAGAATCTTGAAGTAAGGAGAAAATCGATTTATATCAGCTTAATGCCAAAGCTAAAGATATTTTAATATGTGCATTATCTAAAGTTCATGCTATGGTGAGTGTCCAATAAGTATCGGAGACTCTTGCACTATCTCGTGAAAGGTCTAAAGAGGTAAAAAGAAGTAAGCTTACACTATTGAAGACTCAATATGTGATGTTTACTATGGAAGAAAATGAGTCCATAGAATCTATGATATCATGACCTCAGACTATTCTAAATAGTCTTAGATCCTTTGTAACAATCATTAGTCAATATGACATTAGTGACAAAATACTTAGAACTCTTTCTTGAAAATGGAGGGCACAAGAAACTACCCTTAGAGCTTCAAAGGACCTGGAGGTTATGCAACTTGAAGAATTGGTAGACATCCTTATCATTCAGAAAGTCTTGCAGAAAGACAAAAGTAATGATAAAAGTAAGAGGGCTCTTAAAACCTCACACAAGAGCAAAAGAGTTGAACCTTCGAAAGCTCTTAGGTCTAATGAAAATACATCAGACAAATCAGAGTTTGATGAAGATCTTAACTTTATAACCCATAGGTCCAAAAGAATGTGGATAAAAAAGGAACATTGGGAAAGACAAACGATTGAGTAGGGATAATAAAGAGAAGTTGTCAATACCTGATTTCGTTAGGATAAATAAAATTATTAATTTTGGAAAAAATAAAGAAGGGGGGAGTTTTTATCTTTTGTTTAAATATTACAAAAACTAAAAAATGACTCTCTTTAAGATTTTATTTAAAAAACACAGATACATATAATTTAGGTCTATTAGTTTTTCTTATAAAAAGTAATAAAAACAAAAATAAACAAAAATAAAATTAAAAAAATGAAAACATAAAAAAATATAAAAAATAATGAATAATAAAAATAGAAAAATGAAAATAAAATTAAAAAATGAAAAATATAAAAATTAATTAAAAAAAGAGAGAGAGGAACTCAACTCTCTCATGCTCTCAACTCCAATAGCCCACAATTAAAATAACTTCCCTCAACCCATTTTTTTTTTCTCAATTTCCTAACACATCACACCACATTTTTTCTCACTCACTCCATATATCCCCACATTAGACTCACAAGAATGGAGGCTACTCAACTTCCTCCAAACACTCTCACATTCTTCACACATAAAAGGACATTGCTTATCCGCTGAAGGGTTTTGTTTTTGGAAGAGATATTGGGATGCACCACGGGAAGGAACATTTTTTCTCTTCTCGTTTCTTCTTGTACATTTGCTTGCCTCGTGTCACCTATGCATACCACTTTGTGAAGCCTACAAGTTGTAACATAGCTCGTTTACGAAACAACAAATAGAATGTAGAATTCTCAACTATATATTAATAAGCACTTTGACAGTAACAATGTTCAACTATCAACTCTTCAAGAACAATTACAGAGAATGATAACACTATAACAACAATAGTAAATCAGGGCCTCAACATTGACAACTAATCTTGGAATGAAGGTATACGAGTAACCACTCATATTTTGGATATCTGGACCTATAATGTAGTGGTGTAATTACGTGAGGAGAGGAAGGTGATACAACAGAGAAAAGACAGAAAGGAAATGAGAGGAGAGAGAATTCAAGAGAGACAGAGGTTTTTTATTTACCACTATTTTTTCCTCCCCTTCACACGTACCCCTCCAACCTTTTATTTTGGAACCTCTTTCTGTTGCTCCTTCTATTTTCGTTAATTTTTGGATTAGTTGTCACCTGGCCCTGCGACATAACAAACTTGCCTTTTCTCATTTTACTATTCTCCCAACCATTTTCCTGCTCAACATTTTTGTTTTCACTTGTTACAATACCTCTCCCATTAAAATCAACCTTGTCCTCAAGGTTGAGAAAGGGATACGATGCCATAATGTCAACAAGATATTCCCATGTAGCTTCATTTTCTGGTGTATCTTCCCATTGAATTAAAACTTGATTCCCCCTAGTGGAACCTTGGAGAATTGTTCTCATAGCCAACACTTTTTTCGGTTGTAATATAGGGCCTTCATTAGTCATAGTGAGTGGTAAAGGGATATACAAAATGGATGAGTCACCTCTGAACTTTTTAAGCATTGACACGTGAAAGACAGGAATGCTAACTTGTATGCCACAAGTCCTACTCTTGCTAATATCTGGAAAGGCTCAAAGTATTTTATCCCCAATTTTTGATTTTTTTCTCAAGGCAACCGAATGTTGGCGATATGGTTGTAGTTTCACCAATACATAATCGCCCACAGCTAATTGAATGTGCTTCCGTCGTTTGTCAACCTAAAATTTCATGTACTCTTGGGCTTTGTGTAGATTAATCTTCAATTGGTCTATAACTCCATCTCTCTATAATAATGCTTCTTGAATATCAGAACGATCGATGACATTAAATTCATATCTAGTTACTGTAGGAGGGTTGCGCTAGAAGAGAGCTTCAAAAGGGGTCATACCAATGTTCGAGTGTAATGAAGTGTTATACCAAAATTGAGCCCAAGGAAGTAACTTTAACCATATCTTTGGCTACTGATGACAAAAACATCACAAATACAATTCCAATGAATGATTCAAGTTTTTAGTTTGCCCATCTGACTGTGGGTGATATGCAGATCTCATTGCAAGTGACATTCCTTGTTGTTTGAATAATTTCTACCAAAAGTGACTCATAAAAATGTTGTCCCTACCAGAAGCAGTAGAGCAGGGCATGCCATGCATTTTCACAATGTTACTAATGAAAGAATTTGCTATCGATTGACTATTATAGTCATGTTTCATTGTAATAAAATGAGCAAATTTTGACAATAGGTCCATAACAACCATGACAATGCTCAATCCCTGAACCGGAGGTAAACTCACAATAAAGTCCATTGAAATATCCTCCCAAACTTGGCATGGAATGGGTAATGGTCGTAACAGTCCTACAGGCGATGCATAGGTAGAGTTGGCTTGTTGGCAAATGGAACAATTATGAACAAACTCTCGGATCTCCTTATGCATATGAGGCCAAAAATATTGTGAGCAAATCCTAGAGCTAGTTTTAGCGAATCCCGCATGACCACCAATTGAAGAACAATGATAGTTTTGTAAATATTATTAATAACTGGGTTGTCCAGTAGAATAACCAACCTGCCCTTTCAAAATAATAACCCATTCTTTGTGGTGAAGTATTGTTCTTCCTTTTTGTTTTTTTGCTGTAATTGGATTAAGTTCTTCAAACTATCTTTCTCTTGCAACTTAGCTCGAAGAGTATCCAACCACTGATGATTTAGTCGTGAATGAGCAAGTAAAAAACTTTGAGACAGTGCATCAACTGTAATGTTGTCTTTACCCAGTTTATATTGGATAACAAAGTCGTAGCCCTTGAATTTATGGAGCCTTGCTTGTTATTCAGGTGTTTGCTCTAGAAGGGACTTTAAACATTTTTTTATCAATCTTGATTATGAACTTATTACTAAGAAGATAGTGTCTAAATTTAGAGTGAGACTTGGTAATGGCATATAACTCTCTGATATAAGCATATTGTCTTTGTTGTCTTGGAAGAAGTTTCTTGGAGAAATAAGCAATGGGGTGATTGTTCTGACTTAAAACGACACCAACACCGATGCCCGAAGTGTCAGTCTCCAATGTAAATGGTTGAGAGAAGTCTAGAAGAGATAAGATTGGCGCTAATAATAATGTCTATTTAAGGTTATTGAATGAAGCATCAGCGGCTGCATTCCAGATAAAGGATTCTTTCTTCAACAATTTAGTTAATGCATCAACAATGGTAGAATAATTTCTTATGAATCTATGATAATAATCTGTGAGTCCAAGAAATCCCTTAAGTTGCTTAATATTTTGAGGTTGAGGCCACTTGTTCACTACAAAGACTTTCTCTTTATCCATAGCAACACCATGTTAGCACCAAGAGTTACTAGAGGATTTGATGAAATCAACAAGTGAATGGAGTCTAAAGAATCAAGAGGACTGCAAAGAGAACCATGAAGTTTGATGATGCTTTTTGCCCTAGACTTAGGCTTTGTGTGTGTGAGTTTTGATCTTGATATAAAATCATATGTTGCATGTTTCATAATTCAAATTAAGCTCCAAAGTTATTGGTTAATCATTTTAATCAAAGTTTTCGAATTAAGATGTTTTAAAAAGAAAATTTATAAACTAGTTTTATTATGGACTTAATAAAGTTTTGTCACAGAAAAATTCAATTGATTGAACAGTTATTACAATCGATTGAAGTTTTAACAGATTTGAAACAATTTTTCTACATAAATTAAAGGCAAGTAAGTTTCAAGTATCGAATACATTCAATACAAACCTTGTGAAATTTTTAGAGAGAAAGAATGCGCAAAAACATCTTGAGAACTTTTGATCATTCATTCTTCTCTTCAAGAACTCTAATCTTGGAGCATTGCTTTGAAAGTGAATCTGTTTAACAGTGATCTTATACAGAGCTAAATATCATTGTAATTTGTTTTGAGTAGAATCACTGTTTAGTTTGTTCTATTCTTCAAATCTCTTTTATTGTGTGGTTGTTGTTACATATTACACACAGACTGTAATTGTAACAGGATAGTGCAGTAGGTTCTATATTGGTTGAACTGCTACTGTAGAGTTCAGTAGGTTGTTTACTGTTGGGAGTAGGGTTTGCTTGCGGGGTGCAAGTGTTGTATTGTGTAAAACTGATCTTTGAGATCTTTTTAGTGGAAATATTTGCTAGTTTGCAAAGGACTAGACGTGGCCCTTGAGGAAGAGTAAACCAGGATAAAATCTTGTGTTCTTGCTATTTCTTTCTCTCTTCTTGAACATTTCTTGATTCTGTATCTGTCAGTTAATTGTGGTTACTGTATATTTGCTTGCAATTCTGAAAGTTCTGTGTTCTTAAAAACAATTAGTATTTCCTGAATCTTGTTTAACCAGAATTACTTTTACTATTGGTAATCAAAACCTTACTGAACTGTATATCTGATTATTATTAGATTTTCTTGAATTGAGTTCTTGATCATTCTGATTGTGTTTTAACAATTAACTGAATCTTTTCTATCTAAAGCGACTGTCTGTTTGAATATACTGTTTTCCAATTTACTCTATTGTTTTCTGAGTTTTTTGAAAACATTTCTAGTTTCAGTTTATTGCTTCCGTATATGATCTGATTGTATTTCTATCATATCTTGGTTCAGTTAATTGTTTTTGTTCTAGAATCTATTGAACGTTTACTGTACATTTCATAATAATCATTTTTCAATAGTTTTGATAAAGAATTTTCATTCAGTTTTGAAAATTGTTAATTGTTTGCAAAAACTTTCTAAATTCAATTCACCCTCCCCCTCTTGAACTCGGCTTGAACTTATTTTACACACCAGTCCCTGATATATAGTGGCCTAAATAATCGACTTCCCTTGCACCAAATGAACATTTTCTCAGTTTTGCATATAAAGTCTCTCTCTGTAAAATCTGCAACATTATTTCTAAATGAATTTAGTGGCTTTTCCAAGTAGCGTTATAGATCAAAATATCATGCAAAAAAAAACAAGAACATATTTTTGAAGCAAGTCTTGAAACACATGGCATAACGATCCATTCATAATGACCATAATGAGTTCTAAACGATGTTTTATACCAGTCTTCGGGAGCTACCAAAATTTGGTCATATCCACTTCGTAAGTAAAGCTTCAAAAAATACTAAGCCTCATGCAACTCATCAATTAGCTCATCCACTATTGGAATTGGAAAGAAATCCTTAATAGTAATGACATTCAAAGCTCTGTAATTAGTGCAAAATCTCCGGCTGTCGTCCTTTTTCTTTACTAAAAGAATAGAAGAAGTAAAAGGGCTTCTACTGGGTTGAATAATCCCTTCCGTTAACATATCTCGCACCATTTATTCAATTTCCTCTTTTTAGCTGTGTGGATATCGATAAGGTTTCACCTTCACAGGGTTAGAACCATTCAATAATGGAATGGAATGATCATGAACACGCTGTGGTGGTAGTCCTCTCGGTGTGGAAAACATTGATTTGTAAATGTTTATAAGAACAACTAGTTCTGGTACCATGGTGTCAGGCAATTCCAAGTGCAAGGTGTACACTTCTGCAATTGAATTTGCATGACGAAGCCTGCGGATATGGTTGAATTGTGCAGCAACAGGAGTATTAGATGTATCACCCTATAGTGTGACAAATTGACCATTTTGAATAAATTTGATATGCAAAGCTCCATAAACAACCACGTGATGCCCAATGGTAGACAACCAATCTGCTCCAAGTATTAAATCTGCTCCAGAGATGGGAAACAGATAGACGGTTGATTCAGTTGATTGGCCTCATGCATTCATCACCAAATTTTGTATGCGCCCTTTTGCCCACATATAGCTTCCATTACTCATAGCCTTAAATAAAGGTGCAGGTCCAATAGGTAATTTCAAAAACTTAGCAATTCGAGGCTGTAGAAAACTATGAGTGCTACCTTCATCAATCAAAATATGTATTGGAGTGCCTTGAATTTTACCTTGAAATCTAATGATGCTAATTCTTGTAGTGTTGTTGAGAGCATTCAAAGAGAAGTATAAAGCGTTGTCTGATAATTTTTCAATTTGGATCTCAGGTTCTTGGTTCTGGTCTGGTGGTTCAGGTGGAAGAGCAATTTCAATCTCATCTGATGATTGTAGAATCAGAAGGTGTTAGTTGGGCATTTTTTGTTGAAGTTAAATTTCTCGTCACAGGTGTAACACAAACCTTTTTTCTTGTGAAGTTGCATCTCAGTTGCACTCGTTTTTTTGACATTTCGGGGTAGTGATGTTGGTACTGTTGGTCTAGTGGTTGGTGTTGGTAGTAAGGGTAGTGATTTATTTCTAGTGTGGAAGGTATTGTTCTGGGGATGTGATTTAGTGTGAGATGGAGAGTAATGTGATTTAAAAGTGGTCACGTACTTCTCTTTATATAACTTTGCTAATGACATTGCTCTCAATAGAGACACTGGATTTTGAGCAACAACCTCCCGTCGTATATCATCTTTTAATCCAATAATGAAACAATCTAATAAGGTAGCAGGTGGTTCAATTATGACTCTATTGGCTAAAGCCATAAACTCCAAATATTATTCATTCACAGTACCATTTTGGGCAAGTTTGAAAAGGGAAGCTCGTGGGCAATCAAATGGCGATGGGCCAAACTCTAACTTAAGAGCTCAGTAAGTGTCTGCCAAGAACAAAATGGATTTGTCCATTGCATCGTTTCGAACCACGGAACAACCTCTTTGTCTATATGAATTGTTGCCACTGTCAAACACTCAATATCAAGTGTATGATAATAATCAAAGAATTGTTCCGCCCTAAAAATCCAATCAATCACATTGGTGCCATCGAGCATGAAAAATTGAGCTTAAGGTTTCGAACTTGGAATGGTGGTTGCGATGTAGAGTGACCATTCGCATTTGAGTTTGAGTCATCGTTGTTGGATGTCTGAGAGTTTTGCATGAAGGTTTCCAGAGCAAGTTGGAAAGAATCCATACAAAGTCGTGATGCTTCCTCCACGTGTGTTGTCTCGGCTCTTTGGTATTGCATATTCTGTTCGATTAATTCATAGAGCTTCTTAATCTCTGTTTGCATCTCCTTCATACAAGTGTGTTCAACCATGTCAATGAAAGCACCAAAAGTAGTATAGCTCGTTTATGGAACAACAAATAGAATGTAGAATTCTCAAATGTATATTAATAAGCACTTTGAAAGTAACAATGTTCAACTACCAACTCTTCAAGAATAAGGGATACTTCACTCGCTTTTGGGGTTTGTACAGATGGGTGCTTATTAGATTTTTTTGTTAACCTGAGTGGAGGTGCGGTCCTGGTCCATGTGTCTTGTTTTTCTCCTCATTTTGAAGTAATAAAAGTCTCCTTTGGTGAGCGTGTTTTGATGGAACATACATTCTGTGGAGGATCCCAATCTACAATTTCATTTTTAATAGCCTTTTCATTAGGTTTCATTTTTGCAGTGTGTGGTTATTTTGACTTTCATGAAGTACTTGGCACACCTTTCATCCATTCATACCTTTCATTAAATTTTCACCAAAAAATTTTCACCTACGCACGCACCAAATTACAAGTAAATGGGGTCACTCTTGATTCTTTTGATTAATGGTATTTGTAACTGGATTGGAGATTTTTCTCTCATGGCATATGATTTATAAACATGTATTTGAATATTACCGTGGGCCCATGCTTACTTTTCTCACTAGACTTTGTGTTTTTGTTCAACTTTTCATTGCACTACGTCACATTCTTGAATTAGTGGGGTCCACTTTCTTTACTCTACATGATGGGTTTTTGTTTTTGAATCCATTACACTTTTTCTATTCTCACCATCAATGATATCATAATTTTATTAGGTTGCATTTTAAAATAAATATTTGATTCTTTCTCGCATCGACTTCTAATACGGTGGTGTAGTTTACATTATTCTTATATATTTAGGAGTTGTTTAGGCATTTGCATGATTGCTCACATCGTCTTATAATTAATGTTTATTATTTAGGATGTGGTTTTTATAAATAAATAATTTTAGATACTTGCATAGTCGGATGAGTAATCTAATATTTAAATTTATTATTCTAAATATTATATTTTGGATATCATATGGTCGCCTACGTCACACGATATTTAATATAAAACTTCGAAAATAATCTTTGTAGGTATCATATTCTAAATTTTTTAGATACTTGCATGACCGCACGCGTCATCTAGTATTTAATTTTATTATTCCAAATATTTTCTTTTATATATTAAATGGTCCTACGTGTCACGCGATATTTAATACAAAACTTTGGAAATAATATCTCGGATATCATATTCTAAATATTTTAGATACTTGCATGATCGCACGTGTCATCTAGTATTTACTTTTATTATTCCAAATGTTTCTTTAGATATCAAATGGTTGTACGCATTATGTGGTATTTAATACGAAACTTTGGATATAAATATAATTTTTTTCTTAAATTTAAAATTAAAAACTGTAAAATTTTAAAATTAAAAAATATTTCTTGTACTATAAAAATTAAATATGAAAATTTCAAAAATGAAAAATATCAACCCAACAAACAAGTTTTTTTTAGAATTACGTGATCTCTGATTTTCCATTTTGAATGAAAATACATAGGAGCAAGGTCAATCCTTGTCGAACACAAAAAATAAAAATAAAAAATTTCTTCTTTTAATTGCATTTTTGTTTTTTTTTTTAAATAAAGATTCTAAAAAACCACATGCATTTCACTCATTTAATTAAAGGTACATTTTTAGGATGGGCGTTGTATGGTGTTAATATCTTTCCTACATGTAACTGACTCCCGGACCCTATTTGGGTTTTGCAGACTGTTTCCTTTTCCATAGTTTTTCATAATAAACTATGGTGGAAACTCTTCTCGACATTTTAAAGTTTTTTTGATCGTCCCATCGTGACCTCGGTTGCAATAGAAGCTAATCTACTATGGATGCAAAAAGCTTGGACACGTGAGATTGAAAGTGCAGTTGATTCCAAAAATAGGATTAAATGAAGTCTACAAACTCAATTCGCAAAGGATAATAAATAAGTGACAATAGAAAATAATTTTAAGGCACACAAGACAATAATAAAATTAAATCTAAGGCGCACAATGGTTCACTCAAACTTGAGCTACCTCTTAGAATAAGTATTTAGCTCTCCAAGTTACACAAATATTATTTACTCTCTAGGAAACACAAATATTCACTTCTCTCTAGGTAATACCCTCTTAATCTCCCCTTGAGACCAAGAACTCTCAAACAATAAACACTCTCACAAAGAGAACAATAAAATCTCACTAGATTTAACTTTACACGATGAAAAATAATGTAAACTCTCCACCTAAAATAATTTTCTATTCTAGACGTTCACTACCAAAAACTCTAGTCTTTAAATGCTTTGCTTTCTTTGATATTACTCATTGTGCTCCTTTAAATCCTATTTATAGATATTGAAATTGACATATATAACTTGAATATATTTTTCATAAAATTCTAATACTTGAATTTCAATTTCCAATCTTTTAACTCTAAAGCACATAAAAAGATAAACATGCATTTTAAATTCACTAAAATAATTATATCTTCATTCTTCCAAGAATTATGCTTCCATATCTTATTTCCTTTTGTTTCAAGTTAATGTGTAAAAGATAAAACCATAACAAAAAAAATAAGTTAACATGAAATTTTTTGTTTCTAAATTTTCTATCTTCTTATCAACTTATTGATGGATTATTCTATTGGTTTTTTACCTAGCTTTGTATTTATTTGAACAAGTTCTTTTTGGGTTTTATCTAACTTAGCACCTTTAAGTTCTATGCTCTTCTTAATATTAGTACTTTCTTCACATAATTTTTCATTTTCTAAAGATAAATCAACCTTGTCTTTATTGTACTGTTCTAATTCAACATTACATGTTTTTAACTTTGATTTTAATGCTTTCTAGTCTAATATAATGTGCTCATTGATTGAATTAAGCTTTAAATATGCTTTATTAAGAGAAAAAAAATATTAAAAAGATCTACCTCTTCATCTGATTCGTCTGACGTATCATCTACGCTTGTGTCTACCATTAGTCCAATGTATGTTTCTTCCTTAGATTCAGAGTCTGATATATCTAGGTCCTCTCAAGTGGATATGAGACTCTTTTTCTTGATAAGCTTTTCACTACTAGAAAATTGTTAAATAGTGACTGAAATTAGTGACCAGAAAATTCGGTCACTATCAATGATCAAATCAGTGATCGAAAAAATTTTATCACTATCAGTGACAGAACAATTTGGTTATTGATTTTGGTCACTAACTCGGTCATTAATCAGTCACAGATTCGGTCACCAATTCGATCAAAGTTTCGGTTACAAATTCACTCACTGATTTGACCACAAATAATAATAACAACAATAATAGTAATATTAATAATAATAACAATAATAATAATATATTATTATTATTAAACAATAGTAATAAGAATAATAATAAGAAGAACAACAATAATTATAATAATAATAATAAAAG
>Ga0123340_1005069_pt1 | contig 12507 bp, 7 predicted proteins | sample SirMexnodulemix_FD_89961 | JGI IMG/M metagenome (GOLD analysis project Ga0123340, IMG submission 89961) | Root nodule microbial communities of legume samples collected from Mexico - Siratro Mexico nodule mix | ecosystem: Host-associated > Plants > Roots > Nodule | place: Mexico: Nepantla... | reverse complement strand
TATATATATATATATAAATATAATTGTGTATATATAGTATTGTATGGAGTAGACTTCCTAAATATTTTCTATAATTAACTTTTACCTACTAACAAAAAAGTTTACATTATGCCACATTTTCTAATTCTGTTTAGATATGTTTTAACATCAACAATGCAAATGCTTTGTTTATATAAAAAATTATCACTTGTTTTTACATCAGCTATTCATTAACAAAGTTATGAACCTCCTTTGTTATTTTAAACCAGAGTCAGTCTATTAATTGAGTCAAAAAATTTCTTATATAACCAACTCCAGACTATTCTTTGATACAAAATCATTTGGATAAATGTTAAATTTTTCTTTTGAAACTCTGGTATATTGCACTATTCAAAAAATGTTCTTGATAGCGGTGGATTTACTTAAGGCAAAACTACCTTCTATATTTGTTCTTACTCACAAAATTTAAATTTAAAGAAATTTAAATTTTAGCTAAAAAAGAAGTCATGAAAATAATTTGAATTGAAAGTTTTACATAAACATGGAAAATTCTCTGCTTTTTATTTATGACTGAGAGATGATGTGCATTAACATTTTTTCTATTTAGATCTAGAATCCAAATAAATGCAGAAAGGAAAGAAGAAGCAGTGGTAGTAAATAATAAAGAGCAAGTAGTACCAATACAATGCTATTGATTCGTTTCGTACTTTTTCATTTATCATATCGATGGAAGTTAATGTTAACGACAAAATTCAGAAGCATAGTTTCCCTACGCCAAGTATTAAGGTTCGTCAAATGAACCATCGCTATCACTTCTGATACGAAACACGGGGTTGACTGAATCTCAATGTCATAAAAGAAAACATTATTGTTATATAATAATCATATATATAGAAAAAGGTAAAATGCACAAGTTGTGTCCTTTTTCTCTTCAATGTATGGTTCTTGTAGACAGCTACGTATACAGCTCCTGGTAATGCAGCATCAGCAATATTATCTACCTATCTATCTGCACTGCAAACTGACGATTCTGCATGCTGCTGCTGCAAGTGCCTGAATACGAAGCCGTCTTTGATTCTTAGATCTTGACAATAATAAATGAAAATAATTAATTAATTTCTGTGAAAACCGATGATCCCAGCATGCTAGCTCTCAGTGCTACTATGTCCCTATTACTGAATAGTTCTTCCCATCCAAACTCTCTTACCTTCTTCACCTTTAATATGCTCATGCATGCCAAGGTTCTACCCTCCCTGCTCACATTGTCTATCACTAGTCTTCATTATTTATGATGCATTGATAGATACTGTTTTCTTAGACACACACTTGTTAGATACATTTGGAGTCGTGAACTCTTGCATTCTTCTCTATAAATAATTCAATATTAAAAGTTACTGCTGATTCTTCTCTAATTTTTTTTTTTTTTTTAAGGTTTAGCCTTTATGTGGGATGAGGTATAAAGGTTTAAAGATTATATAGTATAGTTACTGATATCAGAGTTGTTTGATTTTTAGTTTAGATGTCTTTTAATGTAGTTACATATTTAATATGGTTACATATTCAAGATTTAAACTTTAAATTATCGATTAAACAGAATTTTAATATCTAATGTAGTTATATATATATATTTTAAATTTGAACCTAGTAATTAATAATAGAGTTTGTGCAGGTTGATTATTATTTTTATTTTGTATTCTGTACGCTTTAAATTTTACATGATATATATTTCCATAATAAGCATTTTACATAAAATTCTTAGGGTAATTTATTTTATAGTTTTTTATGTTTTTAACAGTCTCTAAATAGTAAAGAAGAAATTAGTATTAATAGTATAAAATTAGCAGTAAACATAAATATATTTAACAAAATAAAGTACAATAAAAATAAAAACCTTATACTTTTATTTTGTTAAGGAATATTGTTCAATCGCATTCCAAGTATGATAAGAGAAAAAAAAAAGATGAAATAATATTTACGTTATTTACAAGATATTATATTATACATATAAAAGTAGTCGTAGTCATGATTAAAGGAGGTTAAATCAAACCGAACTCGTAAGGATAATATAGAAAAGAAAAAAATAAACTTAAAGAAAATTAATAAAAGATGATATTTTTTTTTATGTCGAAAAACAGAATAATTCAAACAGATTTTTCATCATTTATTATTTATTATTTGTAATATGCACTTTAACCATTTTTTTTAGTACTTGAAAACATCTTTCTTCAATTTGTACGTTTTTTAAAATTTAGATACGCCCATCCAAATAATTGGGGAGCATTTCATTTATCAGAGCTTTCTAAGTATATAAAAACTAAATTATATTCTTCCTCAAACTTAGAAAAAACATGAAAAGCCTACACATCCTAACATGTTATTATAACCCTACAGTGCATGAACGTACACCGTGGTGACATCAAACTTAACCCCAACAAAACTTTAAGAAGCTAATTCAATAGCTTTTTTAGTAGTTATAGAAGTATCAATCCTAGTTGGAAATCTTCTTCTCTAACATATTTGCCCACCTTTTAAAAGTCCAACTTTGTTCCTTGTGAATGGGAGCAAAACTATCAATTCACAAGGATTTATCATTCCGTAAGAGGAACAAAATCACTCTTAGAAGATGTTTACTTAATCTAAACAACAATTTGAGAGTAGTCAACAAGACTAAGCATGTCTCCAAGCCTATCATCATGATAAAAATCCGAAGTATGATGCACAACCACAGTCGCAGCAGCAACATCAACATCTTCTTAAAAGGAGAGTGGTAAACAACTTCAACTTGTGAAGACACAACACCCGCACAATTATTCACTGTAGGAGGAATAAGAGCACCCTTAGGAGAAGTTTGCTTCGCAGGAGGAACAAGGTCACCCTAAGGAGAAGTTTGCTTATTTCTTTAGCAATGGAAAAGACGTCAACAAGACTAGGCATATCTTCAAGACTATCATCATGATCAAAACTCGAATGATGCATATCCACAACTGTAACAACATCATCATCTCTCTTAGAAGGAGACCTAGAAACAACTTCAAGTTGCAAAGACACAATACCCTCAAAATTATTCTTTGATACTTTTGGCACAAATCACTGCTTGGTTTTTAAAGGTTTTTCCTTATGCTCCTCTTGCTTACTTCTGCGTGAAGAAAGCTCATGACCTATCATTTTTCACAATAAACAAAAAGCTCACGCCTCTCAATTTTTCATGGTGTACTCATCTAATACAAGAGGAGTCTCAATTCCAAGAGCAACGGAGAAAATAGGCATCGATTACCAATATTTCAAGGATAAATCATACATGCGAACCCAACACTAAGTCTTAATCATTTTCATGGAGGCACAAACAAAATCTTTGGTCCATGCGAATGTGCAAAGAAGACCAAGTGTCAAATTTCAGGATCTAACAATCAATAAGTGTCTTATATCTTCAAGAGAGAAAAATTCAAATTCACAAAAACCCTTACCCAAAGGAACTGTTTTCCATGGCCCTAAAGCAGTCCATACCGTACTCAACTTCTTACAAAGATCCATATTCGTGAGAGGTTTGTCTCCTTTGTTTAACAGAATCCTACCATGCAAATGATTTTTGCAGTCTTCCAACCCTGCTAAACGCACCTCCTCAGGAATTTGGATAGTAACAAAGTCACCCTTAATGCATGGAGACAGAGTTGAGAAAGAGGTATATTGAATGCAAAAAGCTTGAGCGAAACTTTTTTTCCTTGTCCCCAAGAAAACTTAAGCAGAGGCTTAGAAGCTTCCTTATCTTCTAAGCACCATCAAGGAATTTGAAAACATGTAGATGATGTACCCATACAACCAACAAGAAGCATACAACAAATTTCAAAAGCAACAAAAGAGCAACACAAACACTAAAAGTAGGAATGTATGCCTCCAAAACACTATCACAAAGAAAGATTGCATCAAGAAGCTTTAGCTAACCCTAGCACAACCTCTCCCATCATTCCCCAAATGTTTTCCAAAAAAATTCAATATAATTTCATATTTATGACCATACATACTAATTCATATATATATATATATATATATATATATATTATGTATCATTTACTAAATTCCACTTAACTCATTTTAAATATTTTTCTCACATAAACCTTAACTTCATGAAATCATAATAATAAGTACAACCTACATATCTTCCTTTTGAATGACCCATAATAAGCATTAAAGACTAACATATGACTCATTCCAAACTCTTTTAATAATATGATAACCTCAACTACATGGTGTCAGGATAGTCTAATGTGTAAAGTCTATACATAATAATAGTGCAAGAATCTTATTTAACTTCTTCTCACAATTTGATGTCTTTATGTGTGTAATTTACACTATTAGTGTGATAATCTCATTTATTTAATGAGTTCATTTACTCAATATCACTATCTAGTTATCAATCTTTTACTTGTCCACCCACAACATCTCATATCTTAATTATTATATTATTCCACTTTCTCAACAAACCAAATTACCCCTTGGTAATTTTTCAAACATGTGAATTATTCAAATGAGTTTATAACTAACACAATTCATCTATATCATTCAATATGTAGTATATTTTCTCATCATATACTTTCATTCATCACATACAGGCAGATATTTGTAGTCTCTCATCATATATTTCTCATTACATATTTTCATTCATCATTCAGTTATATCAATACATACATATAAAATCAATGACCATATATGTGTACATGTACATATGTGTGTGCGAGCGTATGTGTATGGGTGGATGGGTGTGAATGATACCTTATACATCTCTAGAAGAAACTCACATTGCTTGAGTATAAACAATTCAAGAGAGAGATTGTTGTTGCAACATCTCTTAATTGAGCATCCAACATTAGCCTAAGCAACCAAAACTCTAGTGAAAAGAGAAATAACCCTGACTCTTTATCAATTAAGCAACATGACTCATTGCATTAAGCCAATAACTTCATAATCCACTCCAAACTTTGGTTCTTTATTGTGTGAACAACCACTTGTGGTTTGTGCAATGAAAGTTTCAAATAAAAGAAAATTTTCGCACTTGATCCGCATGCAATCATGACCAACATTTGACTGTTACTCGAAAGATCATCCCAACACTCAAACAAATATAAAAGAAAAAAAAACACAACAATCACATAATATTACAAAATTTCTAACTCCGACAATTTTTGAAAAGTTTTAAACATGAAAAATAAACTCTTTTCCATTCAAGACTATATAAAATGCTAATTCAACTCAATTATGTTCCATTAACATTCAAAATGAGTAAAAACTAGCATAGTCTCAATTGGTTCACATTAATAACAAATGCAATACTTCAATTTCCTAAACATGCCATTGTAAGTCCACTACGACATCTAAATTAAAATAATTTAATAGACGTAGATAATCAGTTTCCATTACCTCAAGGTAGTGTTGCTAAAAAAATATTCAAACTAATATTGAACTAAGTTGAATTGTATACAAAATCTGAGTTATTTAAACATAATTATACTAAACTATTAAATTAACCTAATTTTTAAAAATTAGATTTCTCCTAAATAAGACTATTTGAACTAAATTAGACAATAACTTATGAAATTTTAAAATATACTTCAAAATAGGATGTTCGTTGGTAATAATTCAAAAATCCATATAGTTTAAGAAATTTAGATTAATTTATTAGTTTAGTTCACTCAAACCATAATGCCTGTTAAGCACATTTCCTTTAAAATTATTATACAAATCAATTCCCTGAAAGTACTCTTAAAATTTAGTTTTAATTTTATAATGATTTGATTCAACTCATACGTTTTACACACCCTTACCTCGAGATAGTTTAATCCTTAAGAAATCATCAAAACCAAAATTTCTAATTCCCAAAATAGTGCAAAATGCAAAAATAAATAAATAAATAAATAAATAAATAAATAAATAAATAAATAAAATTCTAACCAACTTCTACACTTCAAAAACGTAAAACCAGTATTCAAATTTCTTATCGATAACTCTATATTTATCTTTGTCATTGAAAAGAAATAAATAAACTATTAGTTCAGAAATTTAAATAGAATGCAGAAAATTTAAAACTTAGAAAAATGAATTTTTATAATAATTGAAAATAAAATGTCTTCAATCCATTTATAATATTCTTTGAAAACATATTTATTCTTCATTTAATTTAAATTTATTTACTGTTTTGGATAAAAAATAATTTTGAGAGAAATATTTTAGTTAAAATTTACAGTTTAGAAACTAATTTTTTTAGTTTTAAGGAGCTAACTATTTTTTCTTTTAATTTAAAAGACTAAAATTATATTCCATACTGACACTGAACGTGTTATTACAGTAACTGTATTTTTTTTGTTTAACTTAGTGTTTTTGTGGAAACATAAAATGTCAATATAACTTCGAAACGTAAATAATTCGAAGATAATCAAATAAAGCAAGAGAAAATAATTTCGAACCAGTAGTCATGGCTTGTGATATTGTTATTATTATTAATAATAAATTATGTAAATTTTAAATTGTATATTTATACAAAAAAAATAAGTTATTTATTCGAAAACATATACTTTATACATTTTATAGACAAATTTTTAAGTTAAAATACATTAAATCAGTTTATAAACAGTTGATCCAATTAGGATCTTTAGATAACCCACACATAGGCATCAATCATTTGCAAGAATGAGGACTGAAAAAGTATCAAAAGATTCCGTTTGAGGTGCAATGCAGAGGTCCATGTTGAAGTACATTGAATGGGCTTTCTCAACTTTTTTTATACCTGATTGAGGGTAATTACCTTTTGACTCCCATGGTTTCTTTCTGCACCTCCATCATCGCCGTATTGAAAATGTCTAAAGTGCCCATACTGGACTGTACAATTTTGAAAAATATTTTGAATTTATCTGAGATATAACCATATTTCCATCGTGAGGTTCTTTTTAACACATGTGAAATTGGGTTTTTCCAGTTAAACTTCTCAATGATTTTTTTTTTCTTAATTTTATTTTAACTTAAATCCTAAACTTCTCAATGAGTTTTTTCAGTTAAAAATATGTGTATTATATTTTTAAATTATAATATAATTAATAATAGAATAATTAATTTTTATTTTATTCAGATGATATTTTAAATTTTTGAAAATTTTTTCATATTTTTTAATTTCTATATTAATTACCATTAGAGTTAAGTATTTTCGTTAGGAATTAAGTTTTACAAAAATAAGTATAGTTCAACATAAAAAAATATATTAATTAGTTTATTTGTTAAAATTTTATATTTTAATAGTTATTTTTGAATTTATTATGTTAGATTATACATTAATTTATTGATTTAAAATAAATCAAAGATGAAACAGATAAATTAGTTTCACTCTGCAGATAATAACTACTGTTATATTAGTTTATGTTATTTATCTTCCAAACTGTAATAGGATAGTATTTCCTTAGGCAAAAACTTCCTGCACCCATTAATTTTGAGTCCCACCTCATCACATACACGAAAAATACAGAAGTAACTTTACCATCACATACAACAAAATACAGAAGTAGCTTTACCATTAATTTCCAGATAATATTTTTCTTGAAAAGTATTTTTCAAAATAAAAATGCACTCTAGAAAATTCTTTTTGAAATATAAATTTTATGTTTTGAAAAACATTTTTCAAAAATATATTTCAGAAAATGTTTTTAAAATATAAAATTTATATTTTAGAAAAAAAAATTATAATATATTTTTAGAAAGTATTTTCTAAAACTTATTTTTGTTTAAAAATTATTTTTAATTTTTTTTTAAAATGGAGTGTAGGTAAGTGATGGGGTGGTGGAAATTTTTGCCATTTCTTTAATATAGCTTGGTTAGCAAGACAATAATAAGTACTTTTCACTTTGACCACTTCTTTTCCCACAAGTCAAGCTCCTGAAGAAAACAAAAACGTCACCAGATACGTCACGAGTAAGTCATACGTCACCCAATACGTCAATACAAAATCCTTCATCATGCATGCACTTATAAATAGCTCTTTCTCCCTGACACTCCCTCATCCTCCATTTATCACTACCTTTACTCAAACAGATACACACACTTCCAGATTCTCTTCCTTCATTCATTTTCTCATTCAAATATTGTAACAGATCGAAATGGCATCACAAGCTGAAGTTGAGCATCCCAGAAAGGCATTCGGATGGGCGGCTAGGGACCCTTCTGGTCTTCTCTCACCTTTCAACTTCTCCAGAAGGTTCCCAATCTCTTCACTCAACACATAGTCTGTTATTGCAAACAAATGTTAAGAACAAAGTTCATTTTTTTTTTTCAGGAAAACTGCTGAAAAAGACGTGGCTTTCAAAGTGTTGTATTGTGGGATATGTCACTCTGACCTACACATGGCAAAGAACGAATGGGGCTTTTCCACCTATCCACTAGTGCCAGGGTATATATACATGTACTTTAGAACTGCTAACTCTAATGCTCTACGACTCTATAAATTAATGACACTTGATTTTAGACTATGATTTCATAAGGCATTTTGTTTATTAAACATTGAACTATACTATATATCAAGTAACACATTCAGTTTGGTTCTAATAATGTAATAAATGGTGCAGGCATGAGGTGGTTGGTGTAGTGACTGAGGTGGGAAGCAAAGTAGAAAAGTTCAAAGTTGGGGACAAGGTAGGTGTGGGATGTTTGGTTGATTCCTGCCGCACCTGCCAAAACTGTTCTGACAACCTTGAGAATTATTGTCCACAATATACTCTCACATATGGTGCCAAGTATAAAGATGGTACCATCACATATGGAGGTTACTCTGATTCAATGGTTGCAGATGAACATTTTGTGGTTAGAATTCCTGATGGGTTACCACTTGATGCTGCTGCACCTCTCCTTTGTGCTGGCATCACAGTTTATAGCCCTCTCAGATATTTTGCACTAGACAAGCCTGGTCTGCATGTGGGTGTGGTTGGTCTCGGTGGACTAGGCCACATGGCTGTAAAATTTGCCAAAGCTTTTGGGGCCAAGGTCACAGTAATAAGTACATCACCTTACAAAAAGGAGGAAGCAATACAGCATCTTGGAGCCGACTCTTTTCTGATAAGTCGTGACCAAGATGAGATGCAGGTACACATACATGTGTGTGTATATTCTGATCATGGAAATACACATTCTCTAAGTTAACTAATGTTGATTATTTTGTAGGCTGCAAATGGTACTTTGGATGGTATTATCGACACAGTTTCTGCAGTTCATCCTTTGTTACCTCTCATTGGTTTGCTCAAGTCTCATGGAAAGCTTGTAATGGTGGGTGCACCGGAGAAGCCTCTGGAGCTGCCAGTTTTCCCCTTACTTCTCGGTAAGCAAGTGATTTAGGACAAAATGCAGATATCAGAATTTAAATCAGCATTTTGATATTGATAAGTTGTTGGTTTGAATTATGTTGGTAGGGAGAAAGCTAGTGGCTGGGAGTGGGATTGGAGGAATGAAGGAGACCCAAGAGATGATGGACTTTGCTGCGAAACACAATGTAAAACCAGACATTGAGGTCATTCCTATTGATTATGTCAACACTGCAATGGAGCGTCTCCTCAAAGCAGATGTTAAATATAGATTTGTTATTGACATCGGAAAAACACTAAAACCAAGCTCTTGAATTTTTTGCCATTATAGTATGCGTGAAAGATAGTAAGAGAAAAGTGTGATCATTTTCAGCCATTGCCTACCTGATTACTTATTTCAATATGTATTTTTGTAATATTGATTACAACAATAATGACAAAATTAATATTTCACACGCAATATGGCGAAATTATCTAGCCATTGATTAACATGATTTTGACCCCCATTTAGTAGATGATGTTTGGTAATTACTAGTTTTTCTTCTTAACACATCTAGGTTTTGATTTAAATCTAGATGACTGTATTTTGTTTTGTATACTATAAAACATAATCTCTCGCACATGTTTGTTTCTGTGGTCCAGAGAGATAACGTCTCTCCTAAGCTGTAAAAACACAATGAAAACAAGTGATGGTATGGAATAGTTATTATTTTAAAAATAATTATTTCAATTATATAGTATAAACTGTTAAAAAATATCGGTGTTGTTTTGAAATTTAATAAATATATAGCACAAGAATAAAATTAATATCATTTTTATAAAATACACAAAAAAAGTGTATTTAATCCTTAAAACACGAGAAATTAATGCATACGTTATAGATTAAGTTCTTTTTATTTTTGGGATTTTTTAAAAATGGTGGGGTGCAGGTCACAACTGGTGGGTGCAGAAAGTTTTTGCCCTAGTCGGGTACTTCTCTTTTACCTCGAGGACTAGGCTTAAGCAGCCCAAATGAGTGCGTTTAAGATAAAACATCAATGAGACTCTTTTACCTCTCGGGCCTGGATTAAGTGGCATATATGGGCGTTTAAGCTATGATAGAAAAGAAATTTATTTGACTACAAAACTAACTTAAATGACCTAAATGTGGCACACTTTAGTAGGTTTGAAATCTTTTTTTTTTTTTTTCACGATCTAGGTCAAAGTGGTCCAAATTAGACATGCTTAAGCTAAGGTAGAGAATAATTTTTTATAAGAAAAAGGTAAAATCCATGAATAAAACACAAGAAAATAAAAACTATCTTTGGAAGAAAATCATCATCCTCCTCTCTCAATACACGAGTATAATCTGGTCCTTCATCACTCTCTTAACCAATCATGTGTTAGTCCCCCTATTTTGTTGCTCAATGAGCATGTCACATCCTTGAAACACAGTGGCTTTCAACATTTTCTTCCATATATAAATTTCGTATATCAATATGTAAAAAAAGAACACCTTCTGTCATGTTGAAAACAACAAAGTTAATAGAAAAATTAAATTTATCAATCTTTATCAGTAAGTTTTCCACTACCCTATAAGCATATTTAGTGTAATTATCTATAAGATGCAATTAAAGAGATGTTTTTCATGAGGCAGTTAAAGAATAACATAAAATCACATCAAAAGCCAATAAACTTTAGGAGTAAAAAATTGAAATCTAAAAATAAGATTAAATCTAATAAAATAAATTAAGATCACAGTAAAATAAAACTAATAGGCAATGTGAAATAAAATTAAATAAAATCAAAGAAATAATGTCAAATAAAATAAAATATAATCTGATCTAATCAAACAAAACAAAATCAATTAAAAAAGATTTATTTAAAGAGTAAAAAAGAACACTATAAATTAAATAAATACTGAAACGCATGTATCTGATAATGAGGTCAATTGTTTGTTTAAGAAAATATTGACAGGAGTACCATAGTGTCTTGTGTGATATAATTTGACAATTTAAGTATAATTTCCAGACTACGAGCAGGAGTGTTAATTATATATAAAAAATAATAACATATAATTAGTGTGCACAATAGTTTAAATTGAATGAGATAGTTGGGGTTTAATTTCATTAGACTTCATGACATGTCATTATGACTCATTTTTATTCAATGAAAGATGATGACATCACTAACTTTTGAAAGAACCTATGTTTTTTATATTATCCTTGAATTAGTGTAACCAAGATACTCAGCTTCAGGAAAAAGGATTTTAATGATGAGCAATTCTATATTGTAGGTATAAATGATTGATTCTCTTATATCAATAAATTTAAAATAGTTTTTCAATCACAATTGAAATTATAAAATCATACAATTGATCAATCTTTCAATTAGCTTAACATAAGCATAAAAGAAAAAGAAAAATCAACATCCATAGCTTAATAGTAATTACGCAAAATATATCTAAATTAAACTCTAATGAAAACAACACTTTATAACCATCGGGAAACATCTTTCAAAGAAGAAAAGTTTTTTTATAACATTTTTTTTTAAGTCGTAATGAATTTCAGATCTAACTAAAACATAAACGCAATTCATCCTACAAATCTCAGGATTAAGTTGTTTCAAAATGAGGTGAAAGTTCATAATTTGTTATGCAACTTTTATACCTAAAACACTAAAAAAGGTTTTGTAAAACTCAATTTATGATTAAAAGGAATTTGATAAAAGAATATAAAATTTGGAGGATTAATAGAAGTATCAATGATGAACACTGAAACTTTGTTGGATTGGAAAATAAATATTTTGATTGATAGAATTAAAATGTTTTGTCACAATGATGTTTGATAAATCTTGAGGAGCACTACAAGAAATTAAATTTTTTAATAATATCAAATGATTTAATAAAAAATCCTAAAAATGATAAGGAGGACATTATGCCCATTTCATTAACTCTTAATTAATTTATACAATTTAATCATTTTGGACTTAGAAGTAAACAAAAGATAAAAAATCCTAATATTTCAAACATAACTAAAATGTCTTAATGGTTTGAATCCTATTACGAGCATTTTAATATTTTATACATAATCCAGTTTTAGAAAATAAAATACACGATAATTCTAAATTTTAATGAGTTCTCCCACTTGAACTTCTCAATGAATTTATCTTATATTGTTTCATTTGTGTTAAAGCATTTAAATTTAAAATTAATTATTAATTA